>LFCJ01001909.1_pt1 | contig 14851 bp, 13 predicted proteins | sample 643141 | NCBI WGS metagenome assembly LFCJ01 (sample SAMN03766243, study PRJNA286221) | soda lake metagenome | biome: soda lake; feature: Kulunda steppe; material: water; isolation source: sample B1-Br-g2 brine of Lake Bitter-1 | place: Russia: Kulunda steppe | collected 2010-07 | reverse complement strand
CCACCTCGAGGTTGAACATCGGAAAAGTGAACTTGCGAGGTTCGTGACAGCCCACGGAGACGACGCGGGTGATCCCATTGCCGGCCAATCACAGCCAACGCCGACACCACCTTCCTGAGTGGCGCCTGTTAGGGTTGTGATGGGCTATCGCTGAGTGTCTGTACTGCCTCGAGGCAGGCGACGATATCAGGTGACGTGTGGCTCGCAATCGGTGTCAGTCGGAGCCCTCCAGCGTCGGACGGCTGTCGGGAGTGTTGGACAACAATCCCGCGTTCGCGGAGACTACGAGCGACGGTATCTGCGGTGGCCGTGTCGCCGACATCGATGGCACAAATCTGTGACCTCCCAGCGACCGTGTAGCCCATGGTCTCGAGTCCGTCCCGAAGGTGGGCGACGTTCTCCCAAAGCTGATCCCGGCGGTCGCTATGGCGGGCGAGATGGAGGGCTTCGCTGGCAGCAGCAACTGCCGGTGGGTTGAGACCGGCAGCGCGTTGAAATCGTTCTTCGGTCAGGAGGTCGATCAGCGCTGCCGATCCCGCCACATAGCCACCCTGACTGGCGAGTGCACCGGCGAGGCTTCCGACCTGAATATCTACTCGGTCGGCTACTCCCTCGGCCTGTACAACCCCGCCGCCGTTTGCGTACAAGCCCATTGCATGAGATTCATCAGCCATTACCCACGCGCCGAACGCCTCAGCAGCGTCACAGAGTGCCGAAAGCGGTGAGACGGTACCATCGAAGCGACAGACGGTTTCGGTGACGATAAGCCAGGATTCAGTTTCGGTGTCTGTTTCAGTTTCAGACTTGGACTTGAACTCGGAGTCGCTCTCAACAACTCCCTCACCCCGCGCTCGAGCACGCAGTTTCGCCTCGAGGTCCGCCGGGTCACGGTGGGCATAGCGGACGACCGTCACGTCGCTAGCGGCCCCAGCGAGCCGACACCCATCGAAAACGGACGACTGGACCCCTTCATCGGCGAAGACGACATCGGGCTCGAGTGCGCACATCGTGCTCACAATTGCGGCGTGTTCGGACGGAAAGACCAGCGCCCGGTCCGTTTCCATGGTCTCTGCAAGCTGGCGTTCTAAATCGTGATGAATAATCGTGTCGCCACAGTCGATGCGACTCCCGCCGGTGCCGGTGCCGACTGTTGTGGCCGCCTGCCGAGCGGCGTTTTGGACACGTGTGTCTGCGGCTAGGCCCAGATAGTTGTTCGAAGCGAAGACGAGCAACTCTTGACCCTCAAGGACAGGGAGTCCACCGTGTGGTGGGGCTGAAAAATAGCTCCGTTCGGCGATTCGATCTGTTGGGGTAAACTCATGTTGTCCGTTCGGAGAGGTGCGTTGGTCGACGCGCGCGTTGAGGTCGAACCCCCGGTCGTTCATCTTGGTGGGTTGTCACGCGCCCGTGATTTGACTCTCCCGGTTTGGGCCAGTCAGTCGTCGTCGGTCGTTGGCTCGGCTGTCGAGGTGGCCGTCCCGGCAGCCGTTTCGACCGGCGGGGACGATTCCTCGCGTGTGCGTGCTTTCACCGCCTCGGGATCGAAATCGTTGACGACTCGATTTGGCTCCAGTCCTGCCCGTTCGACGATCTCGATATCCTCGCCCGGAGACTGTCCGCCGGTGGTCAGATAGTCGCCGGTGAGGACGCCGTCAGCACCGGCCTCGAAGGGCTTATGCTGTTCCTCGGGGGTGAGGTTTGCCTCCCGTCCGCCGGTGAGTCGGACACGCGCATGCGGATGCAGCAGTCGATAGACGGCAATCGCCGACACGATCTCTTCGGTGGTTATATCGGCACTCTCAGCGCCGCCGAGTTCGGTCCCCGCAACGGGGTTGAGGATATTCACTGGCAGCGAGGAGACACCGATCTCCTGTAATGCGATCGCGGCATCAACCCGGTCGGTCGGCGTCTCACCCATCCCAAAAATGACGCCCGCACAGAGATCCATTCCAGCGTTTTTGGCTACCTCGAGTGTATGTACCCGATCCTCGAACTCGTGTGTCCCGACGACCTCGGGGAAGTATCGGGGTGAGGTCTCGATATTGTGGTTGTAGTGGCCAATCCCTTCCTCGGCGAGAATCGCAGCCTCCGCTTCGGTCAGAATCCCAAGAGAGGCGTCGATCTCGAGAGTACACTCTTCGCGAACGAGTCGGATCGACTCGAGGACCTCCGCCCACTCCTCGGGGCGCTTTTCTTTGGAGACGCCGCGTTCGGCGACGACGATGCCAAAGCGTTGTGCGCCGTCGCGTTCGGCACGCTTTGCGGCCTCGAGGATCTTCTCGGGGCCCAGAAACCCGTAGGTGTCGATGCCGGTATCGAAATGGACCGACTGGGCACAAAAGCCACAGTCTTCGGCACAGTTGCCGGCTTTGGCGTTGACGATCGAACAGGCGTCGACAGTACCGTCACCGAAATGGTCTCGGACGGCACCCCCGGCTTCGGCGAGGTCGCGGGCCGGTTGGGCGATCAGCGCTAGTCCGTCGGTTCGGTCCAGTTGCTCCCCGGCGAACACACGCTCGAGCGCCGCGTCGACCGTTCGGTTTCCGGTCTCGTAAACCATACTAACATGAGGGGTTGACGAACTGATAATACTTGTGGGAACACAGCCGAGTCGAGAGCCGTGAAATAAAACAGCCGCTGACTGTCCATTTTTGTTATACACTTGACATTCGACATGCCAAAATAGTGGCGCCGACAACCGGGCGTATGAACGTTCTAAGTGCACTAGTCGTATTGGTCGTGCTTGCGATCACCCCCTCGGTCCTCTTTTTGTTGTTTTGGAAGCTGTTGATTTCTCTTCGCGATGATGCACTGATCGAGGAGTTGCAGTTTGGACACGGGATTGATGTGACGCGTCGGGGTGGACTCTTTGCCGCCCTCAACGGCCCCGCTCGAGGCGACACCTCCTCCCTCGGTCAGCCATCAAGTCAGTGTCACTCCTGTGGGTCGATTTCTCGCCACGGTGACAGCGTCTGTCCACACTGCAAATCGGCGCTCTCACCACGCCAAACCAATAAGAATCACTGACAGTTGGCCAAACGTTAATGAGAGTGGGCAGAGTAGCTTTCACCGAGTAAGGGCATGACAGATAGTACACCCGAGAACAAAACCGGTGAGGGTGAGTTGGATCTGGGTCTCAGTACCGACGAACTCTTCGGCGAGATTGAAGACGATGTCGAGACTGAATCCGCAAAGCCAGAGCCAACACCGTCTGTCACAACGGAGCCAGCTGAAGACGTAACTGCAGCCGACATCTTCACCCAACTACAGGACGAGGCGGGAGCCGACGAGACAGAGACGGCTTCGTCCGATGCGCTCGAGGAGACCACCCCGGAAGAGATTATCGCCAGTTTGGATGAAGACGATGAGGATGAATATCCGGTCGATGACGCACTCCTCGTCGATGAGGCGGCCCTCGATGACCTCCTGTTGACCGGCCGAACCAAAGAAGACGAGTTTCTCTGGGTTGATAGTGGTGATTCGGGTTCGGCTGCGGATACAGACACAGATACGCAGACCGAACCGGATCCACCGACTGGTACCGAATCGGAGCCAGGGACTGATACCGAAGCAGGAACTGTTGGCTTCGGCCACGATCAACAACCACAGGCCGGAGATGAACCACCGGCTCCGACAGCCACATCATCAGTTCCCGAGCACACGGGAACCGAAAGCGGGGACCACGTCACAGCGGGCGCTGATGAGTCGATAGCGGCTGCCGAATCCGTAGCCGAATCCGTAGCCGAATCCGAATCCGGGGCCAACGACAGCAGCGATACCGTTACAAGCCACCCACCAGCGCCGGCCGATTCGTCGGCCGTGACAGAGCCATCAACGGATCTCGAGGCAGAAGAAGCACCGGCTCTCGAGACCGAGACAGATCCAACACCGGAGAAAGCGGATCTAGCGGCGTCTCAAACGGACCCCACACCGGAGACTGAACCAACGACAGACAGGCCAGATCCGACGGTGGCGGAAACACCACCGACGACGGACGCCGACGAACCAACATCGGCAGCATCGGCCGAAGCGGATCCAGCGGCGACAGAGATCCGCTCTGCGATTGCTGATCTGGCGGCCGACACAGAATCGAACGACGATGACACGCCACTCGCAGACGATGTCGACAAATCGGCGGACGCAGCTGATCTGTTCAAGGCCACTGAAGCAGGCGACGCGCCATCCACGGCGACCGACCAGCCGGAAGCGTCGGAATCGTTGCCCGAGGTGCACACCAACGAATCTGACGACACACAACTGCCGGCAACCGTTGAAGAAGATGCCGACTCAAGCGGCTTTTTAGCTCGGATCACTTCGTTCTTCCGTGGGCTGTTTTGATCGACTCGAGACGGACGCTACGTGATTGTCGATGCGATATGACTCGGACTACATACTGACTAGCCGATCCCTACGCATCAAAACGGCATACAAAATCGAAGATCGTTGGTCGACCGAGACGCGTTAGAGGAAGCTTTCGATGTGGTCTGCAACCTCTTCGGGCGTGTCGCCAACGGGAACGCCGGCGTCGTTGAGTGCACTTATTTTGCTCTCTGCCGTTCCCGTTCCCGAACCCGAAACGATTGCGCCTGCGTGACCCATCCGTTTGCCCGGTGGGGCCGTCCGGCCGGCGATGAAACCGGCAACAGGGGTGTCGACGTGTTCGGCGATGTACGCGGCGGCCTCCTCCTCGTCTTCGCCGCCAATCTCACCACACATGGCGATCGCTTTCGTGTCCGGATCAGCCTCGAACAATTCGAGGGCGTCGACGAAGTCGGTCCCGATAATCGGGTCACCGCCGATACCGATGGCGGTCGTCTGGCCGATGCCACGTTTGGTGAGGCTGTCGACGACCTGGTAGGTGAGGGTCCCCGAGCGGGAGACAAGGCCGACGTCGCCCGAACTGAAGATGTTCCCCGGCAGGATGCCGAGTTTGGCTTCACCGGGCGTGATCAGACCGGGACAGTTCGGTCCGATCAGTCGGGTATCGGTCTCGGTGAGGCGCTTGTTCACGCGCGCCATATCCTGGGTCGGAACTCCTTCGGTGATCGCAACGACGAGGTCGAGTTCCGTATCGAGCGCCTCGAAGACGGCATCGCCGGCGAACGCGGGCGGTACGAAGACGACTGAGGTGTCTGCGTTCTCCGCGGCGACAGCTTCCTGTACCGTATCGTACACTGGCACGCCGTGAACTTCCTCGCCGCCTTTCCCCGGAACCGCGCCAGCAACGACGTTCGTTCCATACTCGAGCATCTGCCCGGTGTGGAACTTCCCTTCACCGCCGGTAATTCCCTGTACGACAACGCGGGTGTCTTCGTCAACTAGTACGCTCATTGGTCTTCCTCCGCAGCATAGGCAACTGCACGTTCGACGGCCGACTCGAGGGTCTGTTCGACCGTCACGAGATCTTCGTTTAGAATCTCCATTCCTTCTTCCCAGTTCGTTCCGGCGAGGCGGACGACGACTGGTTTCGGAATCGTCTCGAACTGCTCTAAGGCCTCGTTGATTCCTTTTGCGACCTCATCGCCGCGGGTGATCCCGCCAAAGATATTGAAGACGACTGAATCGACGTTGTCGTCCGAAAACACCATATCCAGCGCGTTAGCAATGCGGGCGGCTTTTGCGCCACCACCGACGTCGAGGAAGTTTGCCGGTTTGCCACCGAAGTGGTCGACCAGGTCGAGGGTGGTCATCACGAGTCCAGCCCCGTTGCCGATGATGCCGACGTTGCCCTCGAGACGGACATAATCGAAGCCGTACTCGTCGGCCTTCTGCTCTAAGGCGTCGCCGGATGCGGCTTCCTCTTCCATCTCGGCCAGTTCGGGTTGGCGGAACAGGGCGTCTTCGTCGATATTCATCACGGCATCGGCGGCGATAACCTCCCGGTCACTGGTGACCATCAGCGGGTTAATCTCGGCATCCGCACCATCGCGGTCGTCCCATAGCTGGTAGAGCGTCGTGAGGACACTCGAGACGCCGCGGGCTAAGTCATCGTCAACGCCGGCCTCATAGACGACGTTGCGCGCTTGATAGGGGTGCATCCCGAAGGCGGGGTCGATGTGCTCGCGGGCGATTGCGTCGGGATCTTCCTCGGCAACCTCTTCTATGTTGACGCCACCGCGGGTCGAGACCATCGCGACGGCCTCGCCTTCGCCACGGTCCATCGTCACGCCGACGTACAGTTCATCGGTAAAGTCGACGGCTTCCTCAACGAGGACGCGGTCGACGTGGTAGCCTTTGAGGTCCATGCCGAGAATTCGGTTGGCCGCCTCCCGAGCCTCGTCGGCGTTGTCGACGAGTTCGATGCCGCCGGCCTTCCCGCGGCCACCGACCTGTACCTGTGCTTTAATCGCGACCGGGTAGCCGATTTCCTCGGCCGCCTCGAGGACGCCCTCGACATCATCAGCGAGTGATGACGCCGGTGTCGGAATCCCCGCATCGGCAAACACCTGCTTTGCCTGATACTCGTGTAATTTCATTCCCACTCGGTAGGCGGGTTGGCCACTTCTTAAAACCTCCCAGTTTCGTCTGCCACCCGACAACCTCAGGTACCGAACTGGAAGACAATTCTCCAAACGTTCTGTTTTTCCGAATACTTGTGGTCGATAATGAAGGCTATTCAGGGGCAAAACCGGCCTCTTTGGGTGGCGTAAACACACGGGACGGGGATGTGAGATTGTTTACCTACACTCATCTCAGCCAACGAAACCACCAAACGTATAGAGACAACATCCGAACGGGTCGCCGTGTCCCGCTCGCTCAATCTCGCACTCTTTGTCCTTCTTGCGATTATGTGGGGACTTTCGTTTCCAGCGATAGCCATCGGCCTCGAGTACCTCCCTCCCCTGCTGTTTGCCGCGTTTCGGTATGATCTCGCTGCAATCGTGTTGCTTGGGCTTGCTATCGCACTCGCCGACGGCACCGAATGGATACCTCAAGGGCGGAACAATTTTGAGGCAATCATCGGCGGGGGCGTCTTTCTTGTTGCCGGAAACGGATTGTTGTTTGTCGGCCAGCAGACGGTCCCGAGTGCCGTTGCAGCAATTTTGCAATCACTCGTCCCACTCGTGACGGCACTATGGGCATTTCTGTTGGTTGGAGAACGGCTCTCTCTCCTCGGGGTGGTCGGTGTTGGGGTCGGTTTCGTTGGAATCGGTTTCGTCGTCCAACCCGACCTCGGGAATCTCTTGGTCGGTGACACCGTCGGTCGCCTGCTCATCGTCGGACAGGTGCTCTGTGTCTCCCTTGGCGGTGTCCTCATCCAGCGGGCGCAGCCGACGCTCGACCGGGTTCCGTTGACAGGATGGGCGATGGGCGTTGGGGCCATACTACTGCACCTGATGAGCGGTGTGGCCGGCGAACTTACCATCCCAACCGCGACCTTCACTACCCCGGTCGCCATCGCCGCTGTCGTCTATCTCGGTCTCTTTTCGACCGCAATTGCGTTTCTCATTTATTTTCGAATTATCCACAACCACGGGGCGTTCGAGGCGTCGCTCGTTACCTATCTGGTTCCGGTCGTCTCGACCGTCGTCGGTGTCTTCGCCCTTGGAGAGACGATTAGCTCACTCACGATTGTCGGCTTCGGGCTCGTTGTCGTCGGCTTTGGGCTCCTCAAACGACGAAAGCTCCTCGAGATTGCTATCGAAAGCAACCGTCCGTAGCTCACGCCTGTGCAAGCGTCAGAAATCGGTCGACGACAGCAACTTTTGTATGCCGTTCGACAGTCTTTGCTGTAGTATCGTAGTGAAGCAGGCCGTTTGCCTCGAGCAGGGGGAGATGGTGGTGATGGAGCGCAATCGAAACCGTCTCGCGGTCTGCAGGCACATCGTCTGCCGTCTCCATAATTTCCGTTACAAGCTCATCGACAGTGAGTTGCTCGTGGTCTGCCAACAGCTCGAGAACCTGTCGCCGCCACCCGTCACTCAAAAGGTCAAAAACGGTATCGAGTGAACGACGGTCAGTCGTGTCGGCATGTTGTATCTGGGTGTGTATGTCGTTCATCGGACGGTGTAGTGTCTCGAGGGGTAAAACTGTCAGCGCAGAGAATCTAGCCTCCTCCCGCATATCCGGGTTGGACACACGTATAATCTAGCCTACGGCCGGTCTGCATCCCCACCGGCCTCCGACAACAGTCTGGTGAGCAGGTTCTGATGAGCTTTTCGGAGGTGCTGATAGAACGTTGCGGGCGTGATTCCGAGACTGTCTGCCAGCGTTTGGGCTGATGTCCGACGCGGTGACTCAAAGTAGCCAGCGTCAGTCGCCGCCTCGAGTACTTCCTGCTGGCGGTCGGTCAACTGTCCAAGTGGATGGAGTGGTCGGGTACCACTCAAGTGTGATGACCGGGTCGTGACCATCTCCGTCGAGAGAAAGTCCGCCTCAGGAATCGCCGCTTGAAACGCTTCAACGATGGCTCGCGTGTTCGCTTCGGGGGTGGTTTGTGCGGCAATCGTCCCGACGCCGTTCTCGTAGACGGCCGACCGAACGGCGGCACCGCTATTGGTGAGCGTCACGAGCGGACAGCAGCCGTTTTTATGGCTGTGACATTTGATACGGCCCCGTTCGCGAGTTGAATCAGAATCCACTACATGAACCGCCTCGACGCCGGCCGCTTTGAGTCGGTCACGACACCGCTCGGGAGACGCGCCATCGACAGCAAGCTGGGAGATAACAGAGCCCGCTGGCCCGAGCGTAATTTCTTGCAGTTCCAGTCGACAATCGAGTACATCGCTGACCTCGACCGCTGGAATCGTATCCGACGTACACCGAAACTCGAGTTCGGTCCGTCGGTCAGCATGGGCCAACTGCGCCACCTCGATTGCCTGTCTGTCGGCCCCAAGACGGGTTCCTAACTCGCGCAACTGCTGGCGTTCACGGTTGTCGAACGCAGTCGAACGAGTCGTCTGGAGACAGCACACGCGTTCGATGACGCCATCTCCCTCGTTACCGAAGGGCACAAACGCCATAGCACGATCACCACGACGGATGAGGGGCGTCGATGACGATCCCGAAGTGGCAAAAAGCTCCTGGTGGCAGTGAACCGCGCCCGTCTCAAAGGCACGTTTCAGTGGCGAGGAGTCACCATTGGCGCTACCAAACGCCTTCACTACCGTCTCGAGCGTCCCAGCCGAAATACCCGCGCTCGCCACGGACTCGAACCCGTCGGCCTCCCCACGGCGGCGAGCGGCAATCCATACCGCGGAGTACACCGGCGACTCGGCTAGGGTCTCACAGACCAGCCCCTCGAGTTCCTCGACCGTCGATGCCTCGGCTACCTGTTTGACGGTCCGAAACAGTGTATCAGCAAGCTGCAGCTGGCGGTCGAGCGCCTCCCGCTCGTTTGCAAGCGCACGCTCGCGCTCTTTACGATCGGTAATGTCTATGTGGGCAACCGTTACATATCGAGACCCATTTGCCGTAAACGGCGATGCCCGTAGCAGAAACCACTGCTTTTGATCCGGTGTATGACAGGGATACTCGAGGGAAAATTGTTCACGCGTCCCGTTACAGACATCCGTTAGGCCAGCGACTGCCTTTCTGGCTGCTTCATCGTCACCAGTCTTTGCGACCTCGAGGTAGTTGAGCCCAACCGAGTCAGGGCGTCTGGCGATGCCGTTTCGTTCGCCGAATGCTCGCCACGCGGCGTTGGTCTCGATGATCGTCCCCTCCGTATCGAGGATTGCGATACTGATTGGGAGCGAATCCGCAGCGAGCAACTGCCGTTCTGACTCAGTACCATCTACGGACAGCGGGAGTCTACTAGCTGCAGTTCGCTCATCATCGACCATATCACACCCATTGGCGGCAAGACAGGTATGGGTTGCGGTCAAACCGGCCCTCTCGCATGAATCCGGTCATTTCAGGCGGACTATCGGGGTTTGTGACTGGTTCCCAATTGGGGCAGCGTGTATGCCAACATGATAACACGCCAATATTTGGCCAGCGGCGCATCCGTTTGCGGCCACCGTTTCTCACCCACCTCAATCAGCACGGACGGGGACCGAAAGCGGCTCGAGGTCCCAGATTGCCCCAATAAGCGCCTCAATATCGTCGCTCCCCCGGCCGATGATCGGTCCCGCTACCGACCGGTCACCGACAACAATCGTCGGCAACGGGGCCTGAGAAAACCCCTCCACGAGTACGACCTCGTACTCCTTTCGTCCCAGGGTTGTAAGCGCAGACTCGAGTGCCCGCATCTCGTCGTCGTGTGTCGGGCTGTCGGTCTCATCGAACAGCCACCCGGCGTTGGGATCAGCTGGTGGATTGGTCTTTCCGGCAGATGTAATCTCGAACGTGAGCGTTGGGGTGATGCCGATGACCGTGTCTGCACCCGAGTCCCGATGGCGGTATGTATCAGTCCCGACGGTGTCAATCTCGATATCGTGATGGATCGATTTGATCGTCCCGACGCGGGTGTCGGCCAGTCGGGGAACCAGTTGTTCGACGAGGGAGGTTTTGCCCGAGTCACTCGGCCCGGCGAGGCACACAACTCGAAGGGAATTGACGACCACACGTGTGTTGAGGAAGGCGAGTGCCAAATATGTCGCCGGTTTCCGCTCAGGAGGCTTATTCGTCGCCGACTTTCGGTTTTGTTTCGGTCGCAGTTTGCTCAGCTTTCGCTTCGGATTCGCTTTCAGCGTCCGTTTCGGGTTCCGATTCAGCCTCAGCTTCCGTCTCCGCCTCAGTTTCTGCTTCAGCCTCCGCTTCCGCCTCCGCATCAGACTCGGGCTCAGTTTCCGCTTCAGCCTCAGCTTCCGCTTCCGCCTCAGCCTCAGACTCGGGCTCAGTTTCCACTTCCGCCTCGCCTTCCGCTTCGGAGTCAGCTTCCGCTCCCCCACTCGAGTCATCCTCAGCATTATTTTCCCCAAACCGGAACGTCTCTCCTTCCCGTTCCCGTTTGACCGCAACAGCCCGTTGCTTGATCGCCTCAATCTGCGGGACAGTCGTCACGTTCGAGAGCAAAACCGTCGCCCCAACCGTATTCGATCCCGGCAACGGCTCATCACCGGCCAGGATTTCGACCGTGTCGGCCTGCTGTTCAAGCCAATAGCGACCGCTTTCGAACCCCTTCCGGGAAATCTCTTCCGGCGGCCCCGAAAGGATAAGCAACACCCGGTCAGCACTCGAGACGTCACAGGGCAGCGTCAACTCCTCGGTGAGCGTTCGTTTGATCAGGCGCTTCGTTTTGACCGCATTCGTTGTGTCGTCATCCGTCTCCTCTTTACCGCCGAACAGCCCGCGAAGCCACGCGAGGAAGCCACCGGACTCATCGCCAACCTTGAGAGTGGCATACCCAATCGTCGAAACCCCGCCGGTATCGAGGGTTCGCCGGAGATCACTTGGATCCATTTTCATCTCCGAGTCGTTGGCCGTCCCGAACTCGCCCGCCGCAAACAGACTTAAAAACCGCGTGGCGATTGCCTCGTTCATCCGGTCGTAGGCTTCCTCGGGGTCCGCCTCATCGGACGACCAGGCTCCGTTGTCAAACAGAAGCACATTGTCCGCTCGCGGGACGACCGACTTGAGCGTGCGGGCTGCAGTCAACGCCCTCGTCTCAGCCTCGTACTCGGCTGGAAGGACGCCAAGAACGTACACCGGCTTCTCATAGACGGTGACCAGTTCCTCGAGGACGACGGAGCCGACACCACCGCCAGTGCCGCCACCGAGGCCGGCGACGACGATCGCCGCGTCGAGCGTCTCGATCTCGACCCAATCGAGCGCGCGCCGAATCTCCGGGAGGTCTGCGTTTGCGACATCTGCGCCGAGATCCGGGTCGCCTTCGACGCCAGCCCCCGTTACGTCCGGGTGCATATCCCCAACGATTACCTGCCGGTCGGCCGGAATTTGTGCCGGCGGCTCGTCCATCGACTGTGTGTTGAACACGACGACGTTACCATCGAACACGGAGCGGCCGCTCGTCGACTCCGCCTCGAGGATCTCATCGACGATTCTGGTTCCGGCGTTCCCGACACCGAACAGCGCCAGTTTCATCGGTTAAACCCTACACTCCCCCACAGCCGCTGGTTAGATAACCGGGTCGAGTTCATTGTTATCGTCAGTGATCAGATCAGAGATCTCTTCCTCGCGAACGGCCTCGATTTCGGCGATTCGTGTTTGGGCGTCGACGGCCTGTCCCTGAATCTCTTTGATTCGAGGCGTTTCAGTCACGTTCGAGAGCAGGACAACGGCGGCGAGCGTCGTCGAATTCTCGCGTGGGTCGTCACCGGCAAGCACCTCGACCGTGTCGGCTTCCTGTTCAATCCATTGACGAGCGCTTTCGATTCCCTTCCGGGAAATCATCGAGGATGGGCCAGAGAAGACGATCAGCACGCGGTCGGCACTCGAGACTTCACAGGGGAGGGTGAGTCTGGAGTTGACGGCTCGACGCACGAGCCCTTTGATTTTCGCCGCATCGCTTGCCCCTTCCTTCAGCGCTTCGCCGTTTTCTTCCTCGCCGCTGAAGCGTGACAGGAGCCCATCGGACTCGCGGTCGACCGTTGTTGAGGCGTAGCCAATCGAGGAGATGCCGCCGGTGTCGAGCGTCCGCATAATGTCACTCGAGTCCATAGCGTTTTCAGCGGGGCTTGACTCGTCGATTTCGCCGGCTGCGAGGAGCGTGACGATTCGGGTTGCCAGCTCGCGGTTCATGTCCTCATAGCCCTGTTCGATCGTCTGGCCACGAGAGCGCCAGGCGTCGTTGTCGAAGGCGATGAAGTTGTCGACGTTGGTGACGAACGACTGGAGCGACCGCGCGGAGTTCAGGGCTGGGCGGCCCCCTTCGTACTTGCCGGGGAGGACGCCGAGGCCGTACACCGGTTCGTCGTACATCTTCTGGAGTTCGTCGATGACGACCGGGCCGGCACCGCTGCCGGTTCCGCCACCGAGGCCCGCGGCGACGAGAATTGCGTCGACCTCGTGAATTTCGACGTCGTCGAACGCTCGCCGAATCTCGTCGATGTCGGTTCGGGCCACTTCGGCCCCAACTTCGACGTCACCACCGACGCCGTGGCCCTTTGCCTTCTGGTGGGTATCACCGATAAGGATGCGCCGATCCTCGGGGACGTGATCCGGTTTGGCAAGGTCTGTTCGGGCGGTATTGATCACCAACACGTGTCGACAGAGGTCTCGCCCCGTCTCCTTTTCGAACTCGAGCATGCGGTCGATAATCTTGCTGCCGGCGTTGCCGACACCGATTGTCGCTAGTTTCATGCTGTTGTCCTCCACCCGGCGATGGGTGAGCGGGGACGGTTTACAACGCGGCTCGACAGCTGTTGGTTATTCGTGTCAGAATAACCACGGAGGTCTGAAGCCATTATGTATCAAAACACATGAACTCCTCTTATATTAAGTTATGTCGGACGCTGGTGGCAAACCATCTCTCAAGAGCGCATCACATTCTGTGGTGGGGACACTCCGGCACGTTGAGATGTCCAGTCTGTAAAAGCCGTTGCGGATGGGGGAGACAATTGTAACAGAACGAGATATCTGTGGATTAGCTCATGGAAAACCAATGGTGGGAGATGAGTACCACGAACGCTTGTCTCATCTCCCGATTGACAAACGACCGACACCGACGTTAGTATGGAGGCCGAGGCTGCCATTGCAAGCTAGAGTGACAGGTTCCTCCGCCGTAACCTGTTGCTATGCGTGGGAATATCGGCGCGGGCGTTCTCCTTCGAATGAACCGCTGGGTTCTGACCGGGGCGATTCTGACGGCCACGTTCGCCGTCCTCGTCGGTTTCAGCCAACTTGGACTCACACCGCTTCGAACGATCGTCGATGATCAAGATGGACTTCACTTTCTCTTTTCGGCGTTCATCGGCGCGATCATCACCGGCACCTCAATCGTCGTCACGATCAACCAACTGGTGCTCTCCCAGGAACTCGGTGCCGTTGGGGACCAACGCGAGCGCATGGAGGCCTCGATGACGTTTCGCCAGGATATCGAAAGTGAAACGCAACAAGGAGCAAGCCCACCCGAACCAGCGGCCTTCCTCTACGAACTCGTCGACGGGATCGAGCGGCGGGCAATTGAGCTTCGAGAAACGGTAGCGGACGGCGGGTCAGAGGGGGAAGTCGCCATCACCGAGTACGTCGACGACCTCGTCGAAAACGCCCAATCAGTCAAAGGTAACCTCGAGAACGCCCAGTTCGGTAGCTTCGACGTTATTCAGGCGGCCTTACAGTTCAACTACTCACGAAAAATATACGACGCACGCCAGATTCAAAGCGACTACACCGACTCACTTTCTTCGGAAACAACCGAGGCGATTGACGGGACGATCGAACTGCTCCGACTGTTTGCACCCGCTCGAGAACACTTCAAAACGCTGTATTTCCAGTGGGAGTTGATCAACCTCTCACGCGCGTTGATGTACTTTGCAATCCCGGCGCTGACGACGATGGGGCTGTTGATCATGTACATCGATGGAAACGCCCTTCCAGGAACCACGTTTGGCGTCGATAATCTCGTCTGGCTTACCAGTGCCGGCTTCGTGATTGGCCTCTCGCCGTTTGTCGTCTTCATCGCCTACGTCCTGCGAATCGTCACCGTCGCCAAACAGACGCTGGCGATGGGGCCGTTCATCCTTCGGGAGAGCGAGCGCGAGAGCGACCCCGGCTAGTGATCGAGTCTGGAAAGCCGACCGCGCTCGAGTGAGAAAACAGGTCGTTTATCGGGAATCGGGCTGCAGATGACGTATGATCACGACTGGGCAAATCGAGGAGTGGTTGCGAGAGGACATCGGTCACCACGACGTGACCAACCATGTTCCGGGGGAGACGACCGGGCGACTGGTCGCCACCGAAGGCGGTGTTGCAGCCGGGATCGATGCGGGGAGTGCCGTCTTCGAGT
>LFCJ01001908.1_pt1 | contig 14872 bp, 6 predicted proteins | sample 643141 | NCBI WGS metagenome assembly LFCJ01 (sample SAMN03766243, study PRJNA286221) | soda lake metagenome | biome: soda lake; feature: Kulunda steppe; material: water; isolation source: sample B1-Br-g2 brine of Lake Bitter-1 | place: Russia: Kulunda steppe | collected 2010-07 | reverse complement strand
GGCTCGACGCCGCGACGACCGCCCTCCGCGGTGGTCGCGAGGGCTGCCGCCGCCTCGCCGCCTGGGCGGACGACGGATACTCCCATCCGGACGCCCACCACCTCCTTGAGGCCGTGGTCGCCGAGGATCCGCACCGGCTCCGTACCGACGCCTGGGCGTTCGACGACCGCGCGACCGACGGGACGACGGTCGACGTCGTCGACACTCACGGCCGCGCGACGACCGTCTTTGACCGGAACGGACACGGCGCGCTGTTGCACAACCCGCCCGCCCGAACCGACGCCGGCGGTGAGGACGTCCCCCTCGTTGGCCTCGACGCGACCGGCCGCGCCGAGTTGTGGTCCGTCGCGCTGGGGGAGGACGTCTCCGTGGCCGATATTCACGGCGGACCGGGCGACCGGGCCGCGTTCCTTGAGGACGCCCTTGACCTCCGTGTTCTCCGCGCTGCCGACCGTCCGCGGTATTATGAGGGGTCGCCGGCATCGAAGGACACCGACGGCGACGTCGCGCTCGTTGAGGCGTTCACCGACGAATACGCCGGGATCGACGCCCCCCGCCGCCGCGACGAGGACGCCTCAAATGTCGGGAACCCAGCGGTTATTACGACGAAAGGCGTTCGCGAGGTCCTCGAAAATGACTCCCGTCTCGACGACGTCGTCGACGACTGGGAGAACTATGGGAATGTCAAAGGGTCGAACGACCTTGGCGACCAGCGTCTCGGCGCAATCCTCGGGTGCCAACACTACGGCGACGACGCGATCGAACGGTTTGCCGCCCTTGCCGGTGAGGAGATCGACACCGACCGCCGCTCTGGGCGCGGCGCTGACCTCGCGTACGGATCCGAAATCGGCGACGCCTATCTCAAACACATGACCGAGGACCAGACTATGCAGGCGATTCTCCGGTTCGCGAGGGGTGACTCCGGCGCGACCGTCGTCGCGAGGACCTCGGCACTTCGCGCCGATCTCCCAGTCGTCGGCGAGGCACAGGTCGTCGAAACGTGGTCGGAGACTGCAACCACGATCGTGCGACACTACCGGACGCTGGGGCGCGAATTCACGACTGCCGACGTCCGCGACGTCGTCGACGTCGGTCCGCGCCAGGTCCGCCGTGTCCTCGCCGAGCTCGCCGACGCCGGATACATCCGCCGGGTCAAGAAGGCTGACGGCCGGGCCACGACGTACGAACGCGTCGAAGACCCGAACGCCGGGGAGGTTGACCTTCCCAGCCGCGAAGAGGCCGTCGCGCCGGTCGAACCCGGAAACTCCGCGACTAAGGAATATTATACATGGAATGTCCGGGTTCACGGTGGAGATCCGGGCTCAACGCTCGACACAGCACTGCTCGAACCGTCGCTGTGGGCTGCACCCCCCGCTCCGGATATGTTTGACGGGGTCGAACCCCCATCCTGACACGAACGGCGACCGGCTTGCAAGCCCTCCTCGACAGCAATGCGTACGTCTTGTCCCCCCTTCTCCGTTAAATTACACAAATTATACACATGACTCATGACCGACTAGACGGCCGGCGACGACGCGTCGGTTCGAGAGATCGTACCGGAGCTTGGATTGTTTGGGTGTGGAAATATTCGCAGAGGCACTCGCCAAGACGTAGCAAAAGCAGGCCTCAATACTCACAAGGAACGGTCTCTCTCCCTGTATTGCGACTTGGCGCTGTGAACGTCGAGACCTGGTGTCAACCACACCGTATCAGAGGTGCGGCTTTGTTGAAACCCTCTAGAACTGATACGAGGTCGGTGCTGAATACAGGGCGCGTCTCGCACAGGATTATTTCCATAATTGACTCAGGTCGGATCGGTCAACACAGGTGACTCACGCACGATACAGAATGCCGATATATTCAGATTGTGTTGAAACTGCGTCCGAGATACAGAGACTGAAGATCAGCAGATACGCTAGAAATCCCCTCTTGTACCAAGGACATAACCTAAAAACACAAGCAGTAGTGTACCGAGAAACGCTTCAGCCATTACAATAATTTTGATCAGGTCATTCTCAGGCATCTCCGGTGGTGTAGTAGTGAACGTAACGACACTATAGTATAGGATTTCTATTGTGGATGTATATTCATCTGTAAGTATTGTATCAGGAGTAAAATTAGTCAAAAATAGATATGTGACTGTAGACAATCCGAATACTATTCCAATATTTCGAAATATCCGTCGTAGATCTACACCATATCCAGTCAATTGCCAACTTACATATGATTGTAACCAGCCAATATAATCACTCATACCAAATATCTTTAAATTCCGTCTCCGTCGGAGACCGAGACCGTATCCACGTCCTCTAGCTTCAGATAGGATTTCACATCGCCTCGCACCTCGTTCTCGAAGGTGTTGTTTGCGAGCTTTGGCGATTAATCCATTCTCTTTAAACACTTTTTTCATTTTATGGTAACTCTGTGCTGTTAATCCCCAGCCTTCTGAAGAAAACTTGGACCGTCCCACTCCCGGAAACCACCTGGGGCGGGTAGAGAAAATTTGACGTATTATAGGATACTGAATTAGTCGGTTGTTGTTGTACCCTTCATACAATATTTTGCATGAGGTCGTACCATCAACTGAGACCCTATCAAGTGCGGTTCTGTGCATTATTACTCCCGTCAATATACAGCGCTCCAAACTTGCACCAGAAAGATCAGTATCAATAAGATTAGCACCCGTTAGGTCTACACCTTGAAGATTTGCCTCCGAAAGGTCAGCTTTATTTAGATTAGCATCCGATAGGTCTGCATCTTGGAGGTTTGCTCCTGAGAGATCAGCATCGTGAAGCTCTGCCCCGGACAAGTTTGCATTCTGTAGATCACTATTTGCAAGATTACAATTGTCAAGAATTGTATTTGAGAGATCAACCCGAGGAGCGACAGTTAAATTATGAAAGTCTATATCTCGGAAATCAGTATTCTGCATATTCCCGCCAGAAATATCCGTCTCCCCAAGTAATATCCCAGAGAGATCGCATTCTCGCAGGTCCACTCCTGAAAGGTTGGATTTCCATAGATTAGCCCCTGAAAGGTTAGCACCACGTAGATTTGCGCCTGATAGATTTGCGCCGTAGAGAGTTGCGTTGGACAAATCTGCCCACCGTAGATCCGCTTCCGAAAGATTAGAATATCTGAGATCAGCACCTGACAAGTTAGTGTTTAGAAGGTTTGAGCGGGAGAAATCAACTTTGTGGAGAGAATATCCAGAAAATGAAAGTTTATTTTTTATTTTTATTCCGGAAAGTTGTGCTCCATCAATTACCTGGTTATCAGGTGAAGACCTATCATTACAGTCGATTGAGTCCCTAGATTTCTGAAGATCTTCAACTGACTTTTCTATTTCATCTGAATCTATATGCCATATACAACTATCTTTATCACCGAACGTCTTTCTCCAGCAACAACTTATACGAACTGACTTATTTTTCACATGTTCATCTACTCGGAACACATGTTTACATCGGTTGTTAGACTCAACCATGCTCTTATTGAATATTGACTGTGTAAATATTTCTCGGCACATACGCGCCCTGTATCTTGTACGGCTATCAGAACATCTCTCTAAACTGTAGAAATGTCAACAGCAAATTCGCACGCTCGTTCTATCAGCTGATTCAGGATCTATTTGAAGAAAATAACGCAGTTCCCGTGCTGACTACACCCTCTGTATCTCGCACGACCGACAAAACCTATCACTATCTGAGGATTTCAACAGAGCCAGGGTGCGTATAATCGCCGCCCGTGTGGTGGACTGTTTGGCAATCTCATCAATCGGCTGGAATACTGACCCATGACCGATCTCGACAAGCTACTGAGCACACGCTTCAAGTGGACAATTGCCACCGGTTGCTAACACCTAAATAAGCGGGGTTCGGGTGTCAGGCTGCTCAATCCCGGATAGGAATCGACGCGAACTTCTCGCGGTTTCAGCACGCTACCAGGTGCCTGTGATCGCACAATAGCTTTGCTCTGGGCGATGGGGTTGTCAGTTTATCGGGGGGTATCTGGGGCAGCATATCCTCCCTTACGCTGCCTATGTTCGGATAGAAACCCCCACGCCGAAAAACGAAGGGAAGACGTTGGCGAAACGTAGAATAAACGTCGATGAGACGTTGAGTGCGCATTGGCGAATCGTTGATACTGGGGGAGACGCTTAATTCAACGTATGGGACTCATTCAGCGGCTTCGCGAGCGGTTTGGAAAGCAGAAGCGTAGTGTCCAGTACGAGGTCCAATTGATGACCCCAAAGGGAGGCTGGAAGCGGCATGACCCGTTTCACTGGGACAGAAAATATGGAGAGCCTGATCCCGATGATGACTACTTACTCGACACACCGGGCCGGTATCGTGAAATTCGCCGGGTTGATGGGCGAATTGATGAAGTGGTCTGGACGTATGAAACACCTGACGCGGAGACGCATTATCAACGGGAGCGGGAGCGTGAGAAGGTCACGGATCTTTCAGCTGAAGACATACTGGCAGAATTACAGGAGCGAGACGAGATAACCGAGCTTGATCGGAATGAATTAATAGATGAACTGAGGACACGAGTGGTTGAGATGCAAGTTGAACAACTCAAATCGCGACTCTAGAATGCTTGATAGGACTCAATACCCTCAATTGGATGGCTATCTCGGATGAACTGCTTATTTTGAACAATCTATTCAAAATTAGCTTAGACAATAGATTCGGCTACACTCGATCTGTCACATAAGAATTGGTCGCAGATTTCGTGTGAACGAAATTGAAGGCACCTCTTACAGATCTGTCGCGCTACCAAGTGGCGGGGATTCGCGCAATAATCACGAGCAAAATTTTCTCAGGATGTAGGACAGTCCTGCGATTCTTTGTGAAACTAATCGAGTGTAGAACCGAGGATTTGAGCCATTAGACTGCTAGCCTATGTTCCGACAATACGTAGAGAGCGGTATTGACAATCTCCCACAGAAGAGTGCTAGCGGACATTGTGTCTTAGACATCAGCGTACTGATCAGATAGGGTTATTTGTTGAATGGCGACGCCAACCGCCTCTGCGAGTCTCGGCGGAACCGCGTTACCGATTAGGCGGTAGGCGTTTGTCCGGCTCTCGGGGAACCAGTACGTGTCTTTGAACGACTGGAGCCGCGCCGCTTCTCGGGGAGAAAGCGACCGTGCCTCTGTCGGATGAATGAACATGTGCCCGTCTTTCTGGATGTGTGCGAGGATCGTCGACGCCGGTTCTGCTGGATTCTGCTTTTTGTATTTATCTTGGAAGACGTCATCCCGGTAAGGTTGAAGAGACGTGCTCACTTGGCCGATGTTCCAGCCTACACCGTGGCCAAGAAGCTTATAGATGGAGAGGTCAAGATGATTGTGCCAACGCGCATCGTGATTCTGGAGGTCTTGGTCTTCCCACTCCTCATCCGCAGGGATATCTCGAATCCATTCTTGATAGGGTGTGATGGGCGGGAGCGTATATTCCGTCGCCCTAGTCGGGGGCATCTCTCCCTTGGGAGAGATAGGGGGGAGATCCATAATGGCATCTGCGACAGTGAGGTGGGGGCGTCTGTGCTCCCGAGCACGCTTGAACGCGGGGAGAACGGATGAGTTATCCTCAAGGGTTGTTTGAGTTTCTTCGACATCGTCTCTGAGTTCTGGTCGGACCTGAACTCGCTGTGTTTTTTCCCGTGTTGTCGGTGGGCGGTGGGTTCGCCACTGTTCGAGTTTCGGTAGGTTCCCGTCGGTCTGTCGACCTATAAAGAAGAGCCGCTCTCGATGCTGTGGGACCCCGAAGTCAGCTGAATCAACCTTGATCCAGTCCGCAGAGTAACCGAGACTCTCCATTTCCTCTAGAATAATATCAGTCACAGGGACTTCCTTGCCAACAGGATATCGTTCTGTCTCTTCCTCTGATCCACTCGGAAGCGATTCTTGGACGGTGTCCGACTCGACTAGAACTGTATCGGCCAACATCCCGGGAACGTTCTCCATGACGAATGCGCGTGGTTGGAAGTGGTCGACGTAGCGAAGAAAGTCAAGATACAACAAATTACGTTCGTCCTCGTCTACCGAGCGATCTTCGAGAGATCCGAGCTTCGATTGACCAATGTTAGAAAATGAGGGACACGGTGGCCCACCAGCCACGAGATCGAGCTCGCCCGGTTCGATATTTGGACCGTCCACGGCCGGGTCGGTTTCGCGGATATCCGCTTGGATGACGTGGTCTCCGTGATTTTCACAGTAGGTCTCGACAGCGGATTCATCGTGGTCAAGCGCCCACTGTACATCGTAGCCGGCCCATCGAAGCCCCTCAGAAAGTCCACCAGCGCCGCAGAAGAGGTCAATTGCGGACGGCTTTGAGTTCATTGTATCGACCCACGTGGAGCGGTGTGGAAAGCGGTTCGGAACGAAGGTCAGTCTTCGAACGCATCGACAACCGCAGCCATATTCACGAGTTCAGGCTCGTCAGGTACAACCTCCTTCTCACTGTCGAGTCGGGCCATTTCGGCGTTCTTTTTTTCGCGCAGCTCCGCAAGCTGGCTCTGATGTTTTGCTAACACTGCACTCATGTCATCGCCGGCACGGTCACGCTTCTCGAACTGCTCAATTCGTTCTTCGAGGTCTTCCATACGGTACTGGAAGTAGTTCTGAGCATGCTCTCGACGAATTCGGACTTCACGCTCCCGCTCGGCGCGTGCCTCTTGTGCGAGATCATCAATAAGTTCCCAAGCAACGTTGTCAGCCTTCGAAAGGAGCTTTTCAGCCTGTGATGAAATCACACTGATCGACGGATGGCCGCCGACAGCAGAAGAAGGCAGACCACCGGTGATGTCGATGTCCTCTACTCGAGTGGTTCCATCAGGCGTAACGTACACTTGAACGAGTTCTTCGGTAACAGTATCGCCAGTACCCGAGAGGTATCCGATCCGATAGTGACAGAGGAGACCTGGTGTTTCCAAGTTTTCCCCGCCGGTGAGGACAGCAGCTTGGCCGCCGATAGCATCCGTATCCAGACAGTAGGCCATCATCGCTCGGACCACAGAGTGATCGAGGGTGATGAACTCAAGACTCTCGTCGGCAAGCGCGTTTTCTCGGTCGAACGTCGCACCGTCGTACCGCTTCTTCACATCATTACCAGTAACCCGGTCAGGTACAACTAGGTCAAACACGTCATCGCCATCGTCGGCAGGCCCAGGTCGGACGTTTTTGATACCGCCGCCGAACTCTTGACAGACGGTCCTGACAAGGTACGCAACATCGGCCTCGCTGACCGTGTCCTCGGCACTCTCCTCAACAATGTCGAGGACATCCCGATCTTCCTTGCTCAGGTCAAATTTGTCCCGGATGAGGAGTTCGTCGTCGACGCGTCGAACCGCCTCTTCTTGCTCTTCAACGATCGTCTCGAGCTCGTCGACGACTTGTTCCGGGTTCTCCCCGCTTGCGAGAGCGGACATGATCTGTTCTTCGAGATCGACGTCTTCGAGAACCAGTCCCAACACGTCTGAACTCATTCCGAGGGTCTCCTCGATCTCATTAATCTTCTCCAGAAGTCGCTCAAGGATGATACTCTCGCGAGTGTCTTTGAAGAACAAGTTCCTGATCTCGACAGTCTCATCCTGTCCGTAGCGGTGGAGCCGCCCGATCCGCTGGTCAATGCGAGTTGGATTCCACGGAAGATCGTAGTTCACCATTATATGGGCGAACTGTAGATTCAGTCCTTCTCGAGCAGCGTCGGTGGCCAACATCACGTTTGCCGGTCCTTCGAATTTTTCGAACTGCTGTTGACGCTGCGTCTGCGAGAGGTCGCCGTAAATCTCGGCGATATCCCTGTCGCTGAACACTTGGCCTTTCAGGTACTCGAGAGTATCCGTATACTCTGTGAAAATGAGGATCTTCTCGTCGGGGTCTTCCTCTAAAATTCCGTCAACGTACTCACGAAGTCGCTCTGCTTTCGAATCGACTTTGATCGCCTTCGCCTGATTGTAGAGATCACGGACCATCTCGAGTTCCTGTTCGATTTTGTCCGGATCACCAGAGGCTGCGGCGGCACCAAGTTCCTCCTCAACACGCTCCCGCTGAGCCTCTGTAAGGAGCTCTGGATTATCTCGGTACTCGTCGAGAAGACTCTTCGTGAGTTCTGAGAGATCACCTAAATCGGCACCGCCCGCTTTGATCGATTCCATTCGGTTGCGCAGTGATTGCTGGATAGCGTAAATTGAGGAGACCAGCCGTTTCTGGTAGAGGACCATCGCGAAGCCCGCAGCATCATTCTCTTCTTGACTGGCGAGGTTGTAATGTTCAGTGATGTACTCCGTGATATCCTCGTAGAGCTCGCGTTCCTGGGGCGTGAACTCGACTGGAAGGGTTTGGATGTTCTTCTCCGGGAACATCGGCGTCCCATCCTTATTGTACATCTTGTCTTTGAGCCGTCTGATCATCAGGTCCTTCAGCCCCTCCTTGTTGACATCGTGCTCGTCGCGGAAGCGATAAGGGTCGAGAAGGGAGATCATGAAATAGAACTGATCACGCTTCCCGTTGTGCGGGGTGCCGGTCAGGAACAGTAGTCCGTCAGACGTCTCCGAGACAGCCTTCCCGACTTTGTATCGGTCCGTCTTATCGATCCCGCGTTTGCCTTCACGGCGAGCGGTGAGGTGATGAGACTCGTCGAAAAGAGCGATGTCCCAGTCCTCTTGGACGTTCTCCAGCGCCGAGCGTACGTCGTCCTGTTTTGCGAAGTCGATGGAGGTGATGATCCGATCTTCGTGCGTCCAGACATTCTCGGCGGGATACGCATCACGTTTCGCCTCCACGTAGTCGCGGTCGTAAATCACGTAGTTCGTATCGAACTTCTCGCGTAGCTCGTCCTGCCACTGGGTGGTAAGCGGCGCGGGGGCGACGATGAGAACGCGGTCAGCCTGTCCACGGGCGGCAAGCTCTTGGATAACGATTGCGGCCTCGATGGTCTTTCCGAGACCAACCTCGTCGCCGATGAGGTAGCGGTGATCGTATGACGTGAGGATCTGGTGAGCAGCTTTTACTTGGTGAGGAGCGATGTCGATTCGGTTGTTTTCCAGCGCAACGAACCGGTCCTGTCGATGGGCGAGATCCAGTTCGGCTGCCCGAGCACGGAGGTTGAAACGCTCCGGGTCGTCGAACTCACCCTTCTCCAGCAGCGCGTCGCTACTGTCTATCAGATCAACAACCGCAGCGGGGAGCTTTTTCGAGTTATCGTCATCAGTCAGAATGTGGAGCAGACACTGACCCGATGGTCGGTGGTTAATTTTGACCAGCTCACCCTCGCCACCCGCGAAGCTGACGCGGTCTCCGATATCGAATTTACACGCGCAATCAGACACTGCTACGACAGAATGTAACGGTTGGACTTAGTCTCTTGGCAAAGCAGCTACCAGATTGTCGAAAAGGCATTTTCATTGTGATCCTATTTTCACTTATGCGGAGGACCTAAGCTTGACTGTATTTACCAAATGTTGGCCAAGGAATCAGAGAATACCAATAATATCAGAATACACCAGTAGTATCGAAAGCAGTAGAGTGGAGAAAATGCCCGATAAGTATGTATTATATAATACGTAAATTCCGTTGAATTCCCTGTTACGATACAACATTATGAAGAGGAAAAGCAGGAGATAAATTGATAATAAAATCCACACGTCCACATTCGTAATTCTGAGAACACTGGGAATGAAAAAGAAACTGCTAATCCAAAGTGCAGTAGATAAGCTCAAAAACCAAACTCTGATTAACTTTTCATTTGATGTCAAATTTCCATGACTAGCATTTTTTAATCCATAACCAAGGTATAAAAATACTAGAATTAATGATCCAATATGAACTTCATCATCCATATTAAACACATCAGTGGCTAATACAATAATCGCAGTTACAATTACGGCCGCAATACCTTCCGAATAATTATCGGCAGTGTTCAAATCATCTATTTCAGGGATAGGATTATTTAATTCATTTAATGCTTTTCCAATCAGGATTGGAACGAGCGCAAGTAACAAGGCTGGAAATATCACCTGCTGAATACGGTCGATCTGATTCCCCAACATTTCTGATCGCGCAGTTGAAATTAAACCTAGAATATCTAAGGCACCAATTAGGTAACTTACAAGCACGAATAACGCAAGAATAAGCGTTATTCCATGAAGTATCCCATCTGTGTCGTTAAATTCTTCAGAACTTTGTTCCATATGGTTTATCATTTTTCAATGATACAAAATATTAACTATTAGCTGCGATACTTATTGCTTGATTTTTATGTCAGTATGGGGTGGGAGAGTATCACATCACTGCGTTTTTCATAGAAACATCATGAATTGTTTATTATGGACTTTGCGTTCCACGTCGGCGAAGTATATCGTGATAAAGGAAGCTTCAGAGACACGAAAGACCAGTTTCTGCGGTGGATCCGAGGTCCACTGAGTAGCGGAATCAAAAACACCGGCGGCATTCGTGACCTCGGCGCAGATCGGTCAGAGACGCCCGCTGCTATCGTCCTGGTCTCGAACGATACTGGGGTCTCCCAGCATGACGATCCGTGGGAGGACACGCTAGCGGTCAACGCTGGTTACGTGAGTTATTGGGGTGACGCGAAGGAGGACATCCGGTACGACGAGTCCACACAGAACCGGAAGATCAAGGACGCGTTCGACAGGGCGGCCTCGGGACGACGTGAGGAGGTTCCCCCGATACTGGTGTTTCGGAAGCCCGAAAGCGGCGTCGTCGAGTTCTGTGGGCTTTGCGTCCCGGATCACTTCGAGGTGCGCACCTATCAGGGCGATTCGGGAGCACAGATACCGAACTACCGTTTTCATCTCTCCATTCTCAACACGCAGGCAGTCCCAGTCTCGTGGCTCCACGAGCGTGCGCAGACGAACGACGACGGCCAGGCGCCCGACGTCTGGAAACGGTGGGTCAGGGAAGGCGAGGTCTCCCAGTGGCCGACGGGCGAGACGCTCGATACGGAGGGAGAGATTCGGCGCTACGAGACGACCGAGACGACGGTGAGTGAAGCGTTCCGAGCAGAGACGTTCGAACGGTACGGGCACGCCTGCGCGATGACCGGTATCCGTGAGGAGTCACTACTCGACTTGGCGCATATCCTCCCGCGAAGCCAGCATCCGGAGCTCGCAGAGCACGCGGAGAACGTGCTTGTGCTGAACTCGCTCCATCACCGGGCGTTCGACGCCGCGCTGTTCACAGTCGATAGTGAGTATCGAATTCGGACAAGTCCATCCTTCGAGCCAGCACATCCGTTCCTCCGCGAGACGATCATCGAGAAAGAGGGCGAACCGATTGCGTTTCCGCCAGGCGTTCAGGTGCGGCCGGGGTTTCTTGAGGAGTTAAATGCTGGCCTGCCTTGGTTGTAGTGTTGTAGATCGGGTCAGTCGTCGGCGACCGCTTCTTCCACGATCTCGATTTCCTCGTCAGTCAGGTCGTAGAGATCGTAAACGATCTCGTCGATGAGCTGGTCTGCCTTCTCGATCTTCTCGTCGAGTTCGTCAGCGCGCTCGCGGTTCTCAACGTAGCGTCGGAGGTCATCCTCAACGTCGTCAGGGTCGGGCAACTCTATTGCCTTCAGTCGGTCAAGCAGAGAGATGTTCTTCGTGGCGTTGTCGGAGAAGTTTGCAATCTCTTCACCGACGGCGACGGGGACAAACGCCTCCACCAGCGCTACCTCCTCTTCGGTCAGATTCGTGAGGGTGAACGCCTCAAAGAACTTCGTCTCGGTATAGCCATAGGTGTCTGTTTCGAACTCATCCTCGTTTTCCGGCTTGTAACGTGCTGTCGCCTCGATGGTGACAGATGGTCCATCTCGCTTCGTGCGAGCACGCTCGATCTGGAGTTTCTCGTAGTCGTCGGCGGTAGCGTTGAGCATGTTCTGATCGGTGGGTTGGAAGATACCGATATCGGGAAGGTTCGGACCTTCTTCGTAGTTGCCAAGATAGTCGATGATGTCGAGATTGAGACGACTGTAGTCATCTTTGACCATCGCAACCTGCCTTCCTAGCTCTGCTAGTCTTTCTTGGTCATCGGCATCGGCTATCGGGAGATAGCGAACGTCATCCGGATAGACGTTCAGTCCATCACTTACGGCGTACTGGAAATAGAACTGTAGTAGGGTCGAGTTCAGAATCGATGTGAGATAGTCGAGGTTTATATCTGCACCAAAATTGGAAATTTGATCGGCATCCGGTATCGGCCTCTGGCTTCGGATCTCCTCCGAAATGTCAGCCAAGTCCGAACCTCTGACGACGAATACTACCTTCTCGTTTCCGTAGAACTGTTGATCGTCATATGCTGCTTGGAGTTGACTAGATATCTCGCTGAGTACTATTTTGTTATTTTCGAACAACTCTGGGAACGCTGGTCGGTGTAATTCTTCAGGGGCATAGACCAGATACTCACCATCGTAATTGATTTCGAAACGTTCGATATTCCTTCCCCGTATGAACGGCTTCACAACTGATTCAGGATCTTGACTGAACCCGAGGTCTTCAGCACCCTGTGTAGCGGCTTCGAAATCATCAAACACGAATTTACTTAGTGAGCCCGGTTGAGCACCGAAGCTTACGTACGCTAGGTCGCGAATGCGCTCACGTTCTCCGCCAACTTTGTGAACGACATCTGCTCTTTCCTCATTAAGCCCAATAATGATTTTATTCTCATATGTCTCGTTGTATGCGGATTGCGGAGCGTGGTAATCCCCCTTGCTTGAACGGAAATAAACGGTCTCGTTCGAAGGTTCTGACTTCCGAATACGAAACACTATAGGAGAATTTGAAACGCCATCAAACACCGATTCCTCTCTAAGATCCCATATTTCTTCAATAGTTTGTGATTCTAGGATGTCTGAGCGAAGTCTTTCGCCATAGTCTGAAACAAGCCACTTGTCTGGAACGATCATCGAATACCGTCGATCGTTCTTGCAAAGGTTGCTAGAGTAGTCTATGAAAGCAAGATATACGTCAATTCGCCCATAGCCAGTGGCGTCATAAGTTGTTTTGAGATAGTTTGTGAATTTATCCTCCAAATTCTCTACCGAGATATACGGCGGATTCCCAATCACCGCATCAAACCCGGCATCTTCCCTTCGGCTCCCGTCTTGGTCGTAGAATGCTATTGGGAACTCCAATTCCCAGTGAAAGAATCGTTCGTCCTCGGCCATCGCCTGCGCACTTTTGAACCAATCTTGCTGCTCAATCTTCTCCCACGCGTCACTGTGGAGCGCACGGGCCATTCGCTCGTCGGCGTCCGAGGGGACATCTAGCCCGAACGCGTCGGCAGTGTGGACATTGGCCATCGCGAGAAGTTTCTTGTAGAGCGGGTCGGCACGCACGTCATCGTACACCGCCTCCATTTCCTTTGCGTCCTCCAGCGTCTCGTTGTCGATGTTGAGCAGGTCCTGGAAACGATCAGTGACGTGCTCCATCGCCCGCTGGCGAGTGTGGTCGAATGACTGCTGGAGGGTTAGCTGGCCATCTCCTGTATCGGCCTCGTCGCCGTCGGACAGCACATCCTCGATATCGCTGCCGACGAGCGAGTTGCCTGTCTTGAGATGGTGGTCGAGGAACGCGAGCGGTTGCTCAGCTGCGAGCGTCCGTAGCCAAAGCGAAACCTTCGCCAGCTCAGTGGCGAGCGGATTAACGTCGACGCCGTAGATACATCGCTGAGCGACCTTACGCCGGGCCCAATTGATGTCGCGTAGTTCTCCTTCCTCGGTGGTAGGAGCGCGAATCTCGGCGTCAGCGGAGTCGAGTGCCTGCCGGTCCTGCTGCTCTTGCGCGTCGATGATCTCACGTGCGAGGTAGTCCACTGCGTTGACCGGGAAGTGTCCGCTCCCCATCGCCGGATCCAGCACAGTCAGGTCAAACACTCGGTCGGCAAACTCCTCGGCGAACGCGCGGTCGTCCCCACGGGCACTGTTTGCGACCAAATCCTCGCGGATCTCCTGTACGAGCGGCCCGAGCGTCTCGTCGACGATGTACTCGACGACGTACTCCGGCGTGTAGTACGACCCCGTCGCCTTGCGCTCACCGTCGTCGGTACGCAAGTAAACTTCATCCTCCTCAACGGTGACGTCATCACCCTCACCCGCAGCAACGTACTCACCGTCATCGACGGTCAGGGGTTCGTCTGCGACGGCGAGTGTGTACTCTAAGAGCCCTTCGTAGATGGACCCGAGGTTCCGCTCGTCGAGCGAAGAGTAGTCCACGAAGACCTTCCCCTGGCCTTCAGACGCCTCGTGACGCGTGAGCAGTTCGATGACTTCGGCGATGTAGGCGTCCCCGACCTCGTGGTTCGAGAGGAACTGTGCCTCAACGGTGTCGTCCTCCTCCGGATCAGTTCGGAACAGCCCACCGTTGTACGCTGGGATGTAGAGGTCGTCTTTCGGAATTCCCTTTCCTTGGCTCCCCTGGTCGATGAGAACGAACAGTTCGTCCAGCTTATCCCAGAGACTCGTCTGCCACGTCTGGTAGTGTTGCTGGGTCTCGTCACGCTTCTCGACGACAACCTGTTTCAGGTCGTTCAGACTGTAGGTCTCGCTGTAAATCTCGTTCTCCGTCGGGAGGAGGTTTCGCCCCTCGCTCTCAGCGTAGAGAACGAAAATGAGCCGGTAGAGATAGATGAGCGAGCTGTCGTGGATCCGATCGAGATCTCCCTCGTCCAAGCTGTCGTTGGTGTCGAGGAATCCCTCCGCCAGTACGCGAATGGCTTCGTAGATGTTCTCTTGGAGGTCCTCTCCGAGCGCTTCTGCGAAGGCGGTTGACTGGTCGTAGACGTCGTCGAGGAAACAGTCTCCGGTCTGGTCGTCGAGGAATGCTCCCTGCCGGAAGAAGAGGTAGAACTCTTTGAACGCC
>LFCJ01001907.1_pt1 | contig 14875 bp, 14 predicted proteins | sample 643141 | NCBI WGS metagenome assembly LFCJ01 (sample SAMN03766243, study PRJNA286221) | soda lake metagenome | biome: soda lake; feature: Kulunda steppe; material: water; isolation source: sample B1-Br-g2 brine of Lake Bitter-1 | place: Russia: Kulunda steppe | collected 2010-07 | reverse complement strand
GAAACTTGCTGATGTATATTACTCCGGAAAGCGATAAAAACTAAGCTTTAAATTTTAAGGAGGGACTAAAGATGGGGAATAAGATGAAGACACATAAAGGAACTAAAAAGCGATTTAAAAAGACCGGTAGAGGCAAATATAAGCATAAACAGCCGAATAAAAACCATTTGCAGACTAAAAAAGATTCACAGCGAAAACAACAGCTTAGAAAAGATAAAAATGTAAAGAAGGCTGATGAAGAGAAGCTAGATGAAAGTTTACCTTATGAGTAAAATAGTTAATAATGAATTGCTATCATAACTTGGTAGTTTATGATTTTAGAATTGAGCGTTATTAATGTTGAGTTTGAGTCTAAGCCTGAGGTTAAGCAACCCATAAAACCAACTGTTGTAGAGGTTTACTTAATCTTAGCCTCAACCTTGAACTTAACATAGCCTATTTATAAGTTCTAGTTGATTTGCAGGACTATATATTAAGTTAGTGCAGATAATTATTAATTGAACATCGGGGAGGGATATAGATGCCAAGATCAACACGGGGCAATAGCAGGCGTAAAAAGAGAAAGAAGATTTTAAAGATGGCCAAAGGTTATTTTGGAACGAAAAGTAAGCTATACCGACCGGCTCGCGAGCAGGTAATGAAGTCTTTAAGCTACGCTTATCGGGATCGAAAACAGAAAAAGCGTGATTTCCGTAAGCTATGGATTACGCGGATTAATGCTGCGGCTAGACAACACGATCTACCATATAGTAGGTTTATCTACGGTCTAAAGGAAGCAGGGGTTGAGATTGATCGTAAGATGTTAGCCGAGCTAGCGGTCAATGATCAGGATGATTTTGCCGAGCTAGTTGAGCTAGCAAAAGAGAATATTTAATTAGTTTAGAGATTAAGGCCGCAGATTAAAAGCTGCGGCTAGTTTTTTAAAGTGCAACTTTTGAAGCTAGAGATTGGGGAATTTAGGTAGATAAGTTCTAGTAGTTGCTTTTATTTTAACGGATTCCTGATTCCTGATTCCTTCTAGACTCCTAGATAATCCTTGACAATAGAGTCGATTGATATGTATAATGTTAGCAACTTAATATTTCTGATAGCCGAATCCCAGCTTTAGCTGGGAGCGGGGGACCCATTTTTTTGGGGCGAATGCGAATTTAGTCTCTAAATTTGCTAAGGCTACCCTTTGGCCTGAGCCCGACAGCTAACCTCGTAAGCGTTTTTTAAAGGGGTAGGTTTTAGGTATGGATGTATGGATAAGTGTACCTAATTTGGATCATGGCTACCTGCTATGGTCTTTTTTTATTATAATAGTGTTTAGAAAATTAAAAGAGATGAAAGGAGCTAAAATATGAAAACTAAAAATAAGCAGTCTTTTCAGCTTTATCAGAGATTAAAAAGCTCTATATTAGATTTCTTTTATTCATTTAAAAACCCTGATATGTCTAAAATGGTTGTTTTGTGTGCCATTGTTGGAATTATAGGTGGATTGGGGTCAGTTATCTTTTATAATTTGATTGGGTTTTTCCAAAATTTATTCTTTGGCCCTACAGCAAGTGATAACCTTGTTGCAGTTGTACGAGAGTTACCAACGTATTATAGAATTTTAATTCCAGCATTAGGGGGCTTGATTATTGGCCCGTTAATCTTTTTCTTCGCACCTGAAGCTAAAGGTCATGGGGTTCCTGAAGTGATGGAAGCAGTTATTTTAAAAGGTGGTAAAATCCGAGGAAGAGTTGCTCCTTTTAAAGCACTTGTATCAGCAATCTGTATTGGTTCAGGTGGTTCTACAGGTGCAGAGGGGCCAATTGTACAGACTGGAGCAGCTTTTGGTTCTTTTGTTGGCCAAATTTTAGAGCTTGATTCAGAAAAGATTGAGACTCTATTAGGCGCAGGTGCTGCAGCAGGAATTGCAGGTACATTTAATGCTCCTTTAGCTGGTGTTATGTTCAGTATGGAAGTTTTGCTCAAAGATATTAAATTTAACAATTTCTCTCCAATTGTAGTAGCTTCAGTAATTGGAACTGGGATAGCTAACTTCTTTTTTGGAGATCGTGGTGCTATTTTTAGTGTTCCAGAGCATGTCTTAGTTAGTTTTTGGGAAATAATCCCTTATTTATTATTAGGGGTTCTAGGAGCAGTTGTAGCTATTATATTTGAAAACTCACTTGAATCTTTTGAACACTTTTTTGAAGATCTCTCTATTCCTGATTGGATTAAGCCAGCAATAGGTGGATTATTACTTGGTGGTTTAGCACTTTATCTACCTGAAGTTCATTCAACTGGTTATGGAGCAATGGAAGGAGCTTTACATGATAATTATTCTTTACAAATAGTGATTATCTTAATGTTTGCTAAGATTTTGGCTACCAACTTTACTCTAGGTAGTGGGGGTTCTGGTGGTATTTTTGCTCCTTCATTATTTATTGGAGCTATGTTAGGAAGTGCTTATGGGAAGGTAGTTCATTCTTTATTTCCTACTATGACTGCAGGAGCTAGTTCTTATGCGCTTGTAGGAACTGGGGTAGTTTTTGCAGGAGCTACTCATGCCCCATTAACAGCTATAGTTATCTTATTTGAGATGACTCATGATCCTAGAATTATCTTGCCTTTGATGTTTTCTTGTATTATTAGTACAATTGCTGCTTCAAAGATACAGAAAAAGAATATTTATACAACTAAATTCCTTGAGCGAGGAATTGATATAGACGCATTTGAGAAAGAGACTATTTTAAAGAATGTTAAAGTAACTGATGTTATGAATACAAAGCCAATTAAAGCTTTTAAAGATGATACTATTGAAGAGATAAAAGAGATCTTTGATAAAACTCTCTATTCCTGTCTGCCAGTAGTAAATGAGCAGACTATGGAGTTAATAGGAATCTTAAACCATCACCAAGTCTTTAAGTATTGGGATCTAAGTCAAGATATGCAGACATCAGCAACAGAGATTGCTTTTCCACCGCCAGTTTTTATCAGTCAATCAGATAGCTTATTTAAAGCTATGCAGTTGATGAATGAACTAGGTGCTAACAGCATTCCTGTGGTCGAAGATGATGAATCGCATAGATTGGTTGGAGTTTTAAACCATAAGGATATAACTGAAGCTTACGAGCAAAAGACTTCTCTAGAGCAGGCAAAGTCGGATTTTGATTATTCTTTAAAATCAGCGGTAGAAGTAGAGAAGCTAGTCTCCTTTGCTCTTGATACCCTAGAAACAGAGATTGAAGACAAACAGATTGAGATAGATTTAGATGTTGATCAGGATTTATCTACGGTTCGTGCTGACAGCAATAAAATCAGTTGGGTTATGACTCATCTATTGTCTAATGCGATTCGATATACACCAGAAGGAGCTAAGATTGAGATAGTTGTGCACCAGATTGATGATTGGATTACTATTTCTGTTAAAGATAGCGGGCCAGGAATTCCCAAAGAAGACCAAGAGAAGATATTTGAACGCTTTGTTAGTTTAGATGAGCAACAAGATAATCCCAAAACGGGACTTGGTCTAGCTATTAGTAAAGAAATTATTGAGGAGCACGGCGGTCATATTTATGTAGACAGTGAACCAGGAGAGGGGTCTACCTTTATCTTTAGCTTACAAGCATTTTCTAATTAGTATTTCTATTTTAGCTTGGTCGTCTTGACAACTAAGGTGGCTGGATAGTATAATATTAGCAGTCTAAAATCAAATATTGCTAGTAGCCGAATTCCAGTCCTAGCTGGAAGCGGAGGATCCACTTTTCTTTTTGGGGCGAATCCGGGTTTGAGATTAAGGCTAAGCTTGAGGTTGAGCAGACTAACTACAACATTGATTTATGGTTTGTTCAGACTTAAGCTCAGTCTCAAACTTGACCTGGTAAGGTTACCCTTTGACCTGAGCCCGACAGCTAACTTCGCAGGCCGTTTAAAGGGAGCTATACTAGGGGGTTACTATACCTAATTTGTTTGGCTACGGCTATCAGCTGTAGCTGTTTTGTTTTTTGAAGGAGGTTAAACTGTTGTTTAAAATATTAGGGGATATAGGTTTGAGAAAGAAGATATTAATCGGCTATATGATTATTATTCTGATTTTAATCTGCTTAGCTAGTTGGGCTATCTATAATTTTATCTCTTTAAATGAAGCAATAAATGCTATTATGGTTGAAAACTATCAGAGTGTAGTTGCTGCTGAGGAGATGATGGAATCTTTAGAAAGAAAAGATAGTGCCCAGCTGATTTTTATTTTTGGCCAACGGGAGAAAGGATTAAATATATTTAAAGAACATCAGATGGAATTTATGAAGTTTTTATCACGGGCTGAAGATAATGTTACTATTCCAGATGAAAAAGGTATACTCGAGACCATAAATGGTGAGTATCAGCATTATCTTGAACTATTCTCCAAGTTACAGACTCGGGCTGAACAGGAGTCTTTAGAAGAAGTTCAAACTTATTATTTAGAAGAGATTATGCCTAAGTTTGAAACTATCAAACAAGAGACTAGAGAGCTGTTATTGGTCAATCAAAACCATATGAAAGAGGCTCAACAACGGGCCAACACCAATTCTAGCCAGGCTGTTTACTCGACAATCGCTTTTTCTTTGTCAGCTACAGTTTTAGCTATTATTTTTGGAATTTATCTTTCTAATATAATTCTTAAGCCAATCAAAGAACTAACAACTAGGATTGAGGGGATTTCAGCTGGTGATTTTGAGCATATGATTCAGGTTGATTCTGAAGATGAGGTTGGCCAACTAGCCAACGAGTTTAACAGTATGACCCAACGCTTAAAAGAATATGAGGAGATGAATGTCAATCGCTTAGTTGAAGAGAAGAATAAATCAGAAGCAATAGTTAAAAGTATCTCTAATCCGTTATTAGTTACTGATGATGAAAATAAGATACTCTTAATTAATCCGAAAGCGGAAGAATTATTCGGGGTTTCTGAGGCCGAGGTAAGCGGAGATCATTTTCTCGAATCAATCGGAGAAGATAAAATTTTTGGTCTGATTAAAAAGACTCTAGAATCTGGTAAGGAACAAGGATTAGAAAACAGTGAGGTGATTAAGTTTCCAGCTGAAGAAGGGAAACGAGAGCTTTATTTTAGGACGAAGACAACTCCTGTAAATGATAAATCAGGGACGGCTAAATTAGTAGTTACCATTCTTGAAGATATTACTTATCTTAAGGAAGTAGACGAGATGAAATCGGAGTTTGTCTCGATGGTATCCCACGAGTTTAGAACTCCTTTAACTTCGATGAGTATGAGTCTAAATATGTTACTGGCAGAAAATGTCGGTGAAATTAATGATGAACAACGTGAGCTTTTAGAAGTCTCAAACCAGGACTGTGAGCACTTAAATGAATTAGTCGATGATCTACTTGATCTATCAAAGATTGAGTCCGGGGAGATTGATCTGGATTTTGATTCTGTTTCGGTAGCCGAAATCTTTGCGGCTTCAGTCCGGCCATTTGAAGAGCAGGCTGTTGAACAAGGTGTGGAGTTAAAAGTAGAGGATGCTCAAGACTTAGAAGTTTATGCTGATTTAAATAAAATAACCTGGGTAATTACTAATTTAATCGGTAATGCACTTCGCTATACCAGTCCAGGCGATCAGATAACTTTAGGAGCAGTTAAAAAAGGGCATCGGGTTCATATTTCAGTTACCGATACCGGGCAAGGGATTCCAAAAAAATATCAGCATAATATTTTCGACAAATTTGTTCGGGTTGGAGATGACCGGGATGAAAGTACTGGTACTGGTTTAGGATTGGCAATTTCAAAAGAGATGATTGAAGCCCACGGCGGTCGAATCTGGGTTGAAAGTGAAGAGGGTGAGGGTAGTACCTTTATCTTTACTCTTAAATTACCGAACTAAGGTTGGTGAGAAAAGTGGCAGCTAAGAGAATACTATTGGTCGAAGATAATAAAAATATAATCACTGTAATGAAACTCTGTTTAAAACAGGCAGGTTATGAGGTGCAGGTAGTATCTAATGGGGTGGAAGCGGTCGATGTTGCTTTTGAGGCTCCCCCTGATTTAATCTTGCTTGATGTCTGCCTGCCGAAGATGAATGGATTCTTAGTCTGTGAAACTTTAAAAGAAGAAGAAGCAACAGCTGAGATTCCAATTCTGATGTTGAGTGCTAAAACAGAAGAAGAAGATATACAACGAGCTTATGAGTTAGGAGCCGATCAGTATTTAACTAAGCCGATTGAGCCTAGTGAGCTATTAGAGCAAGTAGAAAATTATCTGTGAGTCGCTAAATTAGGAAGGGGTTAAAAATAATGAGTCAAGAAAAAATACTGGTTATCGATGATGAAAAGAATATTCGTTTGACTTTAGAGAAGTGTTTAGCTGAAGAGTATGAGGTTCTAACTGCTGTCAATGGTGAGGATGGCCTCGATAAATTTAGCCAAGATGAGTTTGCAGTTGTTTTATTGGATATGAAACTGCCGGGGATAGATGGTCTAGAGGTCTTAGAGAAGATCAAAACCGAGGCTCCGGCGACAAAGGTGATTATGATTACTGGCTTTGGTTCGGTAGAGACAGCAGTTGAGACGATGAAATTAGGAGCTGTTGATTATCTCCGTAAGCCTTTTACCCCCGAAGAAATCAGGAATATAGTCTCGGAGGTACTAAATCGTCAACAAGAAGAAGTAGAGACTGAAGAGCTAAGTAGCTATGATGATTATTTAAGCTACGCTAAATCCTTGATTAGCCAACAGGAATTCGAGGCAGCCCGAGATTATTTAGAAAAAGCTCTTAGTTTTGATAGCTCTCAGCCAGAGCCATTTAACCTTTTAGGTCTTATTTTAGAGATGCAGGATCGATCAACCGAAGCCCAAAAGAAGTATCGGGCTGCCCTTGCTTTAGATCCCACTTATAAGCCGGCTCAGGCTAATCTTGATCGAGCTAGTCAGTTTGGATATGATAAAGAGGAGATTGATTTAGATGAACTAGTAGCTGAGGAGGAGTAAAAATGTATGTATTGATAATCGGCTGTGGGCGGACAGGCTCTTCATTGGCTAACTTATTATCGTCTCGTGGCGAAGAAGTGGTAGTTATTGATTATGATCAATCAGCCTTTTCTCGTCTATCGCCTGAATTTACTGGTTTTACTATCGTTGGCGATGCAACGGAGATAGAGGTGTTAAAAGAAGCTAAGCTTCCTAAGGCAGATTTAGCTTTGATTACTACTGATAGTGATAATGTCAATGCTATGGTAGCCCAGATAGCAAGTGAATTATATGAACTACCTCGGGTGATAGTAAAGATTATACAGCCTGAAAAAGAAGTTATCTATGATAATCTGGAGGTCGAAACTCTAAGTCAGACTAATTTATTAGTGGAGACTGTAGATCAAAAATTGAGCGACTGGAACTAAGGGGCGATTTAATATGCGGATTATAATGGTTGGTGGCGGTAAAGTTGTCTATCATCTGGCCCAGAATTTTGCTGCTAAAGGATATCAGATTTCAATTATTAATGATCAAGCCGATTATTGTCAGATGTTGGCTCGGGAGCTAAATGCTTTAGTAATCAATGGTGATGGCTCTAATCCCGAGTCCTTAAAACAAGCTGAAGCTCGCAAAGCTGATACAATCTTGGCTTTGACCGGCAATGATCCTGATAATCTATTTATCTGTCAGTTGGCCCAGCAGGAATTCGGGATTCCTAAGACTTTTTCAATGGTTAATAACCCTGATAATGAAGAGATATTTAAGAGTTTAGGGGTTAAGACTATCTTTAATACAACTAAATTGATTTCATTGTTAATTGAACAGCGGGTGGAAGTCTCGAATGTCAATAATCTACTTTCGATTGAAGAGGGACGATTAAATATCTCGCAGGTAAGACTTGATTCTGATTCACCGGTCTTAGATAAGACAGTAAAGGAGTTAGATCTGCCGCATGATATCGTTTTTGGCTGTGTTATCAGAGATGATCAGGTAGTAATTCCTAAAGGAGATACCAGATTGCTGCTAGGAGATAAGGTATTAATTATTAGCCTGCCGGAAAAACAAGCCGAAGCTTTTGCAGTTTTAACTGGCGAGTAGGAGGTTTAGAAGATGAGGTATAGAGAACTAATCAAAGGTAGATATAAGTTATTAATTGAATATATCAGTATCTTAGTTATCGGGATTGGCTTTTTTTTATTGTTGCCACTTCTCGTCTTACCTTTTTATCCCCAGGAAGTTGGCTATTTAACTGATTTTTTGTTTCCAGCGGTGGTATTGATTAGCCTTGGTTGGCTAGCCTGGACTAAATTTGAGTTTCCCCCAGAAGAGATCACCTTATCTTTAAAAGAAGGCGGGATTATTGTTCTTATTTCTTGGGTAGTAGCGATTTTAGCTTCGGCTGTTCCCTTTATTTTAGCCGGTAAGCTTAATTTTAGTCAAGCTGTCTTTGAAGCTACTAGCGGCTGGACGACCACCGGTTTATCTGTGGTTAATGAAGCGGAGATGCCTCATATTTTTCTTCTCTGGCGGAGTATTATGCAGTTTTTTGGTGGGGCAGGATTGATTGTGGTGATGCTTTCTTCAATCTTACATCCTTATGGTTTTGGCTTGTATAAAGCCGAAGGTCGTAGCGATCAACTCTTACCCCACGTTAAGCGTTCAGCTAAGATGATAATGCTTATTTATGGTGGTTATACTATCAGTGGGATAGTTCTCTATACTGTAGCCGGGATGAGTGTCTTTGATGCCCTCAATCATTCGATAGCTGCCCTTTCAACCGGTGGATTTTCGACTAAACAGGCTAGTATCGGTTACTGGGATAGCTTTAGTATCGAGCTGGTAACTTGGTTACTTATGTTGTTAGGGACTACTAATTTTGCGACTCATTTTGCTTTATTAAAGGGCAAATTTAAGATTTTCTTTAAAAATGGCGAGGTTAAATTGATGCTATTTTTAATTGCCTTCTTTACACCTTTAATCAGTTACTTTAGTTTAACTAATCTATACTCTCAGTTACCTGCTCTTTTGCGTCGCGGGATCTTTGAAGTGATATCAGCTATCTCTACTACCGGTTTTTCTTTAGCTAGCTTTGCTCCCTGGAATTCGTTTGGAATTTTAGCTCTTGTTCTGTTGATGATTATCGGGGGTGGCACCGGTTCAACAGCCGGAGGAATCAAACTGTATCGGGTTTATCTAATGATTAAATCATTAGTCTGGGAGTTTAAAGGCTATTTTCTACCCCAGGATGCAGTGCGAGAAAACTTTATCTGGCGGGGGGAGACAAAAGTTTATATCAAGCCCGAGTATGTGCGGGATACCGCTAATTATATCTGTCTCTACTTATTTACTTATTTTGCGGGGGTCTTAGTCTTTTTAGCCTATGGTTATCAATTAAGAGATTCTTTATTTGAATTTGCTTCGGCTCTCGGAACGGTTGGTTTATCGATAGGAATTACCGGGCCAGAAGTACCGCTCGGTATTTTATGGACTTCGACCTTAGGTATGTTCCTAGGTCGTCTTGAGTTTTTAGTTATCTTCTTTGCCTTAGCTAAGTTGGCCAAGGATGCTAAGTTTTTAGCTACCGAATCAGATACTAAGTAGTTAAACGATAACTTCAAAGACATAAAAGGTCTTGATTTTAGTGAGCTTGATTTAATAAGTCTTAGCCTAAAGTGAGGTGAATAAGATGATTAGACTGCTTAATTTACATAAACTAACCCCGCCGCAGATACTATCAATCGGTTATCTGGTGATTATTTTAGTCGGGGCGACCCTCTTAACTTTGCCGCTGGCAACTGTAGATGGCCAAGGAATGAACTTTTTAGATGCTACATTTACGGCTACCTCGGCTACGGCAGTAACCGGGCTGATCGTTGAGAATACTAGCGAGTTTTTTACCACCTTTGGACAGACTGTGATTATGTCTCTGATTCAGATCGGCGGTTTGGGGATTATGACGATGTCAACGCTGGCTGCTTTATTAATCGGTAAAAAGCTGAGTCTAAAGCAGCGGTTGACAGTCCAAGAGGATTTAGACCAGTTTAGCGTCTCCGGTATTTTAGAACTTGTTAAGTATGTAGTAGTAGTAGCCTTTACCATTCAGGCGACCGGGGCTTTATCTTTATTTTTACGTCTTATCCAGGATAAACCGCTAGCTAGAGCCCTGTATTATGCTGTCTTCCATTCGGTTTCCGCCTTTAATAACGCCGGCTTTGATATTTTCGGCAATAGCCTGGAGAATTTCACCGGTGATATTCCGGTTAATCTGACTATCAGCGGCTTGATTATCTTAGGTGGTATTGGTTTTGCTGTAATTGCTGAAATCTATGAGGGTAATAGCTTTAAAAATCTATCTTTACAGACTAAACTGGTCTTAAGTGTAACTGCTGTTTTGCTAGTAGTCGGTTTTGTAGTTAGTTTTGCTCTTGAGTATTCTAATTCGGCTACTATTGGTGATTTATCACTACGTGGTAAGGCACTAGCTTCTTGGTTTTTATCAGTAACTCCTCGAACTGCTGGTTTCAATACTGTACCGACCGGGGCATTGCGGGATTCAACAATCTTTTTTGTAATTATTTTGATGTTTATTGGGGCTTCTCCGGGTTCAACCGGTGGTGGGGTCAAGACGACGACTATCGGTGCTTTAGGAGCAGTGCTCTATTCCCGGATAATTGGAATCGATGATGTTGATGTCTATAAGCGACGGCTTAGCCGGGATATTATCTTTGATGCAATCTCTATATTTTTGATTGCTCTGTTGCTAATCTCAGTCGTAACTATTTCCTTAACAATTACAGAAGATGCAGCCTTTAGGGACTTACTCTTTGAAGCCGTCTCAGCATTTGGGACAGTAGGTCTCTCGACCGGGGTCACCGGTGAGTTATCGGCAATTGGGCGAATAATAATTACTATGACTATGTTTGCCGGGCGAGTTGGCCCGTTGACGATTGTAGTAGCCATAGCTGAAAAACGACATAAAGCTAATATACGCTATCCAGAAGAAAAAATCTTAGTTGGTTAAAGGAGGGGAAATATGAAACAGTTTATAGTAGTTGGTTTAGGACGTTTTGGGCGTGGGGTAGCTACTACCTTAGCTACTAAAGGTTATGATGTGTTGGCGATTGATGTTGATGAAGAACTAGTCCAGGAAGCAAGTAAGGTAGTAACTCATTCAGTTCAGGCTGATGCAACTAATGAAGCAGCTCTTGATACTTTAGGTGTCGAGGAGTTTGATATTGCTATTGTCGCTATCGGCAGTAATGTCCATGCTAATATCTTGGCTACTTTAATTTTAAAGGAGTTAGGAGTGGCTAATGTAGTTGCTAAAGCCCAGGATGTATTACATGGAAAGCTATTAGCTAAAATAGGAGCTGATAAGGTGGTTTATCCGGAGCGGGATATGGGGGCTAGGGTGGCCAATAATCTGATTTCGGCGAATGTATTAGATCATATTGAGTTGGCCCCTAATTATGGAATTTCTGAGATAATTGTCTCGGATCAGCTAGCAGATAAAAGCTTAAAAGAACTTGATTTACGCAGGCAGTTTGGGGTTAATGTATTAGCGATTAAAAGTAAGGAGGATCAAGATATTAATGTTTCTCCTGACGCTACTGATGTAATAAAATCTAATGATGTCTTAGTAGTTATGGGACGTGAAGATAATATTGAAGATTTAAAAACTTATTAATTTAGTGGTTATCCTTACCTCCCATAAGTTTTTTAATCTTTTATAAACGCAAGCAGGAAATTTTAGAGCCAACCTATAAATTATATATAAACCTATATTTAGATTATTGAAGGGTTTTGATTTAGAGCTTTAACTTAATTATCGAGTATTTGACTAGAGCACTCTAACTAAAAAAGGGAGGTGGGGATGCTGAATAATCGTTTTAAACAGATAATTAGTCTGTTGGGTTCTTTACTTATAGTTTTAGGATTTATATTATTTATTCCTTTAGCCGTTGCTTTAGTATATCAAGAAGAGTTGTGGTTGAATTTTTTATTGTCGGCAGGACTGGCTTTGGGAGCTGGTCTGGTGACCAAGTTGCTTCCTTTAGAAACTAATGAATTAGATTTGGCTACCGGGATGTTAGTCTGTGCCTTAGCTTGGATTGTTATCTCTTTAGTTGGAGCTCTTCCTTTTTATCTAAGCCTAGATTATTCTTATCTGGATACTTTCTTTGAGACGGTTAGCGGTTTTACTACCACTGGGATTACAGTCTTTAGTGGTTTAGAGGCGATGCCTAGTTCAATCCAGTTTTGGCGGGGAATGATTCAGTGGTTAGGGGGCTTAGGTTTTTTAACTTTCTTTTTATTTATCGGTTTTCGTGGCCAATCCGGAATGTTTCAGCTCTTTACTGCTGAAAGCCATAAGATTGACCAGAGCCGTCCGGTACCAAATATTTATAAGACGATTAAGATTCTCTGGCTGATCTATGGGGGCTTTACTTTATTACAGATAATTCTATTAAGCCTACTAGGAGTTTCCGTTTTTGATGCAGTTGTCCATGGATTTACCACCTTATCGACAGGTGGTTTCTCCAATTATGATGCTAGTATTGCCCATTTTCAAGAGGCAGGTTATAGTAATTATAAGTTAATCGAGTATCTGATTATCTTCTTTATGGGTCTAGGCGGGGTTAATTTTATCGTCCACTATAAGGTTCTCTCGGGTGATTTAGAGGAGCTGTGGGAGAATATTGAGCTAAAATATTTCTGGGCAATCCTAGGTGGGGTTACTGGCTTGATTTTAATTGAGCATTATCTTAATTTTTCTTTTACTTTAGCCGGTCTGGAAGAATCAATTCGTCATACTTTATTTCAGGTGATGTCAATTTTAACGACTACCGGTTATGGGACAAGAAGTATCAGCGATCCTTTCTTTCCTGCTTTAGCTCGGCAGTTATTTTTAATTTTGATGGTGATCGGCGGCTGTGCTGGTTCTACTGCCGGGGGGATTAAGGTAATCAGAGTTGTGATTTTACGTAATTTAATGAACCGAGAATTAAAGCGGGTTTACTATCCACGTCGCTCAGTTCTACCGGTGGTAGTTGATGGTAATATAATTGCTGATCGGGAAATTTTTCGCGTGGTAGCTATTGTAACCGGCTGGTTAGGCTTGATTATTCTGGGCGGTGGGATTACGGCTTTATTCTCTGAACTGCCGGCCTGGAATGCATTTTCCGGGATGTTTTCAGCCGTCGGAAATATTGGCCCGTTTTATTTTAGTGTTGAGCAGATGCAGGAGATGTCAGGAGTTATTAAGTTGACTTATATCTTAGGTATGTTAGCCGGACGCTTAGAGATCATCCCGATTTTCTTATTATTTAGTGGACAGGTCTGGAGGGATTAAGAATGTATATTTTAGTGGCGGGTGGCGGAGTCGTTGGTCGGAATCTAGTCAGTCAGCTAGTAGATAAGCATGATGTAGTAGTTATCGATCAAAACCAAGAGATTTGTGAGCGGCTTTATTCTGAGTATGGAGCAGTCAGTGTTCAAGGTAGTGCGACTAGGATTAATACGTTGCGGGAAGCGGGCATTAAAAAAGCTGATGTAGCTGTTGCAGTTATGGATTCTGATGCTAATAATCTAGCTTTTTGTCTGTTGGCTCAAAATTTTGGTGTTGAGCAGATTATGGCTCGGATGCGTGATCCTGATTATGAAGCAGCCTATCGTCAAGCAGGGGCAACGACGATAGCCGGAATTGTCGACTTAATGGTCGAGGATTTTGTCCTTGATATCGAACAGCCGGAAGTGAGGAAGGTTTATTCTTTAAGTGGGGGCAAGGCTGAGATATCTATTTTGACGATTCCCGAAGACTCTGTTGTCATTGGCCAGACTGTGGCCCAGGTTTCTCAAGCTGAGGAGTTTCCAGCTCAGGTACTAATTGCTGGTCTTTTTGATCAGGCAGAAGATAGGTTGCTTATTCCGCGCGGTAATACTTGTATCGGATCCAAAGCTCAAGTTTTTCTCGTTGGCCCGGCTCCTCGGATTACAAAAGCAGCCGATTATTTAACTGCTACTAAATAGGCTGGAATTTGAGAAACCAACTCTGAGTATGTTATAATAATGGGCGATGAAAGCAGAAAGGGGTCTAATCACTTGAAGCTATCTAGCCTACAGAATACAAAAGTAAAGTATTTACGCTCGTTGTATAAAAAGAAGTATCGACGCCAAGAGCAGAAGTTTGTTCTCGAAGGATTAAGGTTAGTTGAAGAAGCATTTGAAGTAGCAGAGGTTGAACAGCTATTTTATTCAGAGTATCTGCTCCGCAATAATCGCGGCGAGCAACTGTTAGCTGACTGTGAAGAGCAAGGAATAGAAAGCTATCAACTTACTGATCAGCTGCTACAGCAGGTTGCTGATACCGAGTCGCCGCAGGGTGTTTTGGCAGTAGTAGACCAGGATTCAGATAGCTTAGAGGCTGTTTTTGCCGAGCAGAAACTGTTAGTAGTAGTCGATCAGGTACAAGATCCAGGCAATTTAGGGACGATTATCAGAACAGCAGATGCTGCCGGGGCCGATGGGGTGGTGACTACTAAAGGAACAGTCAGTTTCTATAACCAGAAGACGATTCGAGCGACGATGGGCTCGCTACTACGATTGCCGGTTTATCGGGTTGCTGAACTTGATAGATTAAAGCAGAAACTGAGTGAAAAGAAGTTGCAGATACTAGCCGGAGATCTAGAAGCTGAAAAATACCATTTTGAAGCTGATTTTACTCAGCCGACAGCTCTAATAGTCGGCAGTGAAGCCCGTGGAATTCAAGCTGAGCTTTTAGAGCTTGTAGATCAGAAGATCAAGATCCCTCTTCGGGGCGGAGCCGAATCGCTGAATGTAGCGATGGCGACTAGTGTTCTGCTCTATGAAGGGGTTAGACAGCAGTTGACGTAGGGGCGAACCTATGTGTTCGCCCGGTTTTTAAATTTTAAAGTAG
>LFCJ01001906.1_pt1 | contig 14877 bp, 12 predicted proteins | sample 643141 | NCBI WGS metagenome assembly LFCJ01 (sample SAMN03766243, study PRJNA286221) | soda lake metagenome | biome: soda lake; feature: Kulunda steppe; material: water; isolation source: sample B1-Br-g2 brine of Lake Bitter-1 | place: Russia: Kulunda steppe | collected 2010-07 | reverse complement strand
TGGCGGTCTGCTGACTCAGGGTGCTCGCTCCGCGCAGGCGGCCGCCGGCACGGTTGGATTCCCAGGCCCGACGCATCTCCACCAGGTCGAAGCCGCGATGGTCGGGAAAGCGCTGATCCTCGGCGGCGATCACCGCCAGCTTGGCGTGGTCGGAGAGTTCGTCCCAGGAGCGCCACTGGTGGCGAATCTCCAGCGATTCCCGGGCCATCCAGGACTGCACCTTGCGTTCCACCATCACCATGGAGCCGAAGACCGGCGCCTGGCGAAACAGCAGCACCAGCAGCACCGAGAGCACCACGAAGCCCAGCAGGGCTCGCCACAGCCAGCCCCAGAGCCGGCGCGCCACTGCCCTGATCATGCCGCTCTCCACCCGCTTTCGTCTCGCCGCATCTCGCCTCCGCCACCCCCTTCATGTCCCGCCAGTATACGGCTTCGGCGGGCGGGCCGGGAGGCGAGGCGGCAACTCGTCCTCAACGCCTCAGCGCGACTTGTGCAGCCGCTCGGCGTGATAGCGCAGGTGGTCCTCGATAAAGGAGGCGATGAAATAGTAGCTGTGGTCGTAGCCGGGCTGGCGGCGCAGGGTCAGCGGGTGGTCATGCTCGGCGCACACCGCCTCGAGCCGCTCGGGCCGAAGCTGCTCCTCCAGGAAGTCGTCGGCCTCGCCCTGATCGATGAACAGGGGCTGGCTGGAGGCGCCGCGGGCCACCAGCTCGCAGGCGTCATACTGGGTCCACTTGCCGCGATCCTCGCCCAGATAGCCGGCAAAGGCCTTCTGGCCCCAGGGGCACTCGGAGGGGTTGACGATAGGCGCGAAGGCGGACACCGCACGGTAGTGACCGGGCCGACGCAGCGCCATCACCAGCGCCCCATGGCCGCCCATGGAGTGGCCGCTGATCGACTCGCGGCCGTTGACCGGGAAGTGCTGACGCACCACCGAGGGAAGCTCCTCGGTGACGTAGTCGTACATGCGGTAGTGCTTCTTCCAGGGCTCTCGGGTGGCATTGACGTAGAAGCCGGCACCGGAGCCGAAGTCGTAGCTTTCGTGCTCCCCGGGCAGGTCGGTGCCCCGAGGGCTGGTATCCGGACAGAGGATGGCGATCCCCAGCTCCGCGGCCAGGCGGTGGGCGCCTGCCTTCTGCATGAAGTTCTCATCCGTGCAGGTCAGCCCGGAGAGCCACCAGAGCAGCGGCACACGCTGGGTCTCGGCCTGGGGCGGCAGATAGATGGCGAAGACCATCTCGCAGTCCAGCGCCCGGGAGCGATGGCGGTAGCGCTTGTGCCAGCCCCCGAAGCTCTTGTTGGCCGATACCAGCTCGATGTTTTCCGTCATGGTCATAGGGAACCCTCGGTCGCGCGACAGCGGGCGCGCGTCAATGGCGCGTCAGCGGGCGCGGGTTAGAAATGAAGCACGGTGCGGATGCTCTTGCCGGCGTGAAGGAGATCGAAGGCCTCGTTGATCTGCTCGAAGGGCAGATCATGGGTGATGAAGTCGTCGATGTTGAGCTCTCCCTTCATGTACTGCTCCACATAGCCGGGCAGCTCGGTACGCCCCTTCACCCCGCCGAAGGCGGAGCCCTTCCAGACTCGCCCGGTGACCAGCTGGAACGGACGGGTGGCGATCTCCTCTCCGGCCCCGGCCACACCGATGATGATCGACTCGCCCCAGCCCTTGTGGCAGCACTCCAGCGCCTGGCGCATCACGTTGACGTTGCCGATGCACTCGAAGGAGTAGTCGACGCCGCCGTCGGTCAGGTCGACGATGACCTGCTGGATCGGGTCGCTGTACTCCTTGGGGTTGACGAAGTCGGTGGCGCCGAACTGCTCGGCGAGCTTGAACTTCTCCGGATTGACGTCGATGGCGATGATCCGTGACGCCTTGGCCATCACCGCCCCCTGGATCACCGCCAGGCCGATGGCGCCGAGGCCGAACACGGCAACGGTTGAACCCGGCTCGACCTTGGCGGTGTTCATCACCGCGCCGATGCCGGTGGTCACGCCGCAGCCCAGCAGGCAGATCTTGTCCATGGGCGCCGCCTTCGAGACCACCGCCAGGGAGACTTCCGGGAGCACAGTGTATTCGCTGAAGGTGGAGGTTCCCATATAGTGGTGCAGCATCTTGCCGTCCAGCGAGAAGCGGCTGGTACCGTCGGGCATGACGCCCTTGCCCTGGGTGGCGCGCACGCTGCCGCAGAGGTTGGTCTTGCCGGAGAGGCAGAACTTGCACTTCCCGCACTCGGCGGTATAGAGCGGGATGACGTGGTCGCCGGGGCGCAGGCTGGTGACCCCCTCACCCACTTCCTGGACGATACCGGCCCCCTCGTGGCCCAGCACGGCGGGGAAGTTGCCCTCCGGATCGGCGCCGGAAAGCGTGTAGGCGTCGGTGTGGCAGACGCTGGTCGCGGCGATCTTGACCAGCACCTCGCCGGCCCTGGGGCCTTCGACGTCGATCTCGGCGAGCTCCAGGGGCTTGCCCGGTTCCAGAGCGATGGCGGCGCGTGACTTCATGATCTTTCTCCTGACGAGTGAAGGTATCCCGTCAGTCTAGGCAAGGACCCTATCCGGGATAAACTGCACCAAAAGCACGACATTATTGCCACATGGCAACAATCAGCCGAACACCATCTGCGAGGAGAGATCATGCAGCGCTGGGATCGTATCGAAGCCTTCGTGGAGGTGGTGCGCCTGGGCACCTTCTCCGCCGCGGCCAGGGAGCTGTCGGTCTCGCCCTCCCACGTCAGCCGCCTGGTCAGCCAGCTGGAGAGCCGGCTGGGCACTGCCCTGCTCTACCGCACCACCCGACAGACTCACCTGACCGATGAGGGGCGGCTCTACTACACCCACTGTCGCCAGCTGTTCGACGGCTTCCGCGAGGCCGAGGCCGCCATCAACGACCTCCAGGCGCGCCCCCGGGGGCTGCTCAGCCTGACCTCGGCCACCACCTTCGGTGAGCGCTTCATCGCCCCGCTGGTCAACGACTTCCTGCTCGAGCACCCGCGGCTCGAAGTGCGCATGCACTTCACCAATCGCCAGGTGGATATCATCGACGAGGGCTTCGACATCGCCATCCGCATGGGCCGCCTGGAGGACTCCAGCCTGGTGGCCAGACGGCTCTGCGAGCGGCGTGAATATGTCGTCGGCGCCCCCGCCTACTTTGCCCACATCTCCCAGCCCCACGCCCTGACGGAGCTCTCCCGCCACCGCTGCCTGGTGGGCTCCCGAGACCACTGGCGCTTCGCGGTGGAGGGGGTGCGTCGCGAGGTGCGCGTGGCGGGGGCGTGGCGGGCCAATTCGGGACCCGCCCTGCTCGATGCGGCTCTCAAGGGGCTGGGGCTGGCGCAGCTTCCCGACTACTACGTGGAGGAGCACCTGGCCAGCGGCGCGCTGATCTCGGTGCTGGACGCCTACCGCCACGACGACGCCGCCGTCTGGGCGGTCTTCCCCCGCCACCGCCAGCGCTCGCCCAAGGTGCGGCAGTTCGTCGATCACCTGGTGGCGCATCTGCCCGGCAGCCTGCCGAGCCGCCGGGGACTCGGTGCGGGGAGGGGTGGCGTCGCGTCGAGCTTCCTGTGACGCCTGGCCACGAGCTCCCGCCCACGAGAAAGGCGCCCCGCAGGGCGCCCGAGAGAGTGCAGGTGGAACCTCATCCGCATTGCGCGACGGGTCGCTCCCTCACTTGAAGTTCTTGTTGTAGGACTTGAGGATCTCGCCGACGATGCCGCTGCGGAAGCTCAGCACGCAGATCACGAAGATCACCCCGAGGATCGGCCCCACCCAGTTGCCCAGCGGCGACTGGGCGAGCACGTGCTGCAGGCTGACCACGATGCCGGCGCCGACCACCGGGCCGAACAGGGTGCCCACCCCGCCCAGCAGGGTCATCAGGATCACCTCGCCGGACATGTGCCAGTGGGCGTCGGTCAGCGAGGCCAGCTGGAAGACCACCGTCTTGGTGGAGCCCGCCAGGCCCGCCAGGCCAGCAGAGAGAACGAAGGCCACCCATTTGTAGGCGTCGACGTTGTAGCCCAGCGACACCGCCCGGGGCTCGTTTTCGCGGATCGCCTTGAGCACCTGGCCGTAGGGCGAGTGCACGGCACGCTGGATGAGCGCGAAGCCGAACAGGAAGATGGCAAACACGAAGTAGTACATCGCCAGGTTGCTGCGCAGGCTGATGAAGCCGAACAGCTCGCCCCGCGGCACCCCGTGCAGGCCATCCTCGCCGCCGGTGAAGGGCGACTGCACGTAGATGAAGTAGACCAGCTGGGCCAGCGCCAGGGTCACCATGGCAAAGTAGATGCCCTGGCGACGGATCGACAGGGCGCCGAACACCGCCCCCAGGGCCACGGCGACCAGGGTCCCGGCGATGATGCCCAGCTCCGGGGTCAACCCGGGATAGCTGGCCAGCAGGTAGCCGGTAATGTAGCCGCCGGTGGCCAGGAAGGCCGCGTGGCCGAAGGAGAGCAGCCCCGCGTAGCCGAGCAGCAGGTTGAAGGCGCAGGCGAAGAGCGCGAAGCACAGCACCTTCATCAAAAACACCGGATAGGCCACGAAGGGCGCCACCAGGCCGATGGCGATCAGCGCCAGGTAGAAGGCATTGCGGCGCATATCGGCGCGCCGCTGGCGCTTCATGGAGGGGGTCAGCGTCTGTGTCTGGGTCACGGACATGGTCAAGCCTCCTTGCCGAACAGGCCGGCGGGTCGGATCAGCAGCACCAGGATCATCACCAGGAAGATCACGGTATTGGCCGCCTCGGGGTAGTACACCTTGGTGAGGCCCTCGATCAGGCCCATGGTCAGGCCGGTGATGACAGCGCCGAGGATCGAGCCCATGCCGCCGATGACCACCACGGCGAAGACCACGATCAGCAGATTGGAGCCCATGGTGGGCGACACCGGATAGAGCGGTGCGGCCAGCACCCCGGCAAAGGCGGCCAGGGCAACGCCGAAGCCGTAGGTGAGCGTGATCAGCAGCGGCACGTTGACGCCGAAGGCCTGCATCAGCGCCGGATTCTCGGTGCCGGCCCGCAGGTAGGCGCCGAGGCGGGTGCGTTCGATCATGTACCAGGTGAACAGGCACACCACGATGGCCGCGACGAGCACGAAGGCGCGGTACTTGGGCAGGAACATGAAGCCCGTCTGATAGCCGCCCTGCAGCGCCTCGGGCGTCGGGTAGCGAGCCCCGGAGACGCCGAAGAAGTTGACCAGGGTGCCTTCAAGAATCAGTGCGATACCGAAGGTCAGCAGCAGGCCGTAGAGGTGGTCCAGATGGGCGATGCGGCGCAGCAGGAAGCGCTCGATCAGCATGCCGAACAGGCCCACGAAGAGCGGCGCCAGCAGCAGCGCCGCCCAGTAGTTGATGCCCAGGTAGCGCATGCCCAGCAGGGTGGCGAAGGCCCCCAGCATGTACATGGCGCCGTGGGCGAAGTTGACGATCTTCAGCAGGCCGAAGATCACCGCCAGGCCCAGGCTGAGCAGGGCATAGAAGGCACCGTTGATCAGGCCCAGCAGCAGCTGCCCCATGAACACTGCCAGGGGCACCCCGAATATCATCGTCATGTCAGGAATCTCCCGTCAGAGGAGCGGCGGCCGTAGCCGCCGCCAGGTCGTTCGCGGCTCAGTTCTGGACCAGCTTGCACTGGCTCTCGGAGAGCGGACGGTAAGCCTCTTCGGCGGGGATGGTGGCGAGGATCTCGTAGAGGTCCCAGTCGTGCTCGGACGCCTCGGGAGACTTCACCTGCGCCAGGTACATGTCGTGGATCATGCGACCGTCCTCGCGCAGGCGACCGTTGCGGGCGAAGAAGTCGTTGATCTCCTGGTCCATCATGTACTCGCGCACGGTGGCCGGGTCGTCGCTGCCGGTGGCCTCGACCGCCTGCAGGTAGTGCATGGTGCTGGAGTAGATACCCGCCTGGACCATGGTCGGCATGCGGTTCGTGCGCTCGTAGTAGCGCTCGGCCCACTCGCGCGACTCGTCATCCATGTTCCAGTACCAGCCGGTGGTCAGCAGCAGGCCCTGAGTATCCTCGAGGCCCATGGCGTAGACGTCGTTGAGGAAGACCAGCAGGCCGGCGAGCTGCTGACCGGCCTCGGTCACGCCGAACTGAGCGGCGGTCATGATGGAGTTGACGGTGTCGGCGCCGGCGTTGGCCAGGCCGATGATCTGGGCGCCGGAGCCCTGAGCCTGGAGGATGTAGGAGGAGAAGTCATCGGTGGGGAAGGGGTGCCGCACGCGGCCCACCACCTCGCCGCCGGCCTCCTCTACCACCCGGGTCACATCGCCTTCCAGGGCGTGGCCGAAGGCGTAGTCGGCGGTCAGCATGAACCAGGTATCGCCGCCCTCCTCCTCGACGATGGCCCGGGCGGTGCCGTTGGCCAGCGGGTAGGTGTCATAGACCCAGTGGATGTGGTTCGGCGTGCAGTGCTCGTTGGTGATGCTCGAGGCGGCAGAGGCCGACACGATACCGAAGCTGTCGTGCTCTTCCAGCACGCGGGTGACGGCGATGGTCACCGAGGAGGCGACCAGGCCCGCCACCATGTCGACGTTGCGGGTATCGATCCATTCGCGCACGGTGCTGGCGCCCACGTCGGCGCTGTTGCGATCGTCGGCGCTGAACACCTGAATAGGCGCGCCGTTCACGTCGCCGCCGAAATCCTCGACGGCCATGCGCAGCGCCTCGAGGCCACCGGGGCCGGCCAGGTCACGGTAGGTACCGGACATGTCGGCCAGGTAGCCGATGCGCACCTCGCCGTCGCTGATCTCGGCCTGGGCGGTGGTGGCCATGGCGGCGGTGGCGGCCAGGGCGACGGCGGTGGTGAGGCTCTTCTTGATGAAGGTCATTTGGCTCTCCTCTGCCCCGAAGCGGGGCTCTTGTTGTTGTTGCAATGGATGCTGCACTGGATGTTGCGCTCGAGTGTTGCAGCTTGACGCTCGGACGTTGGCGATGCCCCCGACTCACACCCCCAGCAGGCTGTGCAGGTGGTCGCGCTTGCTCGGCAGCTCCGCCGCCGAGATCTCCTCGACGATCAGGCCGTGATCCATGACGAAGTGGCGGTCAGCCAGGGGTGCGGCGAAGCGGAAGTTCTGCTCTACCAGCACGATGGTCATGCCGCGCTCCTTGAGCTTGATCAGCACCTGGCCCAGCTTCTGGACGATGACCGGTGCCAGCCCCTCGGTGATTTCGTCGAGCAGCAGCATCCGTGCCCCGGTGCGCAGGATGCGCGCCATGGCCAGCATCTGCTGCTCGCCCCCGGAGAGCCGGGTGCCCTGGCTGCGCCGCCGCTCGTAGAGGTTGGGGAACATCTCGTAAATCTCGTCGATGGACATCCCGCCGGAGCGCACCGTGGGCGGCAGCAGCAGGTTCTCCTCGACGTCGAGACTGGCGAAGATGCCGCGCTCCTCGGGGCAGTAGCCGATGCCCAGCCGCGGGATGCGGTGGGCCGGCATGCCCAGGGTCTCGTTGCCGTTGATCATGATGGAACCGGTACGCCGGCCCACCATATTCATGATCGCCTTGAGGGTGGTGCTGCGACCGGCGCCGTTGCGCCCCAGCAGCGTCACCAGCTCGCCGCGCTTCACGTTGAAGTCGACGCCATGCAGGATGTGCGACTCACCGTAGAAGGCGTGCAGATCGCTGACCCTGAGCATCTCGGCACCGTCGCGGTCCTGATACTCCACCGGGCTCTCGGCTGGCTGGTTCATGCGCTGGCCTCCTCTTCCGCGTCGCTGCCCATATAGGCCTCCTTGACCCGCGGGTCGGCGGAGACCGTGGCGTAGTCGCCCTCGGAGAGCACCGCGCCGCGGGCCAGCACCGTGATGCGGTCGCAGAGCCGACTGACCACGCTGAGGTTGTGCTCCACCATCAGCACGGTGCGTCCCTTCGCCACGCGACGAATCAGCTCGACGATGCGGTCGACATCCTCGGCGCCCATACCCTGGGTCGGCTCGTCGAGCAGCATCATGGTGGGATCCATGGCCAGGGTGGTGGCCACTTCCAGGGCGCGCTTGCGGCCGTAGGGCATCTCGATGGTGAGCACGTCGGCGTACTCGCGCAGGCCCACCTCCTCGAGCAGCTCGATGGCGCGGTCGTTGAGGTGGTCGAGGGTGCGCGCGGACTTCCAGAAGTGGAAGGAGGTGCCCATGGGACGCTGCAGGGCCACGCGCACGTTCTCCATGGCAGTCATGTGGCCGAAAACCGCGGAGATCTGGAAGGAGCGCACGAGGCCCAGACGGGCGATCTCGTTGGCCTTCATGCCGGTGATCGGCTTGCCGCGGTAGAGAATCTCGCCGCGGGTGGGCGGCAGAAACTTGGTGAGCAGGTTGAAGACCGTGGTCTTGCCGGCCCCGTTGGGACCGATAAGGGCGTGGATGTGCCCCTCCTGAACCTGCAGGTTGACATCGTCCACAGCGATAAAGCCGCGGAATTGCTTGGTCAACCCCCGAGTCTCCAGAATGAAGTCCTGGGTCATGTGACGTCCTCTCAGGATCGCCGGGGCGATCCGCCGTTGGTGCTGTTGTCGTTGTTGTGTGCCGTTGTCGTTGTTCTGGCCATATCGGCATCGGACTGGCCGGAAGACCTGCTGCGAGGCGCTTCGGCACTTTACGTTAACGTAAGCTAGAGGACTCGAGACGACACGGCAATAGCCCGATGGGCATGACTCGACCAATGGCGTAGGGCCTGAATTTTCAGTAGTTTGCAAACAAACTCTGCTGAACTGGTAGCCCCTTGATGCACATGGACTTTCACAAACAGGCCTTGCGGCCTGGTACCCGGGCCGCCTGCCGCGCCCGCAAGGGGCCGGTGATGCGGGTTATCGTTTCCGCCTTCATCGGCGTCATCCGCGAACAACGCCGCAGACACCGCAGCGCTGCGGGCGTTACCGTGCCGCCGAGAGACGCTCAGCGACGCCTCGCGCACAGCAAGAAGCCCCCGCAGGCAGTGCCTGCGGGGGCTTCTCATCGGCGGCAAGCCGGCTCTTGCCAGACCTTTCGCTACTCGTCGAGAAACGAACGCAGCGGCTCGGAACGGCTGGGGTGGCGCAGCTTGCGCAGCGCCTTGGCCTCTATCTGGCGAATCCGCTCGCGGGTGACGTCGAACTGCTTGCCGACCTCCTCGAGGGTGTGATCGGTGTTCATGTCGATACCGAAGCGCATGCGCAACACCTTGGCCTCGCGGGCGGTGAGGCCGCCCAGCACGTTGCGGGTGGCCTCGATCAGCCCTTCACCGGTGGCGGAGTCGATGGGCAGGATCATGGTGCCATCCTCGATGAAGTCGCCCAGGTGCGAGTCGTCGTCGTCACCGATGGGCGTCTCCATGGAGATCGGCTCCTTGGCGATCTTGAGCACCTTGCGCACCTTCTCCTCGGGCATCTCGAGACGCTCGCCGAGCTCCTCCGGAGTGGGCTCGCGGCCCATCTCCTGAAGCATCTGCCGGGAGACCCGGTTGAGCTTGTTGATGGTCTCGATCATGTGCACCGGGATACGGATGGTGCGCGCCTGGTCGGCGATGGAGCGGGTGATCGCCTGGCGAATCCACCAGGTGGCGTAGGTGGAGAACTTGTAGCCGCGGCGATATTCGAACTTGTCCACCGCCTTCATCAGGCCGATGTTGCCCTCCTGAATCAGGTCCAGGAACTGGAGGCCGCGGTTGGTGTACTTCTTGGCAATGGAAATCACCAGACGCAGGTTGGCCTCGACCATCTCCTTCTTGGCGCGGCGCGCCTTGGCCTCGCCGATGGAAAGGCGGCGATTGACCTCCTTGATCTCCTGCACCGGCAAGCGAACCATCTCCTCCTCGAAGGCGATCTTGCGCTGAGCGCGCTGGATATCCAGGCGCAGCGGCTCGAGGCGGTCGGCGTACTTGGGGAACTCCTTGCCGAAGGCATCGAGCCAGCCGGCGTCCGACTCGCTGCCCGGGAAGGCCTTGATAAAGGTCTTGCGCGGAATGCGGGCCTTCTTGACACACAGCTGCATCACCGCCTTTTCCTGGCCGCGCACCTGCTCGACGCTGATGCGCACCTGGTTCACCAGGCGCTCGAAGTGCTTGGGTACCAGCTTGATCGGCGAGAAGAGCTCGGCCAGACGCGCCAGCTCTTCTTGAGCCTCGCGGGAGCCGCGACCGTGGGCCTCGATGGCGGCCTGGGCGGCGGCGTTCTGCTCGCGGATCTGCTCGAAGCGGGCGCGGGCCTCCTCGGGATCGGGGCCACCGGTGCTCTCCTCCTCGGCGTCGCCGTCCTCGCCATCCTCGTCGTCATCGCTCTCCTGGTGGGGCTCCTCTTCGGGAACCTCCGCCTCGGCCACGCCGGGAATGCCCTCGTCGGGGTCGATGAAGCCGGAGAAGAGATCGGAGAGGCGGCCCGGGACTTCCTCGTCCTGGGTGGCATCGTAGGCCTGGAGAATGGAGTCGACGGCACCGGGCAGATAGGCCAGCGCGGACATCACCTCGCGGGTGCCCTCCTCGATGCGCTTGGCGATCTCGATCTCGCCCTCGCGGGTCAGCAGCTCCACGGTCCCCATCTCGCGCATGTACATGCGCACCGGATCGGTGGTGCGGCCCACGTCGCTCTCCACCGCGGCCAGGGCCGCCACGGCCTCCTCGGCAGCAGACTCGTCGGTGGAGTGATCCGCCATCATCAGGGTGTCTTCATCGGGAGCTTCCTCGACGACGCTGATACCCATGTCGTTGATCATGCCGATGATATCTTCCACCTGATCGGGATCGGCGATATCCTCGGGTAGATGGTCGTTGACCTCGGCATAGGTCAGGTAGCCCTGTTCCTTGCCGCGCGCGATCAACTCCTTCAGACGTGACTGCTGCTGCGCATTTCCAGCCATAGAAACCCTATCTCGACGAAGAAGAATGAAGCACCTGAAGCGCTCGGTGGAGAAAACTCGTGAAGCCGAACAGTATAGCGCCGTAACGCCTCTCTCTGCCAGTTCGCTCTATTTGCGCGGTCAATCAGGTGTGTTAGGTTGTCAGGTTGCACCTTTTTCGGGCGATCTCTCCTATGTGGTGATGGTAGGAGAAAAATCAACCCCGGCCCCAACCGGAATAGTGTCAGCTGACCCTCGGGTCAGCCGTGAAGTTCGGTGAGCAGGGCCATCAGCCGCTGCTTCTCCTCCCGGGATAGCCGCTCCCCTCCCCGCTCCCTGGCCAGCAGGGCATCGATCTCCTCCTGGGGAGAACGCCGCTGCCGCGTCCGGCGAAAGTGGGCCACCAGCCCCTCCAGCTCCGCGCCCCGTGCCTCCCTCGGGATCAACAGTTCGCGGCGCGCCAGAGCCGCCAGCCGCTCGCCCTCGGCACTGCCATGGAAGTGCGCCAGCAGCACCTGGGCACTGCGATAGCGCCCCGCTCTCAGCAGGCGTATCACCTCGCGGCAGAGGCGACCGTCGGCGTCCTCCTCCGGACACCAGTCGTCCTCTTCCGGCAGTCGCGCCACCAGCGCCGGCTCGTGCACCAGCAGCTGCAGGGCGCGGGCCGCCAGGCTCAGCGCCCCGCCGGAACGCGCCGCCGGGGCCCCACTCTGCCCCAGGGGCGGCGGCCCCTCCGGCACGCCGGCGCTTTCCGCCGGCGCCGCGTCGCCTGCCGCCTCTCGACTCGCGGCGGCCTCGGTGGCGGTCGACCGCGCCAGCAGGGCGCTGAAGTCTGCCGCCTTGACGCCGGTGCGTCGCGACAGCTCGCTGAGCATCAGCGACTTCAGCACCCCGTCCGGCAGGCGGGCCAGCGCCGCCAGCACCTGACTGGCATAGCGCTCGCGATCCTCGACCCGCGCCAGGTCGCGCCCCGCCGCCGCCTGTTCGAAGAGAAACTCCGACAGGGGGTTGGCGCAGGTGATGCGATCCTGGAAGGCCTCGGCCCCCTCCCGGCGCACCAGGGTGTCGGGATCCTCGCCCTCGGGGAGGAACAGGAAGCGCGCCTGACGCCCGTCGATCATCAGCGGCAGCACGGTCTCCAGGGCCCGCGACGCGGCCTGGCGTCCGGCGCGATCGCCGTCGAAGCAGAACACCACTTCGCTCACCATGCGGAACATCCGGGTGAGATGCTCCTCGCTGGCGGACGTGCCCAGCGTCGCCACGGCGTTGCGGATGCCGAACTGCGCCAGGGCCACCACGTCCATGTAGCCCTCGACGATCACCAGCCGCTCCAGGCGGTGATCGGCCTGACGCGCCTCGTAGAGCCCGTAGAGCTCCCGCCCCTTGTGGAACACCGGGGTCTCGGGTGAATTGAGGTACTTGGGCTTGGCGTCACCCAGCACCCGACCGCCGAAGGCGATAGTGCGACCCTTGATGTCGCGGATCGGAAACATCACCCGATCGCGGAAGCGGTCGTAGGTGCGGCCGCTCTCCTCACGGTGCACCAGCAGGCCGTACTCCACCTGGACCGCGTCGCTGATCCCCCGTTCACCGAGGTGGCGCTTGAGGGCCTCCCAGTCATCCGGAGCGTAGCCGATGCCGAAAGCCTGCTGCACCTCCGGCGAGAGACCGCGGCGCTCCAGATAGTGGCGGGCGCCCTGCCCCTCGGACATCTTCAACCGCTCGCGGAAGAAACCGGCGGCCAGCTCAAGCAGATTGACCCCCTCCTTGCGCTTGCGTTCCCGGGCCTGGGCACGGGGGTCGTCGGCGCCCTCGCGGGGCACCTCAAGACCCAGCCGGCCGGCAAGCTGCTCCACCGCCTCGGGAAAGCGCAGCTTGTCGTACTCCATCAGGAAGCCCAGGGCGTTGCCGTGGGCGCCGCAGCCGAAGCAGTGATAGAACTGCTTGTCGGCGCTGACGGTGAACGAGGGCGTCTTCTCCTGATGAAAGGGACACAGCCCGGAGTAGTTGCGGCCGGCCTTCTTCAGCTTGACCCGCTCGCCCACCACCTCGACCACGTCGACGCGGGCCAGCAGGTCATCGAGGAAGCGCTGGGGAATCTGTCCTGCCATGAGATCGGATCACCTCGACGAGTCGCGATGCGATCGCTGCAGGGCGCCGGCGCCCGAGAGGGTGCCGCCACCCCGGAAAAAACAAGCGGCCACCGGATGGCGGCCGCTTGGCGTCCTCCTGAGACTGCCCGAGCCCGGGGCTCTGGCCGCCTCCAGTACGGATCAATAGAGCCGTTCGAAACGCTTACGCTCGCGCTGCAGCTTCTTGGCGTGACGCTTGACGGCAGCCGCCGCCTTGCGCTTGCGCTCGGCGGTGGGCTTCTCGTAGGACTCGCGACGACGGACCTCGGAGAGAACACCGGCTTTTTCGCAGGAACGCTTGAAGCGACGCAGGGCGACGTCAAACGGCTCGTTATCACGTACTTTAACAGAAGGCATTAAGCACTCACCTACCTTAGGTAACTAGAGTTCGGTTAGTACGCACACCCCTGTGGGTGGCAGTGTATCGCGACGGGAAAGCGTCCGGAGCGCAGAAGCGAGCCGGAAGCGTCGGATCGGTCGCGGGAAGTCGCCACCTGGGTGCACGACCCAGTCTTGCAGCGCACGGTAGTCTAGTCGTCGAACCCGCCCTTTGCAAATGCTTTCCCCGCCCAAAGCGCGTAGAATGCCGGCCTGTTCGAACAACCGAGCCGACACCATGCGCGTACTGGGCATCGAGACCTCCTGCGACGAGACCGGCGTCGCCCTCTTCGACACCGAGCGCGGCCTGGTGGCCGATGCGCTCTACAGCCAGATCGCCATGCACGCCGAATACGGCGGCGTGGTGCCGGAGCTGGCCTCTCGGGACCACACACGCCGCCTGCTGCCGCTGATCCAGCAGGTGCTCGACGAGGCGGGACTCTCCCGCAGCGAGCTGGACGCCATCGCCTACACGGCAGGTCCAGGCCTGGTGGGCGCCCTGATGGTGGGCGCGGCCACCGCCCACGGCATGGCCCGCGCCCTGGGCATTCCGGTGCTCGGCGTCCACCACATGGAGGGGCATCTGCTGGCTCCCATGCTGGAGGAGACGCCCCCCGACTTTCCCTTCGTCGCCCTGCTGGTCTCCGGCGGCCACACCCAGCTGGTGGAGGTACGCGGCCTGGGGCGCTATACGCTGCTCGGCGAATCCGTGGATGACGCCGCCGGCGAGGCCTTCGACAAGGCGGCCAAGATGCTCGGCCTGGACTATCCCGGCGGCCCCCACGTGGCCCGCCTGGCCGAAGGCGGCGACCCCGGCCGCTTCCGTTTCCCGCGGCCGATGACCGACCGCCCCGGCCTGGACTTCAGCTTTTCGGGCCTCAAGACCCACACCCTCACCGCCATCCGCCAGCTGGACACCCGCGGAGCCCTGGACGACCAGGCAAGGGCCGACGTGGCCCGGGCCTTCGAGGAGGCGGTGGTGGACACCCTGGTGATCAAGTGCCGACGCGCTCTGGACCAGACCGGCCTCAAGCGCCTGGTGGTGGCCGGCGGGGTCAGCGCCAATCTGCGCCTGCGCGAGCGGCTGGAACGCGAGTGCGCCAAGCGCAACGCCCGCGCCTACTACCCCCGCGGGCGCTTCTGCACCGACAACGGCGCCATGATTGCCTACGTGGGTGCCCAGCGGCTGCTGGCCGGCGAGCATGACGAGCAGGGCGTGATGCAGGCGGTGCCCCGCTGGCCGATGGATACCCTGCGGGAGCCGTAAGCCATAAGATGGAAGCTGGAAGCTGGAAGCTGGAAGCTGGAAGCTGGAAGCTGGAAGCTGGAAGGCAGCGTGTTGCCACCCAACCCGGTTTCAAGCCTTTTCTTCAAGCTTCCGGCTTCCAGGAGAGAAGCGACGCTCTTCCAGCTTACAGCGGTGGCTCCTTGCCGCGACCCAGGCGCTGGATATTGAGCACATGGCGCCCCAGCACCAGCAGCGTGAAGGCGATCACCACAATGACGTAGTCCGGGGCGAGCCACAGGCTGGCCAGGGGCGCGGCGGCGGCGCTGGACAACGAGG
>LFCJ01001905.1_pt1 | contig 14882 bp, 20 predicted proteins | sample 643141 | NCBI WGS metagenome assembly LFCJ01 (sample SAMN03766243, study PRJNA286221) | soda lake metagenome | biome: soda lake; feature: Kulunda steppe; material: water; isolation source: sample B1-Br-g2 brine of Lake Bitter-1 | place: Russia: Kulunda steppe | collected 2010-07 | reverse complement strand
GTCCTGGCATTTGACCGCCTCAATTACCCCACCCACAGCCGCTGCTGCGGGCACATGTGGTGTGCTGTGCGCAGGAACATGGGCGTGGAAGTGAGCGTGGTGGTGGAGGGCGCTGAGGTGACAGAAGTGAAGCTCCTGGAGCGGGGCAGCAGGGATGCCAGGCGCAGACTGCTCGGCCGCGCAGGCGCTGGAGTGGACGGGGTGTATACATCGCCCCAGGGCCATGTGTTTTACCTCCTGACCGATGCCCCCGTGGAGGATGCGGTGGCTGCGCGCGTGAAGCAGAGCATTGCGCAGGCGCTCCCGCCCTCCCGCCCTCCGCCACCCCCGCCAGCCGGCTTCCCTGCAGCGCAGGCCGTGGTGAGGGGGGGCACATGTGAAGGGGGGAGGACACGTGTGAAGGGGGGGTGGGCGTATGTTAGAGAGGGCACATGTTTGTGGACGAGAACATATTTGAGGGGGGGAGGACACACATGAGGGAGGGAGGACACACGTGAGGGAGGGAGGACACATGTGAGGGAAGGAGGGCAGATGTGAGGGGGGGAGGGCACATGTTGGGGGCCCACATGTGAGGGGGGGATGTGATGTATGTGAGAGAGAGAGGGATCCTTTCAGGGAAGGCGCGCGTATATGAAGGCCTGGGCAGGATCAAAGGCAGTGTGTTTATGTGGGGTTTGTGTGGCTGCTAGCTTTGCTGGCCACCTTGTGTTACAATGCCAGCCAGGCAAGAGTGCTTTCGTGGGAGCCCAGCACATGTGCACATTGACACAGCTGTGCGCTCTTAAGGTTGGCGCTGTAAGGGCCGGGGGAGCGCCGCTGAATGGCTGCCTGCAATGGCCACAAGGCGCACTCGGCAGTGGCTGTACGGGACGCTGTAAAGTGGCTGCAAGGCCCAGGAGAGCGTTGCTGCCTGTGCGCGCGGAGCCCCAGCGGCGTCTGCCAAGACCTGGGGTGGGTGCAGCGCACCTACTTATGCGCAAAAAGGCCTCTGCAGATTTGCTCCTTCAAGATGTGCGTCACCTGCCTGTGCTGGTCTTCACGAGGCGTTGGCCGGCATGTTGCGCGCGCTTGCTTGCGCGTGCCAGCCACCGCTGCAAAAGGCCGGGCACACCACGCCTCAGTGAGCAGAGGTGGCGCGCATCCTGCCTGTTATAAGCCTATTAGTTCAGGGCGTGGGGCTGCACAGGCAGCAGGGACACCCTGCAATCTCAATTTTATCAATGTCATGTGCCTCCTGCGCGCGCAGCTGTCTGATGTGGTGCCCCCGCAGCTGTCTGTGCGACAGCCTTTTGGAGCGGAGCTGATGGTGCCGGACCCCCTGGAGCCAGACAACCTTGTCAAGGCCGTGGAGACCAGGGTCAGGGTGGCGGGGGTGGCCGAGGAGTGGGTCGACCCAGGTGCAGATGCCACAGACGACGTGGATGCTCCCTCAGACATCACGGTAATTGGGCCACAGCTCCTGGTGTGTGCTGCTGTCTTTGTTTGGCTGGGGCCCAGGCTCTACTGGCTCTCATCTCCCTGACGCGCCTCTGCGCAAAGCACATGAGCGCATGGACAGGCAGGGAGATGCGCTGTTTGTGGCAGGCCATCGCTCCCACCCCCCTGACATGAGTCGGTGAAGTGCGTATGAACAGACGATGAGCTGCGCTATCTGTGCTGCTCAGGGTGCACTCTCTGACTGTCTGCACTGTCTGCAACTGTCTGTGACTGCCCCGCCTTCACTGCACAGTTGTGGAGATGATGGCCGAGAACTTCAATGGCCAGGTCTGACCCAAGCTTGCAGTATCTCATGTTGCCATGCGCCCCCTTGTTGGTTGATGCCTTCCAGCCAAGTGTCAGACATGCTAGGGCGCTGACCCCCTTAACCTTCCTTGCGCACCCTCCACCTTGGGATGCAGATCTTCACCCAGCTTCTGCAAACAAGCCGCTCCAGAAAGATGGTGGTGCTGCAGGAGAGGGTGGGCAGCGGCTTGGTCAGCATCAGCCTCAGCCGTCCGTCTCCGGTGGATGCCCCCTTCCTTGTCCGCTACATGGCTTGGGACGTGGCTGGTAACGCCGCTGCTCCAAGAATCCGGGTTGTGCATGTGGCTTGTGACAAGGTGAGTGGCAAGGTGTGCTCGTGGCTGGTGACAAGGTGTGCGCGCAGTTTGTGACAAGGTGAGGACAAGGTGTGCGCGGGTTGTGCATATAGCTTGTGAAAAGGCGTGGACATGGTGTGCGCGGGTTGTGCATGTAGCTTGTGAAAAGGCGTGGACATGGTGTGCGCGGGTTGTGCACGCAGCTCGTGACAAATCGGGTCGGAGGGGACCTGTGCCTTGCCAGCACTTGAGCCTTTGCGCAAGAGCGGCTTCTTGGTTGTGGTTCTGATTTGCTGCTGGTGCATTTATGACAAGCGCCGCCCCTTCAGCAGGATGCAAAATGGAGCAGCAGCTTGCTTTTTTTGTAATGGCATTGAGCCAACCCAGGCTACTGTGTCTGCAACTTTTCATTTGAGCCATAGAATACCACCATCTCTAATAATGACACCTGCACCTGTTTGTTTTGGTGAATACACTGTCTAGAACAATAGGCATTCACTTCCTTGAACCTGCTTTGAGTGCATGTCAGCAAAAGAGACTTTGCTCCCCTGGCCTAATTGATCTGGCTTCCCTTTGCTCGCACATCTGCAGAATGAGGAAGCATGCACAGACAGCACAGGGGAATTGAGCTGCACAGTGGAAGGAGTGTGCCTTGGTCCTGGGCTGGTGTCCAGTGAACTTGTGCTGCACACGGGTGCGTGAGGGCGGCTATGAGGCTGGCAGACTTTTGTGGAGGAGAGAATGAACTAGCAGGGACCCTGCCGTGCATATCCTTGAACTCCCCCACTTCACACAACCTCCAGGAAGCCCCTCAATCCCACACATCCATGCCAACTGCGTGAGGCTGTGGGTTGGGTTCAACCTGGCTGGTTGTGCGGACGTAGGAACAGCCATATGCTGCCCCTGGCTGCCATTTTGCCATCTGCCTGACTGGCGTGCCAATCAAGGTTTTGAGCAGACTAGCCCTGGTTAGGGGTGGCCAGGGGTGGATGTAAGGAGAGCAAGAGCAAGCACCAAGTAAGGCCAGCCCAGGGGCAGGTTATCTCCTGCTCGCTCCTTTGCTGCGTACCTGCAGGCAGCAAGGGCTTGTCTCAGCCCCCCTCCTAGAGCTCCTCAGATAGATTGACATTCAGACACTTATGCTCGAATGTCACGTGCACCTGCAGGCAACGATGGCCCACTGCAGGCCCCGCTTCTGGAGCTCCTTGGGCCCTCCAGGGCACAGGTCACCCAGGGGCAGCCCTACAGTCGCTGCCCCCCTGTGCTAACAAATCCAAGCGCAGTGTGCGACAGGTGTGCTGCCAGGCCTGTACCCTTTTTTGGCTGTGCGTCCAGATCTTGGCTTCCTTTGGCTGTGCCTCTGTCATTGCTTGTGACTGTGCTGCCGGGTCCTTTCTTCCGTTGGCCATATGCACTCTGCCTTCCTCCTCTCTGCAGGCTTTGTGGACACACCCTGGTTTGCTTGTGTGTCTTGCCATAACCACAGACAATCTTGTGTGTGTGAGCTAGGCCTATTTGCTCGGTCTTGTCCAATGCGACCTAGCCGCATCTCTGGATAGATAGGATGATGATTTGACCCCATAGACACTGCAGCTAGTAGCCCCTTAATGGACAAGCTTGGTATTCTTTTTGTCTTTTTGATTTTCGTTCCAATTTTCGACAACAAGTGCAAGTTAGATCTCTCCACATGCTACAGGATTTTTGGCAAGGCTGTGCGTAACTGGCACACCCTTCCTTCACCTAATCGGGCATCAAAAGTGTGAGACATTTGCTTCTGAATCACTGCTGTGCAGCTTAAGATGATCCACAATCATTTCATTGATCTACCTCTGTGAGGGCTTTTGGCGCTGGACAATCTCATCGACGTGCATCTCTGCTCTACCCTCCAGGATGTTAAACACTAAATAACCTGCCATTTCTATGGTTGTTCTCCCAGGGGCGCTCAAACCATCAACCCATCGCTGCGCGACCTTCCTGTCATCATCACGTGCATGTTCCAGCCTGCTCTTGGGGGCATGGTGGGTCCTCAGGTGCATATGGTGGGTCCTCAAGTGCATATGGTGGGTCCTCAGGTGCATATGGTGGGTCCTCAAATGCATATGGTGGGTCCTCAGGTGCATATGGTGGGTCCTCAGGTGCTCAACCTTTTGCAAAAATGGAACGCAGACAGAGATGCCTTCTCCAAACAAAGACAGGAGACACACACGACCCTCCCCATGGCGAGTGGATGCTTCCTGTTGAAGAGGACGGGCATGCCTGGTGCATCCCAACACAGCCACCATGCTTTACACTTCGAAGCAACCGCTGGAAGGACCTTGCAGTAATGGGCGTTGCAATGATGTGCTGTGCTGCACTTTTGCTGTGTTTGCGTAGCTTGTACTTCTTCACTTGTCACAGCCTGCCAAAGGCCCTCTGCAGAGCAGGCCCGTTGAATGAGGATAAGCTGCAACAAAGTTGAGCAGTGGCCTGCTTGTGATTGACTGCCAGCATCATCTCTGTGCTTTGCTTGTAAAACAGGAGCCCGGTCCACGCCAGCCTCCCGTGCCCTTTGAGCCTGATGGGTTGCAGCTGTGTGGCCTGAACACAAGCCATGGTGCTGGGACTTGGTTCATTGATTTCAAGGTAACCCGAGGCCTGAGGCATGCTGCATGTCAGGCCTTCATTGCACACCACATCGTGGCTCTGGTCCTCACCAGCAGGTCACCTTGTGCACTCTCAAGACAGGGCAGTTTTGCAGCCTCTCAAGGCAAGCATGGCAGCTCCTGGCCACCAGGCATGCTTTCTGTGCCCAGTGCCCTTGTCATGCTGATGTGCAAGAGGGCAGCCCTCAAAGCGCACCATCAACGCAATGTGCTCCCTAGATCATCCTCAATGCACGCATCTTGGGCCATTCTGAACCCAGGACTTTGCCGTCCTGCACGCAGCACACACAGGTCCTAAGCAGAGAGGGGCTTGAATTTGAGCCCTTGACATCAGAGTCAGTGCATGTATCCTTGAGTCATTCTGAATCCTGGACCCTGCCCCTCTGCTCACTGCACACACAGGTCCTTAGCAGAGAGGGGCTTGAGTCCGAGCCTGTGACACGCAGGGTCAGGGTCGTGGGCGACTGCAAGGCGGGGCAGGTCACATGCGACACAGGCCTGTGTGCAGAGAGCTTGTCAGAGTGTGAAGCTGGGCAAGCAGACCTGGATGTGGAGCTCGTTGCTCCGAATATCACCCTGAAGAGAGTTGCAGGTGAGGGTGCGCGGGCTGCGCGCAGAATGTCGGGCTGTCCAGCCAGAGTGTTGGGGTGCTCAAGGAGTGGAGGTCTACATGATAAAGGAGATGTTGGCAGGTGCACACAAGAGAGAGAGGGGGGGGAGAAGGGAGTTACAAATTAGCAATGCTTGGGCATATGCAATGCATGGGCATGTGCATGAGCAGGGGGACCGCAGGCAAAGGAGGGGTGTGCATGAGATTATCAACCAAGCAGCCAGTCCATCAAGTGGCATGGCTAGCTGGTGCCAGGCAGACCTGTTTCATGAAAAGCCTGCCCAAATGTTGAAGATGAGCATTAGCTTGCTTGGATCATGGCTGGCATACCTTTGCTTGTTTCAGAAATGAGTAAGGGTTGGCACATATTGTATACCTTGATGAATGCATGCTGTGCATATTATTGTAAACCGTTGTATAGTGTATACACCTGTTATGTAATGCTAAAGGGATATGCCGCATAGGGCAAACACCAACCCTTACGAATGGAGACATGTTTGCCACGCCTTCTTCATGTTAGATTGTCTCAGGGAGTACAACTTTGGGTTGTTTAACAATCTGCACATATTTTGTCATACCTCTTGCTTAACAAACAATGCTTAGTTACGTTTCAAGTCTAAGCAAGGTATTTTCTTTGGTACTTTTTAGTCCTTTAGGAAAGAGCATGCAAGGAAGTGAGTGCGTTAACATGCTTACTTGCTTGCCTGCAGGCGCTGACCCAGGCAACTCTGTCGTGTCTGTGGAGCAGTTCAAGACATATGTGTCATGCCTTGACCCGCGGGCTGAGCCTCTGTGCGAGCCTGGGGCAAACGCCACAGAGAGCACCACCCCGGGCCGAATCAGAGATATCACCAGCAAGGTGAGAGAGTCTGCTGAGGGGATCAGGGGTCAGGCCAGCCTTGGTAGTTACGTATTATAGAGAGGCGAGCCTTTGGCTCAGTTCAAAATAATTCCGTGCTAACATGGCAAACAAGGGCATGCCTGTGATTGGGAGGGTGTCTGTTCAATGTATTGCCCTTGACTGGTAGCCCCACTGCGCACTGCCTGCAGGTGCTTGCCTGCCCGCCTGACAGCTGCTTGGCTGAGCCATTGTCCTGCAGTGAGCGTTTCCGATTCAGTGCCAATGGCATAGCTGGTTGCGGCGTGAATACTTCTGCAGAGGTGCGCAGGGTGAACAGAGCTGTCGATTGAAAAGAAAGGAGGGGGGCAGGGGGAACACGCACGCTTTGTATGTACTGTGCGATTGTTGATGCTAAAAGCCTCTATGCCAGTACCTGATGGTAGATTACACATCTGTAGTTTTTAATGGATAAGTGCATCGGAGCCCTTTTTCCCGCTGTCATTCGTTTCCTGACTCCTCTAGGGTTACAGTCAAATTCTGGAGAGATCCAAATTGATGGTGCAGCCCATAAACTTGGTGTAAATGACAAGGCCACATGCACCCAGACATGGCAGCAAGACAAAAGAAATTGGTATACCTGAGGTCACTAGCAGATCCAATGCAGTTTCAAGTCATCCACCACACGAATCATGAGGTGACTGCTCACTCCCATGGACAAGCTCACATGACTGCCAGCTTACCTTGGAGTGCAAGCTCCCCCAAGTATGCAAGCACACCAAAGTGCAAGCACACTGAAGTGCAAGCTGTAAGTGTGATCTGATCACATGCTTGCAGGTTGGAACAGTATTTGCCCTTCGCTTTGTGGCTGTGAGCGTTGATGGCCTTGTGGACCAAGCCGAGAGGATAGTCCAGGTCATTGAGCCCTGTGGTGCTGGAAATTTCCTCTGTAATGGGAAATGCAGTGAGGTGAGGTTGCAGTAGAATGGAGGAGGTACGCATGCACGCATGCATGGGCAAGCATGCGCAAAGAATGTGCAAGTATGCATACTTGTCTATGAGAGGATCTCATGCACCTGTGAAAGTCCCTCACTTGAGCATTTCAAGCAGGATATAGAAGTATCCTGCTAGGGGCTCTCGGCCGTGCTGCCTTGAGCAAATTATGAGGGCTTGAGGTGCCATTGCACTACAAAAGCTGAGCTTGGAAACTGTGCAGATGTGCAACCTCGTGCAAGTATTTTATGTTGTTATCCAGTTTGATCACTGGGCTTGAGGTTGGACAAAAGATGGCGCAAGCATCCACGTACACACATTGTACACAGGGGCTGTGGGAAGTATTTGGCTCAGGCAACAGGTGCTACCTTGACAGCATGGTGGATTGGGAGTATTGTGTTAAACATGTGAGGTGAATGTTGCTGCATCTCAATTGCTGCTGCAATAGTGGCAGGCACCTGCCCATATCGTGGCTCTTCACTCCTGGCATGCCCATTTGCGCGCAGGTGGACTGCGACCTGCTTGCTGATCTGAACCTTCCCCCTCCCCCAGGCCCCCCATTGTTCAGCTTTGGGGTATCAACACCCAGAAATGCAACTACCTTTGCCAGCAGCAGCAGCAGCAGCAGCAGCAGCAATAGCAGTAGCCAGCATCGGCGCAGACTGCAGCTTAGCCTGGGCCAAGAAGCTGTGTCATTCACCCGTGGCACATCAAAAGTCAAAGTCAATCGTGCATATGGCCCCCTGCACAGTCTCTTGGAATTCAGAGGGGGGAGGGGTGCGCAGCTGCCATGGCATGGCTACAGGCCAGCCTGGGGTGGACGCCTGCTGCAGCAGGAGGGCGCACATACTGTGCCTGAGCGCGTTGACCTGGCGTACGGCTTCCCTGCGGTGCGTGCTGCTTTGCGTACTTGAACTATAGCAACAAGGCCGGCCTTTGCACTTGGTGAGTCTGCGCCTAGCCTGGCCTGCATCTTGCACGCATTTGATATGTGCGCACCGCCATGTACCCCCGCAGGAGTCCGTGGCTTTGCGGGATACAGGTTGGGCCAACCCCTTCCTGTCGCCGTGCGTGCAGCAGGGTGATCAGAACTGTGGTGCTGTAGCTGCAGATTACTTGGTAAGCAAGGCTGAGGGACACGTAGCAGGCCAAGCAGGGCTGGAAAGTGCAGCCGCAGATAATTCTTCGAGCTGCAACGCTGTACATGCGCAACAGGTCTTCAACATGAAATTTCTTGCCTGTTTGTTTGTACATGTTTTGTGCCATGTTGCAAACGGAAAGGTGCTGTCAGCATGGCATGTTGCCTGGGAAGGAAACAGGTGCAGCTTGTTGATGACTTCTTATGGCTGCTTCCTGACTAGAGCATCCAAGCTGCGCTACATTCCCCTGCAATGCAAGGGCTTGCTTTGTCCCATCTCAAAATGGCCAGTGGATATACAGGCAATGAGCTTTCGTTCCCCTGCTCGGCACATCTAAAGAATGTCTCCATCGTACAATGGTGGTGTGTCCAAGACAGGAGAACCCATGCCAGAGCCTGAACAAAAGCATGCTTTGGCTGTGCCCACACACCCTTTTCAGGGTAATCCAGTGGGCATGACTGTCTCCCCAGTCTGTACAAAAGCGCTGACCAGGAACCGCAGCTGGGAAGAGTGGCGAGTAGATGCTGTCAGCCTGGCGCATGCTACCAGGGCGTGCACAGAACCTGAAGCATGCACCCCTTTGGCGGCAGACAGGGGTCAATGCCCACCTGGCAACTATGCATTTGTGTGAGTGGAGGAAGCATTCTCCGTACGCGCCAAAGAGGTGCACTCTCACACACGGGTCATGCCACATGGAGTTAAGCATGGGTTGGTCAAAGGATGTTGAATGAATGAATGTGTGTGTGTGTGTGCGCTCGTGGCTGCAAGGGGGGGAGGGGGGGGGAAAGGCGCATGCATTGGTAGAATACTCTAAGGCAATGCCTATGGCTCCTAGTGCATTGTGCGCGTTGCACAGGGAGCACCAGGCTGAGTCAGCAAGCTGTGAAAGATGGTTTCTGCTTGTAAAACATACTCTTTCTCTGACATGATGTTTACCATGACCAGAACACCACCTTGAGGTGCATGAGGTCACTGGGGAAGCCCAAATATCACACAAGCTGCTCACATTCACCATGCATGCTCAACCTAGGCCTGCTGCATCTTTATCATCCTTTTGGTCTCGCATTCCCTCGCTGCAGGCTCTAGGTAGCAGATTCACTAGTCCTGCTTCCCCTCGCTGCAGGCTCCGGGCAGTAGACTCCAGTGGCCTTGCATCCTCTCGCTGCAGGCACGAGGCAGCAGAATCGCTGGTCTTGCATCCTTTCGCTGCAGGCTCCAGGCAGCAGACTCAGTAAGCCGCGTGGAGAGGGAGCTGCTGCTGGTGCGGGTGGAGGCTGCGGCGCGCCACCGTGTGTTCATCCGGGTGGCAATGGCGTGTGAGAACCCGCAGGAATTGGAGGACAAGGTGTGTGCATTTGTGTGTGTGTGCTGCGCAGCAGCACCAGTGCCAAGGCGTTGTTAGGTTTGTGATTACCTTTGAGCATGTTTGAGCATGTTTGATCATGTGGAAGCATGTACGTGCCTGCACGTGGGCGTGCAAGAGAGGCATGCGCGAATGTGAGTGTGTCATGAAAGTGTGTTAGCAACTCGCTTACTGTTCATCAAGTAATCACTCACACATAGCACTGCTTATGATGATCGTCTATAACCCAAGCACACAAGCAGCATCGCTCTGCGCAGTGTCACGTGCTCCCCAAAAGCGCACCAGCGTAGTGTATGCTGCAAACGCTGCACCCATTAGCGTTGTGTATGCTGCACACGCCGCACCCTGTGGCACCCCACAGGTGGAAGAGCTAGGCCTGGAGGTGCCCCTGCACTACCTGCCAGCTCTGGGCCTGCGTGCACCCAACCTGAAGCAGGTATGCCGTGCAAACACGTCACAGAGTCAATCGAGCTCCTAGATTGACACACATTTGGACGCTCGGTGCTTCTTAGGCTCAAGCAGGGCTACACATGCAAAAGAGGTGCATGGAATGATGCAACAACGCGCCCGTGAGAAAGGAGGCTGCTGAAGGCTCAAACAGCAGGGCGGTACATGTGAGGAGCGTGATGTGAGGCGAGCTGAGCACGCACAGGCAAGAGCCAGCAAGCCCTGGAGATGGCGTGTGTACACGAGAGCCTGTTGGCACGTTCAATGCAGTCTGATATTGCGCAGGCAGGGAACCTAGCAGGAATTTCAGAAGCTTGGCTGAGGTAGGGCAGGCTGCTGGGAATTCTAGGCTTGGTTCTGTCTGAGATACCGCAAACCCAGAGGACTGGATTAAGTCTGGCCTTCCGAACCCAGAGGGTCCTGCTTGATGCACAGGTCCAGCCTTTGAAATTGAGCCCAGAGATTGCTACTTGATGCAGAGAAGCTGCCGTTTATCCTCTGCTCATGGGTGCAGGTGGCGTTTGCTGCGCCTGTCACAGTGCTGCCAGACGTTGCACACCCAGGCGACCCTGAGCAGGGTATGCCCCCGCTGTGCTTTGTGGAGATGACCATAGATGTCCAGGTGGGCAGCGGCGTGTGTGGGGCTTGCATCTGGGCTTGCCGGTGCATGACAGGAAAAGGGTTCAAAGACCGTTAGGGCGGGCTATCTTCACCAAAGTGCGGGGTGCCTCGCAGTCCTGTTAAGGTCTTGCGGTCCTGTTAAGGTCTTGTGGTCCTGTTAAGGTCTTGTGGTCCTGTTAGGGGTTGTCTGTGAGGTTGCCATAGCTTGGAAGTGTCCATTACTGGCATTTGCCACCCTGGGCGTCCCTGTCTGTAAATAGCCCCTACTCACTCCCATTGGGTCATCAGGACCCCACGCACCTAGGATGTTAAGAAAACAGACGTTGTTTGCAGCAGGTGCCATGCAGGAGAAATGCCCTTGCTGAATAGCTTCAGAGTCGTGTATTGCTTTTTGGCCTCTTGTTCACAGGTGGGGTGCACGGCAGGGGAGCCGGGCTTCCAAGCTGGGCCACGAGGGGCACAGACACACGAGCAGTGGTGTGCGTGCAGGTGAGACATTCGATCCCTACAGACACATGTCAAAGGGCTTAATTTGCCTGTAAGTCTGTAGGACCATGGAGCGCGCACCTTGAGTATCCCTGCAGCGTCTGCCCACCACACGCACCAAGTAGGATTAGGGAGAAGCAGGACAAAGGACCCCGATACATACAATCCTCAACTTATTGTGCTATGTCACCTCCCTAAGCACATGACAAGTAAGTCCTCAAGGAGGCGTCCATTAGCCACCATGTCACCATGCCAGCCTTGTCAAGTATTTCCATGCCCGTCTCAATTGCTACGGGTGTATCTAGCAATCCTGCCCCTGGTGTACTGCTCTGAGCACGCTCGCCTTCAACCCCGGCCTTCTCCAATTGCAATGTTTCTAGCATACGGAGATGTTCATTTGCTCCTTCTTCACTTGCAGTGTGCAATGGGACCCGACTTTCAGAGATGTTCCCTTCTTTCTTCACTCGGGGACGGTGTACCCAGTGGTCCAAGGTGTGCTCTGTGCTGTGCTGTGCTGTGCACATGTGTGTTGTGGAGTGTGCAATTGTGTTTTTCAAAGGGGGCTAAATGAGTGTAACGGACTTGGTCTATCATACAAAAGGGGTTGTGCTGCACGGGCGCTGAATGCGAAGGGCAGCAAGCTCCTACTGCACATGCCCACGTTCATGATTGTGCTCACTTTCTGGTGCAACATGTTTTGACAACTTTGTATTGCGATCACTTTGGAGCCACAGGTTGCCCTGACTTTTGGGGGTATCCTTGTGGCTGTTTGCATGACGCATCCCAACTTGGGCATGCTCAAAAGCACTGCTGTCAAACCCACAACTGTCTGTCTATGCGCTCAACGCCCCTGCAACACAGGCCTGTACAGCAGCGTGATCGTGTATGAGCTTCGCCATCCGGAGGGCAGTGATCCCAGTGGCCCATCTTCTGTTCAAGCATGACGCCTGCATCAGATTCTGAGGCTGCAAGTTTGGGGCATGCAGCTGGGCAGCTCAGCAATATGGAAAGTGCTGCGCAGTCGCTGCTGGTACTACTTGCGCAGACGGGGTCCAAAATAGCCAACAGTGCTGAGGACATGGACAAGTTGGGGGCTAGCATCAAAGAGGCGGTGAGTGTGCAGCAGCTGCAACTGCCTGGGGTACCTTAATTTGCCGTAAACACACTTGTTTATCAAGCATCTCATCTGCTTGCCTAATTGAAGTGTGTGTCCTTGCTGCAAGTGTGCGCCGGCGTCTGCGCTTTGGGCTGTCTGCTTTAAGGCGTCCTCGGTTCACAGTTTCCACGCGCACCTTTCCTCTCCCACTTTGCATTCCATGCCTTCGTAGCCCGTACTTTTCCAGGAGCCAGGGTCCATGACCCCAACTCTGCATTTAAATCATTTGAGTATGCTTACTTTCTTGTTCGCTGCGGCAGTGGGAACTGCTTCTGGATGATTTCTTCGCCAAGTTCTCAGAGCGCTTAGTTCCAAGGCTTGCTGCTCTTGGCCAAGAGAGCTCAACGCTCAATGCACCAATGGCACGTCTAGGTGGATTGGCAAGGTCTGTGTGCAGTGGACTTCTTGCTTCGTTCATAGCTGCTCACAATGTGTCATGCTGTCCACCATGTATTGCAATCGCCTTTACAAGAGATGCACAGGTGCCAGCAATATTGCTGGTATCGTTCTGATGTATTTCAGGGACCTCCCACTGTTGGGCATTGTGATTCTTTTATTTATAAGCGTGCCAAAGACAAGGGACAATTAGAACAGCTTAATCTATAATATGCATGTGCACTTTGGCAATAGCAGTCTTCAGGTGCAAACAAGCCTGCCAGCAAACACAGCCTATCCAAGGACTAAAGTTTGTTGCTGACCTATGAGCCCCTTTTGTGTAAGTTGTGCTTCCACAGACTCCACGCACACGGCTGCCTTAACGCGCCCAGGGGCATGGTCATCAAGCCTCTTATTGATAGTGGAGCCAGGAGGTTCAGCAGGCTGCAAACCCCTGCTGTAGACTCACTTCCAGATGACTTGTTGGACCTGTCTAATTTGGTCCCCAAGGTCAAAGGCTGCGTTGAAGTCGAACGGGGTGGGGCAGGTGGGTGATGGGGAGAGCAAGAAGATGCAAGGATGCTGAGGCACTAGCTGTTAAGGATCTGACATTTTTTGAAGTCCATAAAGACCCAGGCTAGCCGCAGGCATTTCAAGCATCACAGCCTCGTTGATTTCGTCCCTTAGTGCAAGCTCCTCCTAGGTATATGCCACTGCAAGTATAAAGCAGGTCTTGGCTCAGTATTTGTGCCTTACCCAGTGCCATGCAGGGAGGCCACATGCTAGGATGAATGTAGCTTGTTGAGGCTGCAACGGCCATGCACTGTGCATACCTGAATTATAAGAATGTGGCATGATGAGCACACGCGCTCGGCAGAGCATCTGGTGTAAAGCCCTCACTCAACACAGCAAGCCTGCTTTAAACTTGATGCCGCAGAAGCGCATTTCAGCTTCTGGATAGGGCCACGGCCAGTGCCTGATGAGCTGCTCAATCGCATTCCTGGCAACAGCAATGGTGCGTTTTAGCTGTCTTCCAACGCAGGTGAAAATGCGTAAATCATTGAAACCATACCAGACATGGACACACTCTAGCATTGGTGTACAAAAATGGTACACATTTCACCGTCACATCCCCGCACCTGCAATTGGGCATTATAGAGATCATAGATTGTCATGGTCTTGGCAACAGCTTGTATTTATTTGGAGCGCCCAAAATCCATCATCCTACCATTTTCCAGAGGATAAGGAACAACCTATTACAACTCATCCTTGCAGCTGGCAAGGACTTGGCATCAAGCGTGTTTGATCACGGAGTCTCAAGAAAGCTGTTGGCTGGTTTCCAGCTTGGCCAGGTAAAGCGGCTATATTCTTGCCCCTTCTTGTGGCACGCTTTTGAATCTACCATGCTTGCATGGCTCTTTTAATTCTCTTCTTGGAAACAAAAATATTTGATCATCAAGGAAGTGCCAATCATCATTTCTGGACGCAAGAATGCTTCACTACTACCTCGTGATGTCGGCATGATGCTGCAGGTGTCTACTCGGAAAACGTTGGCTCAGACCGCGGAGAACAAAAACAAGGAGCACACAGATCCCTTTGAGAACGGATTTGAGCGACTTGTGGTAAGTTTTTGCAACACTGCTGTAGGAAAGAGGAATGTATGATGCGTAAAAAAAAATCTACACATAATCTTAATAAGCGTGTGCGTCAGAACGGTAGGCAGCTTCACAATGTCATAAGGACCATTCATCACTCATAACGCAACTGATGAACAATGCTGGCAGGGCTGCCGCATATAATTGTACATGTTAAACAACACAGAGGATCTGTTAGAATGATTGCATGTCGGAGATGGCGCAGATTTAAGTTCAAAATTTTTTCTTTATACGCTGCATTGCGCCTGCGCTTGAGCGATTCTGGGGGTCCGGATTTGCCATGAAGAATTCCAGCGTGTCTCGTGACAATACATGCAAATGATGTGATGAATTTATTTACTGGATTTGTCGAATTGGAGAGAAAGCTGGTCAAATCAAATGTCATCAAGTCTGACTGTCCTTACTTAAAGTGAATAAACGCTCTCTCTCTCTCTCTCTTTCTCTCTCTCTCTATATATATATGTATATATATCTTTATT
>LFCJ01001904.1_pt1 | contig 14884 bp, 21 predicted proteins | sample 643141 | NCBI WGS metagenome assembly LFCJ01 (sample SAMN03766243, study PRJNA286221) | soda lake metagenome | biome: soda lake; feature: Kulunda steppe; material: water; isolation source: sample B1-Br-g2 brine of Lake Bitter-1 | place: Russia: Kulunda steppe | collected 2010-07 | reverse complement strand
TCATCGTTCTCGACTTCTTGGACATTGTTTGCGGCGTCAGTTGCGACAACGTACGCGTTGAAGTCGCCGTCAGCGATGACGTCTTCGGCGTCAATTGTCGCTTCAATCGTACCTTCCGTCTCACCACCCTCGGGTTCCGCCGTGGTGGTGGACGACGTGAACGTCGACGCGAGGCCGAGTTCAACTTCGTCAACACTGTTGACGTCAGAGACATCAGCGCTGACCGTGACCTCATCATTGGTCAGCTCCGTGTCAACCTCGACGTTCTCGACTGTTGGTGGCGTGTTGTCCACCTGGAACGGGTCAGACGTGACGACCACGTCGTTTCCGTTGAAGGCAGTCACAGTCGCTTTAACGGTGTACTCACCGTCATCAGCGAGAGTGCCCTCATCGTCGAGGACTGTATTCCAGGAAGTTTCGAGATCGTCTTCTACTGGCTCGATCGTCCCTGTTGAGGTAACAACGTCGCCATTCTCATCAAGAATCTCGAGGTTTGCGGACCTCGTCGCGTCTTCATCCAGCTCAACGGTGACGTCAAGCGGTTGCTGTGCACTCACAACATCTGGTTCGGTTGTGAGGTCCACACCAACATTATCCTCACCCACCTGGAACGTATTCACTCCATAGATGCGGCTGATCCGCTCACCGATTTCTGCGTCTTCGTTCTCGTAGAGTTCTAGACCTGGTGAGTACAGACCATCGTCGATATCGGAGACATCAACAGTGACCTCAAACTCATCAGCTCCTTCGACGTTGTCGACTTCAGTGTCGATGTCCGTGTCACGAACATCAAAGGTGGCAAACCAATCTTCATCGACTTCCTCGTCACGCGGGATAGTCACTGTAACGTCGCCCTCGGTGCTATCCTGTTCAATGCTGCCCTGATAGGCGACACCAATGAGGCGTTCCTCACTCGTCGCCACTTCCTCACCATCCTCAATCAGTGCAAGCTCGAACTCGTTGAACGTGCTGTCGAGACCAGTGAAGATATCCTCATCACCCTCGACGTCGACATCGATCCGCGGGGTAGTGTCATCTTCGTCGGGCGCTGTGAGACCGATATTCGGTTCATTATCGAGGTCGCCCGCGCCGCCGAAGACATCCAGGCGGATACGATCCACGTCGTACGTCGTCTCGTTGTCCGGGATGATCTCGAGTGCCGCATCAGAGTTGGCGTCGCGGATCTCGACCGAACGTTCAGCATCGCCGCTGAACGCCATCACATCCTGATTTTCGGGGCTTGCGCTGAGAACCTCGGTGTTGAAGCTCTCACCATCTGCAGTAGTCAAGCCGGCCGCCCCACTGGACGTTTCAGTGTGTTGGATACCAGGTTCGCCATCAGGATCGTCAGGTGCGTCAGCCTCGACGGTTAGCTCCCCGGTCAATTCATTCCCAACGCCCTGATCGTCTTGCACCGAGACGGTGTAAGCCGACTCATGTGCATCAAGATCGTTAGTGACGCTTTCAAAGGTGACCTCGCCGGATTCACCCGCGTCGAGGCTGATGTCTTCAGAGTCTTCGACATCGCTCACGCCGAGGTTGATGGTGAACGTCCCATCTTGATCACCAACGTTCTCGACACCGACCGTAATTGACTCATCGTCACCTTCGGTGATCGTCGCAGTATCGCCTTCAGTAGCGATATCGAGGTTGCTCAGAGCGGGCTCAGCTGGTTCGGGAGCTTCCTCAACCGTCAGACTGCCTTCAAGCTCCTCAGCACCACTATCGGCGCTGACGGTGACAGTGTAGTCGCCTGCATTGAGGTCACCAGTCACGCCACCGAATTCGACTGTTTCAGTCGTACCTGCACTGACTGTGACATCCTGGCTTGCTGCTTCACCATTGATGTCGAGGTCGATATCAAACGTTCCTTCTTGGTCGCCGATGTTCTCAACGTCGACCGTGATGGATTCGTCGTCGCCCTCAGTGATTGTCGCAGTATCGCCGTCAGTAGCGATATCGAGGTTGCTCAGTTCCGGCTCGGGCGGCTCAGCCAGTTCCTCAAGTGTTACAGTGAAACTATCACCGATGTCATCAAACTCGTCAACTTGTTCAATCTCGTCGTCAGACGCCCCATCGCGCGGGTTGTCGACCGACATCAGCGTCAACTCAACATCGTATTCGCCAGCCGGCATCGCCTCGTCGAACACAAACTGACGGAACAGGCGTGCTTCGTCTTCAGCATCCATGTCGGCGTACGTATCGATCACGTCGCCGATCTCAATATCATCAGACTCCGATGAGGTGAAGTAAACCGTTATTTGACCCTCATCGAAATCATCTTGGATATCGGAATCAATATTCTCACCCGCGAAAGCATAGAACGGGTTCTCCGGCTTGACTGTGAGATCCTCTGGCAGATCCTCTATCGAAAGGTCATTATCTTCCGGTAGTTGGATCTCTGCTTTGAATCCGAGGTCGTTGGCCTGCTCGTCGACATTCTGGTCGACCCAGTCCTGTGTCAGACCTTCGAACGCGGTCGGGTTGTCGAACTCCTCGTTCTGTTCCACTTCGATCTCACCCGACTCGAATTCCGCCGTTGGCGGGTCGGACGGCTCTTCCTCTTCAGCAGGAACAATAGCTGAGTCTTCGATGGTCGCGGATGGCTCAAACGTGTTGTCCTGTTCGCTCAGAATGGCATCGAGATCGAGGGTGCCACTACTGTCCTCAACGAACCATGCAGTCTCGTCATCAATGAACTCGTTGCTGGTGATGTCGACACTATCGCTTTCCTCGACATTCTCTCCGATTCTAACACCTGCGACCGCACCGTCGAAGGTGTTGTCGTCGATGCCCACGTTCACCTGTTCACTGCCTGAGAGACTCACTGCGGGGAACGACTCTAGCGAGTCAGTGAACTCGTTGGCGCTGAGTTCGGCGGTGATGTCAGAAGAATCACCGCTACCTAGGGCAACCCCGCTTTCTGTTTCAATTGTGTTGTCGGTGAACTCCAGCAGTCCGATATCTGCCTCATTGTGGTTGAGGGCCTCTACTGCGCCCTCGGCGTCTTCCTGCTCGCTTGCCTCCTGGGTGAACAGGTTATTTTCGACGAACAGTTCATCGGCCGAATCACCTTCCCACAGGACGCCCGCCATCCTGAAGTCATCAACCGGGTCAGCGTGGATGACGTTGTTCTTGATGACTGCGTTGTCACCGATTACTCCGGTGCCCTGTCCAAGCTGAATAACACCATTCCCATCACCGACTTCATCTTCAATTTCGAATCCATCAACTGTGACATCGTCTGTTGCGTCCCAGTCAACTCCATCCGTGATAGTTGCTTCTTCACCGCGATCCCCGCTGTCACCGTCGATGCCAGCGTTCGGGCCTTCGAGCTTCAGGCCATCGACACCAATCCCAACGGATTCTTCGTAGTCACCTGCAGCGACTTTCAGCGTCTCGTCACCATCGGAGTTGTCCAGAGCGGACTGGATCCCGAGTGAGAGACTCAGAGGCTCAGAGTCGATCTCTGTAGTGTCGCCGTCATCGTCTTGTTCTTCGAGATCAAGGCTGAAATCATATGTTCCTGCATTACCTGCAGGGTACACCTCAATCTCCTCACCGAACTCCTGAACTCCAGCAAAGGCATCATCATCAGTGAGATCAACTGGCTCGACTTCATCGCCCTCTTCAACGAATGTCAACAGATTCAGGTCGTCAGCCTCCTGATCTGTCAAACCACTCGCTGAGATCCCATCACCGTCTTCGACACCATCGAGATTGATCGTGATAGGTGAATATGCTGCTTCCTCTTTTGAATCGATTTGTTCAGCTGGGTAGACATCGACTGAGTCAACAGACTCGATCGTTCCCTCTCCATCTGTCTCTTCAGCGGCGATACCACCAGCTCCAACCGCGATCATGGAAACCACCATGATCACGGCGAACAATACGGCCTGCACTCGTATGCGTGTGTCTGTCATACTATTATCTCACTTCGTACTGCACTGGCCACACCGCTTCAGGTGCGACAATGCGCGTGCTCGCGAGGCGACGGGAGTTTGCTTCGAAAAATCAGTTATACTCACTCTGTTTGTGAACGTCTGCAAAGACAGAGTGGGTGAACTACGATACGTGTGTGGTCGAGAGTAGGTAGCTTCTAAACCCATTTGTAACGATACACTTCTCTGGAAGACTGTCTTTAACATAAACATGTCGTTTGATACACCTCTTCTCAGAATATGAAAGTGCATTCAAGCGTCACTTGAAATGCAAATACTGCCGCTGTTGCGTCCCTCGATTTTTCTACTCAACTGCCGGATTTGCCCGCAATACTGTGGTAAAACTGGCTATTTACTGATTTCAAAAACGCTAGTTCAGTAAACAGACATAATTGCACTGAGTGTTTATCAGTTACTTTCAGTTCCACCCCGGAAGTTCGACTCGGCTTTTTATACTCACTCCTCGTTGGCTGTCAGCAGTATGATTGTCCGTCAGCAGGTCTTCGATGACGAGACCCTCCCGCCGGATCTCCGCCATCGCGAGGCACAGGTGCAAGAGTTGATCCGGTTGCTCCACCGTGCCAGAGCCGATCGAAACCAGGGCGCGCTCATCGCCGGGCCGAGCGGCGTCGGGAAGACGGTGCTCGGGCGGACTGTCCTCGACGAGTTCGGACATGAGTTCGGCACACGGTGGACGTGGATCCAAGCACTCGGCATGACGACAGGCGATCTGTTCCGCGAGGCGATCCGCGGCGCCGGCGGCACTGTCGCGAACAACGCGCCGAACGACGAGCTCCCTGCGCTCCTTCGCGAGACGCTCACCGGTGACGACTACTACATCCTTCTTGATGAGGCCGATGACCTCGGTGGAACGGGCGCGGTCGGTCAGCTGACTGCTGTTCCTGGCGTCGAGGCCGTCGTGATCTGCCACGAACCTGATGACTGGCTGGCGCGCGCTGAAGCGGACGTCCGGCAGTACCTCCATGGCGGGCGGATCGAGGTCAGTCGCTTCGGCGTCGACGAGCTCGCAGACATCCTCTCAGACCGGGCACGGGTTGGACTCGTCGACGGCGCCGCATCACGCACGCAGTTGGAAGTGATCGCCGACGACGTCGCCGGCGTCGCCCGCGAAGGCATCCAGACGCTGCGGGCGGCTGCCGAGATCGCCGCCGAGCGCGGGCACGCTGCGATCCGCACCGGTGACGTCGACGACGCATACGACCGTGCCCGCTCGCGTATCCGAAAGGCGAACCTCTCGTCGCTCCCGTTTCATCACCTGGTGCTCTACGAGTTGATTCGAGAGGCTGGCGAGGTGACTGGCCGACAGCTCCACGCACGATACGAAGAGGTTGAAGAGCAGGTGTACGCGAACCGTGAGCGGATGCCGATCAGTCGTCGCGACCGGCGGAACAAGCTCGACAAGCTCCGCGCATACGACCTCGTCGAGCGGTACCAAGTTGACCACCGGTGGCTGTACTCGGTAACGGATGAAACTCTTGAACCTCCGATCGAAATTAATGCCCGTCACGTCCGACCAAGATAGTGCTACAGGAACGCTGAGAGCATCCCGTCTACATCGATTCGTTGGATATCTCCCTCGTCAATATCAACTGCAGACGCGAGCATTGCCCGTTTTAGATCCTTTGGAACAGGAGTGTATCCTGACGCTATCAATTCCGACCACGCGAGTGCAACCGATCCAGCGACGACAGGCGTTGCAAAACTTGTTCCTTGGTCTAACACGAACGTACCCATAAATCGAGTGAACAACTGTCCTGGTGAGAGGATATCTGGTTTGCCTTTGGTGTGAGTTACGTTCCCTTCCCATGGGGTCTCTTTCTGATTAACGTCACATGAGTGGTTTGGGGTACACCCCATATGCGTACAGTATGCATCTCGTCCAAATACCAGATTGGGATCAATTCCTTCGAATTGGTCAAGATAGTCGTCAGTATGTCGCACCCAATACGCGCCTGGCGGGTATATCGGGCTAGTCCCGCCCGTTCGCACTCGCTCCCGTGCGGTACACTTCACAACAGATGTACCGACACTAATTGCGGATTCCGACCGCGCCGGACAAAACACTGAGCGATCATCGTCGCGACTCCGTCGGTTTCCAGCACCAGGTACGACGCAGGTGCCTTCCTGTTCTAATTTAGATACAGCAGTACAGAGCCGGCACTCATTCTCTGCAGTGCAAGATGGACGCCATTTACCGGCAGATGCGTTGACAACATCGATATCCTGCTCAATTGCGTACTGAAACGCTTTGAGGAAGTTGCTTACTCGAAAGGATTCGTGATCGTCTGCAAGGATACGATAAAAGTAAAACGTAGCCGCTGAACACAGGCCGGCAAGGATGTATAAGACATCAGATCCATGGCCGGTCGTGTCATCCGAATCACTTGCTATCGGGTTCTCACGCCCTTCAATAGACAGATCCCAGTTCGGAGGAGGTCGATAGATCGAATCGATGAGGAGCATCGACACGCCATTCCCTTTTTCAGAGAGCACATCTGGGAGATTTATCTGCTGCTTGTTTGCATCAAACACACCCCGGCGTAGATCATCGAGTGTTTCGGCCCAGGGCGGAGTTAAAAATCTCCGCCAGAAAGATCTTCCAGCTTGGCGTCAGTCTCAACCGACTCAACGCCATCGAGTGTACAGACCGCTTCGATCGCACTCTGTGGCAGCGCGACTTTGATCGTCTGGAACGGCAGCTCCTCGACGATCTCGCCGCCCTCATCTCGAATGATCTGTTTCAGGAGCTCCGAAGCGCCCTCGTCGAATCCGATCAGGAGTTCGACGGCGGCATCCCTCTCTGGATCGTCACGCATGTCCTGCGTGTCCCGATCAACGTAGAGGGGCATTGCCAGTACGTTTCGTTTGAGGCCAAATGAATCTTCTGTAAAGCTAACTAGTATTTCTGGAGTGCTCGTACAAGACGCAATGTTACTTCAATCAGACACATCCAACAGCGTTACCCCCGGAACTACAGCCCCTTTTTTAGGTAACTCCCCTCGCACGTCAAGTCGCGATGAGCACGCACGACACGGCAACCCAGACACAGACGACGATCGACCTCACGGAACTCGGCTTCGAGACCGACAGTGCTGTCGAGGTCGCGATCGAGGAGCGCGACGACGCGACGGTCGTCGAGGCCGCTCACGACACCGACGCGTGGACGCTCACGTTTGATGAGTACGGCGAGCTCTCGAAGGCGCCCGCGCGCTCAGCGCCGCAGTGGCTCGGACCCGTGGTGAAGAAGGCGGCACCGCAGCTCCGGGTGTTGTAGATGGCGGTGGCGATCGACCGGTCGGGAACAGACAAGTGGCGGTACACCTGCCCGCGTGGGCACACCAACTGGGAGCTGTGCGACAGCGTGATCGTGTGTCAGAGCTGTCCGCATGGGCGGATCCCCGGCTCGGTTAGCTACACTGTGGTGGTCGACCGGAAAACGGACACAGAAGTCGACGTCGACGAGGTGCGTCTGCTGTGAGCTGGGGGCTACTCGACCGGCTCGAGCTCGGCGGCGTCTCACGGGCAGCGGAGTCCTTAACCAACACTGACTGGGTAAACTACCGGGCTCTGTTGGTTAAGACCATCACCGTCGCTTCCACAGTCAGTGGTGAAAACGAGTCAGTCGTCGACCGGCTCGAGGTCGGCAGCGTCGAGCTCCTCGTCGAGGTAGGCGCGGCCATCGTCGGTGAGGCGGTAGAGACCGCGGTCGACGCGCTCAATGAGACCGTACTTACAGAGTTCTCGGAGTCGACCACCTGCATAGTCTCGGGTGGCATCAACACGAGCGAACTCGCCGTCACGAGAGACTGCTCGCGGCGTCATGTTCCCCTCCTCGCGGAGGACCTCAAGGATGCGATCGTCTGTAGGCTGACGCATCCAATCCGCGTCCTTTCGCATCTCAGTCTTTCGTGCGACGGTCGTACTCATAGTAACACCGATGTACCTACTAGTTCCAGCCACTAGCGTATAATAGTTCGGCTAACAAATGGTAGTATCCAGTTACTAGCGGGAAAAGACTAAGTAACCGGGGTGGTAAGCACTAGTTGACCTGGCCTTCGCGGGAAAACCCCGCCGTGCTAGAACACGACGGGCTGGGTCCCAAGGCAGCCCTCTCACGAGGGATTTCACGGAAGACCCATGAGCAGATCAGACGACAGGGGACTTAGTAATAGCCCCAATGACGACAGCAGCACAGACCACGAACAGCGACAATATCAGTTCGGGGGCGACTACGTAATCAGCTCCAGCGCCGCGGCCGGCGCGTGGATCAGTGCGACGTACCCCACTGACCTCACGGAGGCGCAGTGATGTCCGTCATCGACCGCCTCGGGTCGCTCGTCCCGTCGCCGACTGCGACCGAACCGGACTACCCAGGACCCGAGCTCGACATCGACACCGCGCTCTCGCTGCTCGCGAACGAGCGGCGCCGGATGACGATCCGCTACGCGATTGAGAGGGCCGAGGGTGTGTTCGACCTCAACGACGTCGCCCGGTACATCGCCACCCACGAGAACGGGCCGGACTACACGGGCAGCGAGCGCAAGACTGTGTACATCTCGCTGTACCAGACGCACGTCGACAAGCTGGTCGACGCGGGCGTGCTCGAGCGCGTCGATGACGCCAAAGCACACACGTTCCGAGTCGACGACGCTGCACGGCCGCTGTACGATGTCCTTGAGGCGGCGACCGCTCAGTTCGGAGGTGAGGCGTGATGCGGATCGATACGTCGATAACCTCTAGCGGGATGTTCGACACGACGAGCCTCGCGACGATCGAAGACTACAACGACGACGTGCCGAGCGGGCTGTTCCGCCCTGAGGTGCTGGCGAAGTTCGCGAGTGAGCTCAAGGACGTCGACGGTCATGTCGAAGTGTCGATCCAGAACCTCGAATACGCCGACGAAAGCAGCAGTGAAAAGGCACTCGTCGGTCGCGTCGACGGGACCCAAGTCGCATGTGTGGCGTGTCCCGTCGTCCCGAACGATTCGGAGGCGCGTGGGCCGAGTCTCCTCGAGCTGGGAGGTGACGTCTGATGCGCGCGACGATCCTCGGCCTCGCCCGCGACGACATCGCCGACCCGCATATCGAGAGTCGCCTCGAAAACGCCACGTACCCGGCGATCGACGCGACCGCGTACGAGCGCCTCGATGGCACCACGATCTACGCCGGCGACGCCGCCGCGAAGATCGACGTCGAGCAAGAGCAGATCTACGTCTCCAATAGCTCGATTATCACAGAGCCGGAGATGGCGACCGACGACGTCTACTGCGAGTGGATCGCCGACCTCACCGAGGGCTGGGTCGGTGTGAACCGCTCGGACGGCGACTGGCTGTTCGACACGCTCGCCGCGACGAAGGGGACGCTGATCAAACGCGCCGTGATCGACGTCGACGGCTTCGCCGAGTATCTGAGCGACTACCCGAACGCGAGCGCGTGGAACACGACGCAGACGCGGAGTCTCGACGCTGACGATGACGCCAAGGAGTCGACTATCAACTATCACGACGCGGCGCACCTCGCGGACACGGGCGGCAGTCGGCAGACGACGATGCTCGGCTTCCAGTACTACTGGAACGGCCGGCACACGCGCGGTGTCGTCTCCGAGAGCGGCTATGTCGCGCTCTTTGATGGTGGTGACACGGCCGGGCGGTACGCGGCGTTCATCAACTCGGAGATGCTGCCGTTCGCGTCGCTTCCCGAAGAGTACCAGGGCGCGCTCGGCGATGTCCAGGAGGCCGACGAGCAGGAGGTGTCAGTCAATGGCGAGTGAATACCCACGAAACGAGGGTGTCGAGCGCGATGAGCTCCCGCTTGAGGTGTACGCGAAGCACACCGACTTCACGACTGTCGGCATGAAGACGACGGTTGCACGCCGAATGGTGGATTGGCTACTCGAATACGCCGATTACTGTGAGGTCGCGGGCAACGATGTGACTGCTGAAGCCGCACGCTTGATCGCGAGTCGTCTCAACGCGGAGGTGTCCGCCGATGGCGAGTGACGAGCTCAACGCCACCGACCGCGTCCACGCGCTGGCCGATGCGGGTGCGATCTCGATGGCTATCGCTGACCGGCTCGACGACAACGGCTTCGAGACGATCGCCGACCTGCTGATCGCCGACCAGGACGACCTCACGGAGGTGCCGTACGTGGGCGGGCTGCGTGCTGACGAGATACTCGCGACCGTCGACGAGCTCATGTCGCCGCCGGAGCCGCGCGACGTTGACCTGGAGGCGACCGAGAGTGTGGTGAGCGAGGCCGCGATCCCGATGCCAGTGCGGCGCGGGAAGGCGGTGCTCGCGACGAGCGGGAACTCTGGGACGAACGGCAAATACCACACGACAGACTGCTCGATCGTCACAGGTAACAGCGAGAAACTCCGCGAGCGCACTTGGAACTGGGCTGAGAAACGGGATCTCACTGAGTGTAGCTACTGCGCAAAGGGAGACGCGGACGCGCATGCACACAACGCCACACAGAGCGAGGAACCCGATCCGCTCGTCGACAGTCGCGAGGTTGCGCTCGAAGCGACGCTTGGCGAGAAGCTGACTCTCACGATGGCTGAGCGAGACGGCTACGCGTGCGAGTGGGCCGTCGTCGACACCGAGGAGCCGACGACGTGGGAGACGCCGACAGGCGACACGTGGCAGACGCGCCGGATCAGGATCTCTCAGAAGATGAACGGCGAGGAGCACTACTCGGAGTGTGATCTTGTCGTCGCTGCGGATGAGATCCGGCTCGAAGACCCGCCCGTGAAGCGACCGAGCGCGCAACCGAACGCGCCCAGCTGGCGTGTCGAGTCCGTCGGTGCGATCGGCCGTGTCGCGACGTCGACGCACGCCCAGCTGGTCGGAAAGCAGGAACAGCAGGACGCGCGTCCGGAGGGCGATGACACCTGGCGGAAGTACCAGCGGGGTGAAGCATGAGCACGCAGTTCCGTGTTGTCGATCGCGTCGAGCGTGAGACAGCTGAGCTTCTCGCCCAGACGGACGCGGTGCTCGCGCACGCCGATGACGAAACGTACGTGCTCGAGGAGGTGGACGATGTCGACTGAGGTTGCGGAAGACGAATCCGAGCTTTATCAGCGCCCGGACGGCACGCCGAAGGCGACCGGCCGGGAGTTGTTCGAGAGCGTCGCGACCGTCCGCGTCGACGACACGCAGGCACCGAACGGCCGCGTGGCCATCCACGTCGAACATCCCGACCACGATCGCGGTGTGAGGTGCTTCTTCCGCTCGCGTGACACGGCGCCCGTGGCGTCGTGTATCAAGTCGCACCTGCGTTCGGAGATAGACGCCGAGCTCGCTCGCGTCGAAGTCATCGACAAGGCGGACCTCGGACTAGCCGAGGCCGACCTACTGCCGCGGAAGATGAAACGCGAGCGCCCCAGCTCGCCCGCTGTCGGGTTGGAGGTGACTGCGGATGTCTGAAGTTAAACACTACGTCATTACTGACGGGGATGGCGAACCGATCGCCGGAGAGCGGTACGAAGACGACGCTCGCGCGCTTGATGCCCGAGCCCGGCTTATGGCAGAACATCCGGACGGAGACGGCGTGACCGTGGAGGTGCTACGACCGTGAAAGACGAGGCTGGAGCTGATCGCTACGCCGGCGCATCCGGCTTCAAGATCCGCGGTATGGAGCCTCAGCGAAACATCTACGACTTCCAGATCAGCATCGACGCCGAGTTCGCTAACGAACTCCGTTCCCTAGACGCCACGGACAATCAGCAGGGCGCGGCAGACCACATCAGGGGCGCGCTCACACACGATATGGCCGACGTGCGCTTCGTCGGCGAGTCGTTCTTGCTCCGAGGGATCACCGTTGGATTTCAGGCCACCGGCTTGGACCTGCACAAGGAGGACGTCGGACGGCATCGGTACGCGACCCACAACGTCGACTCTTCGAGAGAGGCCATCGAGGTTATCTCGGCCTTTTCGCGGTGGGAGAGTTTTGCGACCCACCTCGTCGAAGATCGTCGTAAGGACGGCGGCCTTCGAGCCGACGGTGGTGTCGATCAGGTCGACGGAGATGTTGATCGCTGTACCGAGTGCGGCGAGCCGATCGGTCGCGAGTGGATCTATACCGAGGGGAAGGCGCACCCCGAGTGCGCGGAGGAGAAGTATGCCAAGTGACGATGCTCAATTCGGAGCCGGAGTGCCGCGCATCGACGGCGGGACCACACCCCAGCAGGTGCTTATCGACAACGGTGTCGGGAGCAAGAGTGGGTATCAAGGGAGCGGATACGGCGGCACCGAACAAGCGTTCGACGTCCTCGAGAGGTTCACCGCCGAGTATGTCGACGACCAGCGGATCATCTCGTCGCGGTCGATAACCAACGCCGTCGACGACGACATCCCTGTCCAGGAGATCGGCAAGACGCTCGCCGCGCATCTTGAGGGTCGAACGCCCGACACATTCCTCGACGATATCGAGGTGTCGAAGTGGAGCGATTCGAGCCCCATCAAGTGGACGTTCAAGCGCGTCAGTGGCGAATCCGACACGCGTCGATCGCGGCGCCTCCGGAAGGTGGACCTCGTCCGCGAGATCACTACTGCGACAGATGCAGAGGGCGCGGAGGTCGACATCGTCCACCGCAACGGCGCCTCATGGGAGCAAACGTCGATGACGCTGGCGTGGATGCAGGACGTGCTCGAAGCAGTCTGCGAGGCTGCCGACTACGCGCCGGCCGCGGTCGCCGAGCAAGAAGACGGTTGCGAGCTGACGCGTCGCGAGTGGATCGACCAGCTGACGAAAGCCGGCGCGACGCGGGTACTCGAACGCGCGCTCGATATCGACGCCCCAGGTATCGACACGAGTTGGAACAAGTCGACGACTCGGGCAATCCACGAAGTCCTCGTCGAGGGGCGCGACCCGAGTGAGGTCCAGACATGAGTTGGACGTTGGAGTTCATCACTCGCTGGCTGGCCATGGGGCTCGCCGTGGTGCTCGTCGGACTCATCCTCATCGAGGTGACAGCATGAGCGCCGAGCACGACCGTCACGAGCAGCCAGAACGTCGCGTTTCCTATCACGCAGACGGGCAGTTCCGTATCCGAGCGACCGGTGGCGCCGGCGTCGCGACGGCGTGGAAGCGCGGGCTCCGTATCGACATCCCGGACGCGGCGCCAGTCCCGCGGCATGATGAAGCGCGATACGACGCCACCTCGGATACCGTCGTCTTCCGCCGCGAGCAGACGCTCACGACGTGCTACGGACTCTCGACTGAGCACCTCACCAACATCCACGGCGTGGCCGTCGCGGCCGTCGTCGACGCAGAGTTCGGGACCGACTACCGGTCCGGAATCGACCCGCAGAATCTGGAGGAAGCCCGATGAGTTCAACAACGACAGACGACACGTTCGACGACCCGGCAGAGAAGCTTCGCGAAGACAAGGAGACAGTCGCGCTCTTCGAGCGAATCGCCGACTCCGACGCCCAGTGTGCCGACCGATTCCAGAAGGCGCTCGAAAAAGCGGGGATCCGGTGACGATGTCAGTCCAACAGCAGCTGGCTGAGGATCGGGTCATCACGCAGGCGGTCGCGAGCGGCGATGACATCCTCAGCCTCGACGTCCAGGTCGCTGCGAGCAGCGGCGACGGCGTCCTCGACCATCTCGTCTTCGAGCTCGTCGACGCGTGCCGCGGTCTCGGCGTCGAGGGCAGTCCCGCACCACATACAGAGGTCGTTGTCGGCGGGCGTCTCTCGGTCACACCGGTGACAGACGATCGGCGCGCGGACCTCGTCATCCTCGTCGAGGTCGACGTCGATGCCGTGCATGGCCGCGAACTTTGCCTCCTGGGTCTCCCCGGAGAACTTCGCGACGTATCGCGAGATGACGGGCGAGCCACGGGCACGACCCTGTCGATCCTCGATGAACGCCTGGGACTTGTCCTGCTGAGAGAGCCAGTAGGCGTTCGACTTCCGGAAGTTGGTCGGCGTCACGGGCAGATCGACGTCGGCCCGTCGAGCAGCCTCTCGGAAGATCTTCAAGAAGAGTTGGTAGCTGACGCGTTTCGGCTTGCTGAGGTGGCTCCAGACGTAGTCGTCTCCGTCGCCGGGGTGCTCGGCCTGCCAGCGAGAGATCCACGGGATCGACCGGATGAGGTGGACGTCGTGTTCGCCGCGCTTCCCGTCGACGCGGACTTTGATCGAGTGTTCCGAATCACTGATCTGGTCGAGCGTGAGGTCATGCAGCTCGCCGCCGCGGAAGCCCCCCTCGAACTGGAGCGCGATGAGGGCCCTATCCCGGTCGTTGTGACAAGCATCGATCATCGGGCGGACGTGCGCGCCCCACTCGAGCATATCGGCCTCGTCGGGCTCGGGTTGGTAGTCACGCGTCGTCTGCGTGGAGATCCACTCGTGCGTGTCGGGGATATCCTCGCCGCGGGTGGTGTGTTTGGCGAGCATTCGGAAGGCGACGCGGTAGTCTCGGTTCGTCTCCTGGCTTCCCTCGGCGATGTCGTAGGTGTCGTGGATCCAGCGGACGACGACCTTCGCCGCGTCCTTCGCGGCCTCGAAGTCGTCATCGTCTCGCTCGGAGAGGATCGACTCGACGAGCTCGACGTCGGCGTGTTCACTCGCACGGGTGTTGTGTCGCAGGAGCTTCTCGTGTCGATGCCAGCCGTACTCTTCACGCCGGAGCTTCAGCTCGTCGCTGAACGCGAGCAGGAGGCCTCGATCGGCGTCGCTTCCACCGCGGTCGCCAGCCTGGAGCTTCTCGCGGAGCGTGTCGACGGCAGTCTTCCCGGCCATATTCAAGTAGTATATATGTGGGATGTTAAACCTCTGGTTGAAAGCCCTCCTCCGGCTCTTTACTTCAGGTTCAAAGCCTGATTTAACATTACCCTCCATAGCTCAAATAGTTGAGTCAACAGTACCCTCGTTACGATATGGGGGATCTCGATCACGACGGTCGCGGTGTTA
>LFCJ01001903.1_pt1 | contig 14888 bp, 20 predicted proteins | sample 643141 | NCBI WGS metagenome assembly LFCJ01 (sample SAMN03766243, study PRJNA286221) | soda lake metagenome | biome: soda lake; feature: Kulunda steppe; material: water; isolation source: sample B1-Br-g2 brine of Lake Bitter-1 | place: Russia: Kulunda steppe | collected 2010-07 | reverse complement strand
TCAGTAAGGGTCGCGGTTGAAGAGCGGTTGAAAGCGGTTGAAATTCAGATTTTCAACCGCAAGGTTGATTTCAACCGCTTGCGGTTGCTATGCGGTTGAAAAATTTTCAACCGCTTTTCAACCGCTTCAACCGCACTTCAACCGTGCCAGGAAGTTTCTGACGTCCCTACATCAATTAAGGAAAAGGATACACATTGGCCCAAAGAGCCGTGAGTCTCCTCCACCGCGGTGACCACTCCTCCACAGTGGTGACCACTGGCAAGGGAAAGGGTGAACTAGTGAGGGTCTAGAGGGTGACAAGCCGCCTCCTGCTCCAGACCAAGACCTTGAGAACAACTGGATTTTTCAAGAGCGCGTCTAGTTGTTGTCAGCCACAAGTCTGATTCGGTTATTAGACTAGCAGCATCTCAGCATTACATTCGATGTGCCTGCCAAAACAGGAAGACAAGCAGATGCTTGTCAAGCCAGCAGATTTAATGTTGAAGGTAGAAATCATGCACCAAGACAGGAGGTCTTGGTCAGCTCTGTTGTTGAAATGATGGTCAAGAAACGGCCATACCGCATTTGGGGCTGCACACAATGGCAATAGTAGAAAGACTTAGACCTCAGGGATCCCGGCAATGGAAGAGGACTGTCAGGTCCTTGCTAGCGACGTACGCCTCCATCATGACATACCATTCGAGTGCAGTAGTACTTTTTCCTTTTTACCCACTTTCACACCCAATGACGGCAACGCTGGAAAATTAGGAACCTTACATTTTTAGGTATGACATAACTGGAAGCACAAAAGAACAGTTGTAGTTATTCAACAGGGAGAGAGGATGGTAAAAATCAGAGAAATGTAAAGTAAAGTACATAAAAACATGTCATATTCAAAACCAACAAGTGAAAACGTGTGGCAGTATCCTTAAGTACATCAAAGATTCTGGTATATGCGCATGGAAACTGTCATGAGCAAAGCGTACGAACAGGGAAGGGAACTATGGGGACAGGTCCGCATTTACATGGGCAAACCTAGCGCACATCCTATGAAGCCCTCCATTGTGCACACCCATTTCCCCCAGCTTGTGCTTATGTTCACGTATGCTAGCTCATCCAATCCCTAGCATCCACGCCCCCACCCCCACGGCTGCCGTGCTGCACGGGTTTCGGGTTCTTCACGTCCTTGACAGCCGTGTAAGCTGCTCGTCCCACGGCACTGTTTTCAAACTGTTGCTGCCGTTGTGCGGCCTGCATCACGCGTGCACCACATTTAGACTTTCAAGATGGTGGTCAATACTCAACGAGTGCCTCACAATATCCGACCTCATGCACACAAGATTCCCGTTTCAGGATGTCTGTGTTGAAAAAACTCCCCCCTTTTTCTAATGGTGATACACATGTTGATGCCAATGGTCCTTGCATTTTATACTCTGAAGTGCATTGAACTATCAATGACAAGAAAGTATCATGAGGACAGGAGACCACGTGAATGGGAACGTGAGGATTCCTTGGGCTTCCATCATTTATCACAGCACAGACCAGAGAGTGAAAGGCACTGTCCTGATATCTTATTCATGTGCTGGAGCTTCCTGTGCGTACAGATGCATCATCCACCCCCGACTCACCCTTTCTGCAGCAATGGCACGCGCTTCGAGGTCTTGTTGTGTTGGCGCAGAGGCCCCACCAGCTCTCCCCGAGCCCCAGCTTTGGTAGCCACTTGACTCCTTGCCGAAGCAACAGCCCATCACAAACAAGAAAAAGGATGAGCCAGAGCACTCGGTAAAGGCAGGAAACAGACTAAATGACAATGGAAAAACACTTCACAGAGATTGAATAGCCTCGTCAAAGACAACCTTTATAAAAGTTTGATTATGACCTTTCTCTTATCTTCAAGTACAGCACCGGGTTACCTGTTTCCCATGTTGCTGCCTTGCCCTTGCTTGAGGCATTGTCTGGTAAGTGGGAGCCTGACGCGTTGATATAGCTTGAGGTGCATGATCACTGTATCCCGTAGTCCTGCCCCTCGGTGGTGGAGACTGGGAGAAGCAGCACCCCATAAGGGCAAATTATATAGTTTATTTGTTTTAAACAGAATTTTGATTTCGCTCACGTTTGACAGGAAATTATGGAGGGATCTGGGGGTACTTACTTGAACAAAAATCTTCCTTACTTCTTTACTAAAGCTCAATTAGAGTTAAACCTTAACAATCGCTACTGCTTAGGACGCATCGTAGTGAGGCTTAGAGGAGGACGCCGGACGTCTTTTGTGTCGCGTTCATGAATTCTGAGTGAACGAACTAGGTTGTCTAGTATCTTTGTGACGCAAGGGGGCACTCCGCCAGACTCGCGTGCCAGCTTTCCTCGATGCCGGGCTCTCAGCGAAGCACTGGAAGCGTGGCTACTGCACGGACTGGGTGCGTGGGATGTTTCAAGCCGCTGGTCCGCTGCCTGTCTTCAGATAAGCCCTGCACAGGGTCAGACAGACTGAGCACAGGACTAGACAATTCTCTCAACGCACCTTTGCTGATCACTTGTTGCACAGGTTCAGACCCGCCACCAACCCGAAACCAAGTTATGTAGATGAGAGTCTTTTTGGGGGGGGGAAAACACAAGGGAGCTCGCCAACAATGGCCAAGGCACAGGTGGGGGGGTGCTGCTGCTTTCGGCTCCCTGCTCTTTAGTACAATAGGGTTCCTAAAATTGTTGACCCTTATGATGTTTCTTGTGCAGGTGGAGGCCTTAGAAAAAGCGGCAACGAGCGCTAAGAAAGCAAAAGTCCCACAGAATGTACCTGATGTTGTAACTGTGCGGAAATCCGACTTAGAGCGAATGGTCAAGGTGCGCAAACTTAGAGGTCTGGCTGCATGTGTGTGCAGCCAGGTTAGGTGAGTGCTATCTAAATCCTGCATATGACAGGCATGCCAATCTTCAGTGATGTTACTGCAGTGCATGGGAACAGGAACACAGGTGACATTAGATGAATGCGCTGTGTCCTTGCTGCACGTTCAAATGATCGGCAGGAATCTTAAAGGCCCAGAGGCCTGGGGGTGCAGTGTGCAATTGACTTTTAGGCCATGCTCCAAGCTACAAATGTGCACACAGGTGCAATATACGGGCACGGCTCTGCGTTGTTTCTCACATCATTGTCGTGATTACCACTGGAGGGGTGCATGCAAATGTGAAAACCCCATTTAGTAGCATGTGTGTTATATAAGCATGCAGGCCGCGTTGCCAGGCGCTGCAACCATGAAACGCAGTCAATAAAGTGTAATGGACACTGCTGGTGCTTTTGCAGGCCTCCCCTGTGATGAGCGCAGCTGATGTTGCTGAAATGAAAAAGACCCTCCAGACAAGGAGAGAGGAGGCTCAGGCTGTATCCAAGGCACGCAAGGAAAAGATGCTTAAGCTTGAGGAAGAGGCAAAGCGGAAGAAGCCTGAGACAGAAACAGAGAGGTTGAAAGCTGCAGCAAACAAAAAGCTGCAGACACATGCAGAGCACCTGCTAGAGGTGGGTGACGCAACAGGCACGGTTGCTTGGAAGTGAGCAGCTGTACACTGGGCTTTGCTCAGCTGAGGCAAGGCATGCGCCAGCTAGAACACGTGCCATTATCAGAAGATGGTTGGACAGACGAGTCAAGAACAATGTCTGCATTGATTGTGGAGGATCCCTGACAGGGGGTTATCTTAAGAGCTTTTGCAGGAGCGATAGTGAACTGAAGCACCCAACTTGCCAACACTTAGTCCACGCCCCATGCTTCACCTCTCAGGAGGAGAAGGATGCAGTCAAGAACATGAACCAGATGATGCTGTACTCTAAATGCGTCACTATTAGAGATGCCCAGATCCAAGAGAAGAAGCAGATGATGCTGGAGACTGAGGATGAGACCAGGCGGCAGGTAACTGGTCGTGGAAGGGGCATGCAGCCCTAAGTGCAGCTCCATGAGTTCACAAGATGAAGGAGGGAGGGAAATGTTTCAAAGTGTCCCCGCTTCAGAGGGATCTTCCACTCTTCCAAAAGCCCATCAGAGCACACCCCGCAGTCCTTGAGCCTGCCTGGATCTGCCAATGAAGGCCGTCCATTCGATCGGTGCTGCTTGTGAAAGCCTGCAGACTCTAACAGAGAGACCTTCCGCAGCAGTGGCCTGTGGTCATGAGGGTGTATGGGACAGGGAGCTTTCTCTGAGCGTGCACATGCTGCTGTGTTGCGTCATCTCATATCGAGCACTGGTCCTGGAGAGGCCTTAAATGTGACCATCTTGCAGGGCGCAAAATATTCACGTGCATCGGCAAATAGATGTATAACGCTAAGGCGCCCACATGCGCCCATGCATGCACCGACATGCAACCGACACATACACACAGTGCGAAGTCTGAGTAGGATTGTGCGGCATGCGCACGTGTGCATAGGACCTTATGATGGAGATAGAGCGCATCAAAGCCTTGGAGCAGTACGAGGCACGAGAGCTGCAGAGAAATGAGGAGCGCAGGCGAGGGGCCCGCGTGCTGGAGGAGCAGATCGCACAGCGCGAGCAGGAGAGGATACGGCAGGTGGGCGCGTGGGTGCTCCTGGGTGTGTGAGTGTCGCTCTTGAACTGGAGTCCCAGTTTTACAGCTGGCAGGCAGCTTAGATGCATGCACGTGTACGAAGGTTTTGATCACACCAGTGCGCATGGACTCCAGCAAGCTTCTTACATGGAGCATGCCCCTCATCTCTCCCTCAGATCCTCCTGGGGCACAGCTGGGTTGGCGGCCTGCCCCACAAGTGCCGCACATGCCTTGCGCAAGAGCCTCTGGCTCACGTGGCCCGACAGGCTTACGCTTTGGTTGACGTCACATTGGGTGTACGTGCCCGCCTTGACTGTGTGTACACAGGAGGAGCTGCGGGACCAGGAGCGCATCCAGATGCTGAGAGAGGCTGAGCGCTTAAAAGAGGATGAGCTGCAGCAGGTAACGGGAATACTTTTTCTAGGGCAGGCAGCTAGGGGGACAAGGGTCCAGGACCGGTTGACCACGTGAGAGAAGTGGCAGAGCGAGGCGTGGTTCAACAGGGTGGCATTACCAGCAGGTGACGATAGCACAGGGGCTGGCCTTTTTGCTTTTTGCGTCTAGGGAGTTGAGCTCACTTGCGGGTGGCAGGCACCTCAAGCTGCCAAGGGGCTTGGTTTCCACAGCTTCTCGTTTCGGGGCAGCCTGCACGCTTGCCCTGGGCGGTCTCTGCCGCACCTGACCTCCTCCAACTATGCGCTGTCTGCTCCATGGTGCGCAGGCCATTGAGAAGAAGATGCAGGCACAGGCGCTTTTATCAGAGGTGGCAGCAGCCAATGCTGAGCAAATAAAGCGGAAGGAGCTCCTGAAGGTGTGTGTGTGTCCTGTCTGGGTGGTGGGTTAACGGTGGGCATGCAATGATGTACCAAAAGCGTGTTGTGTGGACAGTGGGTGCTAGCAATTGCATAGTGCAGGTGCTGTGGGTGTGGGTGTGGGTGAAGGCGTGTAAGTGTGATCCCTGTCCCATCCCACTCCACTCTTGCCAATACCAAGAGCTGATGCATGCGCACATATTGACAGCACTCTTGGAACTCAAGATATTGTTGAGGCGAAAAGGCGGCTGCGCACCTCTTGCCTGCATTATTCTCAACATGCGGACAAAACCAAGTAGGATACCAGGAAAAGTTCATCTAGCAGCCAGGGGCCAGCTCATAGACATTTGACTCAATGAGCATGGGAGGCATGGGAGGCACATTCATCAGGGCATAAAGTGAAAGGTGCAGATGACAGGACATGAGTGCACGCGGTGGGTGTGTGGTCGCAGATCCGAGAGAAGGAAGAGGATATGAAGATCCTGGAATACATTCGCGCCAAGGACGCACGGGAGCAAGAGATTGCCTTTGAGAAGGAGCGCATCCGGCATGAGAAAGAGATGGAGACCGTCCGCCTGCGCACACTACAGGTGGGCGCGGGGGAACACACAGACCGCTCCTTGAAGGGCAATGAAAACCATGAGCAACAGCAGCAGTCAAGCACACCCACACCATGCATGGCAAAACTCATGGCGGTGTTTGTGCACAACCGTTAACATCAAGCAGGTTCGGCTGTGTCGGGGCAGCACTTGAAATGGTGTCGCATGAGCACACAAGCACACATCAGTCTCGCTCCAGTCTCACAATAGTCACACGGCAGTGCACGCAGCCCAGGCGCTTGTGCTTGCAAAAGCGCACATGTGCCAACGCCCTGTGCGTGCCTCCCACATGGTGTGCGGTGGCGTCTACGCAGGAGCGAGCGGCAGACAAGCAGGCGGAGCTGGATGAGCTGCGTGCGCGGCGCTACCAGGAGACCAAGGACAGGGAGTGGCGGGCCAAGGAGAAAGCAGCCGCCGAGCGGCACGCCACGATGCAGCGCGAGCTGGAGGATGCGCGGGAGGCGCAGAGGGCGGCCAAGATGCTGCAGCGAGCGGAGATGGCAAAGGTGCGTAGAGGGGCATGCCAGCTTGCTGGGCCCAGCCCGCATGCATTGCCGGGAGCTGGAACGCAGGGTCATTAGTGTTGGGTTTGGCTGCAGGCAAAGGCACACACTCCTCCTGCGTGTGCATTGTGTGGGCGGCTGTGAAAGTGGCTGGCCGGCACATGCTTGCACTGTGGATGGCATCAAAGTTTCTGGGGTGAGCCTTCTTCCTGTGCCCCCGGGGATGGCACTTGGCTGCGGCTAGCGTGCCCCTTGTGTGATCTAGCCTCTTAGCGGCAGGGTTAACAGAAAGCACAAACAGCTCCGTGGCCCTCAGGCTGGGTCTCCCTGAGGGCTGCGCCAAGGCTTCCCAGGGCAGGTTCTGGTCAAGCAACCGCTGGAGTGCACCGCGCTGCACACACCCGCAGGTGGAACATGACGAGTTCATGCGCGTGCTGGCAGTGAACCATGCCCGGGAGCTGGAGGACATGCAGATGCAGGCGGCCGCTCTGACCATCAACGACAAGTACAAGGAGGAGCTGCAGGCGCAGATTGCATCCAATGAGGAGCGCAAGAGGAAAGAGCGGGAGGTGAGGGTCGTGGCGGCGCTGGCTGCGCTTGCGTCTTGCAGAGTCAGGCAGGCTGTGCCGCGCGTGTCTGGCACTGTGGGCTGAGGTACTGGCAGTGACGTCTATCTTGCAATGTGCAAGGCCTTGTCTTGCAACCTGCCCCGTCTCCTCATCCCAAGAAGGGCCTGCAGAGGCAGCCGAGCCTGTCTTGATGCGTGGCTGGTGTGGTTGAGGCGCAACAAACATGGTGCATGTTGGCAAGGAACATGCCGAGGAGGGCGCCCCTTCAGCTGCTTTGTTAGTGTGCGTGCGTCTATGTGTGCGCATGCGTGTGCTTGTGGCCTTCCTGAAGCTGAAGGGGTCAGCCAGCCTGCCACGTGTGGATGTGTGCGTGCAGTTATGCGCTGCCCTGGGTCGTCTGCCATGCGTGAGTTAGGCTGCCCGTTCCCTTTCTCATCCTATGTGTGCCAGTGGTGCTTGCAGGTGTACCTTGAGGAGGGACGGAGAATCAGGGAGGCGGCGGAGGTGGAGAAGGCGCGCTTGGCTGCCATTAAAGCCCGCAAGCTGAAGGAGCTTGAGGATGCCGGGGTGCCTGGAAAGTATCGTGCCGAGCTTGAGAAGTACAAGCTCCAAATCAGATGATGGCCTTTTGATAGTGCTGGGCGGATTTTTTGGTTTGGCTGCCTGTATGAGGGGGGAATTGCTAGCGCCAAGAAGCTGATGGGCAGGATGGGCATGACCATTGCCATGCTCTGCCAGCTGGCTGTGCTCATATTGTAACAACGCGATTAATGTGTCACTTGTGTCTTATGTGCCAATGTGTGCCCATTGGTGACAGGTTTCCTCCAATTTGCACCAAGTGTGCACAATGCCACTGAGACAGTTCAGTGCTTATACGAGCGACCCATGTCCACATATTTTTTTGCGGCATGCACGTCATTTCTGAGTGATTTTATCTGGATTCTGTGAGTGCCAAACAAACAAAAACTTGTTCAATTTATGTGCCGGGAGGGTCATCATTTGAATGTTGCTTCCGGACTCAACAAGGAGTTTGTCCTCTGACGTGCTCTAAATACAGCGATAGCTGCATTGTTAATCACTGAGTAGCACGAGTACTGAAGCCAATTTGGCCTGCAATAATAACAAACGCACAAGGCACTCATGCACAAATTAAGCCTCCATTTGCGTCTGATTGGCTACTAGCCATTAGTATGCCTTCAGTGAACTCAATCAGCCTCCTAGGGCCATTTTAGTTACCGGATTTAAAGGATAAGCCGCTTATCCTAGCGGCCATCAGTAAAAAAAGGGTGATTGCAATGCTGCATGCGGAAAAAAACATTTAAAAACGCAGTTGTTTGTACTACAAACAGCTAGTAGCACCGCTCTGTACCTACCTAATTATGAGTGGAAAAAGAGGCACTTCGTTGTGCCTGACACCACAGCACAGTAAGGGCCTCTTGCCCAGGGCGAGTACACAATTTCAACTGTCAGGACTGCTTGACTGCACCTAACTTACTAAGTCTCTCCTAGTAGGAGAGAAGCATCAACTATCACCACAGGAAACTTTTAGGCGAGCAGTACAAGCACTATGAGAGGGTCTAGATCATTGAGCATTGTCTGGTTCAACACTCTTTTGCTGCGGGCCCTGCTACTAGAGGAGCTTAGAACCGGCACTCGCCTGGCCTGAAAATCAGTGAAAAAAGCATATGAAGTCTTGATATTGTAAGCATCCCCTGTCATAGGCTTAGCACAGACCAAGCTGTTCAACACCTCAACAGCAAAGCGCAACATAACTTGGGACTTTTATGAGACAAATGACAAGACTTCTCATATGTTTGAGAACCAAAGCACCTCGCAGTATAGATGGAAATATGTTCACTATCGGGGGAGCACTGCTCTTAGTTTGGACTTTTTAGGCATCTTGTGCACAAGCAAGTGTCTACATGGTTAAAACCGCCCTCGTACATGCACATACCACGCCCTCTGTTCTTTAAGCCACCCTTCTCAATGTAGTGTTGTCGAGCATCTGAGTATTCACTGGCACATCAAATGTGAAGAAGTTCCATCCACAATGGCAGTGTAGGGTATCTTACCCTAGACATGATGTGCTCGCAAGCCATGTGCCCCCTCCAACTTTGTACTACTTCAAGTTGCATCTCACTTATCAGCACTTCAAGTTGCATCCCCATCCGGAGTGGAGGGGCACTGCATGTAGGAAGCACTGCTGGCAGCCAAGTCTTTGGCATAGGTTAGCACCTACAGCAGCCAGTGAAGCTTAACAGAGAAGCTGAACAAGCCCTACGAGATTGTGGCCCCTTTCCATTGATTGCTGTCCGTGGAGTGCATTACAGCTGAACAGCGCTTGGCACTGACAGTCCTGAGCTTCAGCTGCGCGCACGTGCTCTTTTTCGGTTAAAAGTTACATTGACCGCCAGCCTGGCCGTTAGGGTGATTGGCTTGTGGCTGGTCATCTCCAGCCAAAAAGCAGTCCATAACATCTAAAATGAAATGGCAAAATCAGTTGTGCTGCCTAAATGGGAAGTTAAAGACAGTCTGATTGGGCAAAGCATGCAACAGATATAGGGCCTCCAAGAAGCTTAGCTGAAGCCTACTAGGTAGCAGGAAGTAGCAGGCCTGCAACCTAACTATGAAGGTAAAGCTGTCGAGAAACTTGCCCAAGTCTAGGGGCAGCTGTTAGCCTGGCCGCTAGGTTGATGGGTACGCACAAAAGTCACGAGTCATGGTTTATCACTAGCTTGGTCATAAGTTTGATGGGTATGTCACTGGTCATCACCAACTTGAATTGAATTCAGATGCAGCTCTTTCAAGTCCAGAGTAAAATTCCAAGACTCTGGACTGACAGAAATGGAGTGCGACAAGCTTGGGCCAAATGTTGCGTATTGCCTGCAGCTGAGGTAGACCTTAGTCAGGGTGTGCCGTCCATCATCTTCCTCACACCCACTTTCTGGGATGCTTCAAAACATTGATCAGCTGCTCTTCTCGCGACCCGGACTTGGGAATCACATTGTACCTGTAACAAATAGCAGGCAAGCAACCTCTAAGGCTTGCTCAAGACTGTTACAGTGTAGTTGGGTGAGGCACAGGCCGAAGGAGTGACAGGCCACTGATGCCAGCAATAAGATGATTGGGAACCAACCAACCATTCATCTCCATGCAGGACTCTTGCTTCTTCCTGACAACAAAAGTTACTTTAAAATTTGTTGCTTGCAAGAATGCATCTAACAACAGACAAGCCAGGTTGTTTACTTTCTGCAGCTGACCGTAACCATGCTTACAAGACGAGCGTGGACCCAAGACAGAGGGTTGAGGTCTCATCAACACCATTTCTCCACACAGATCAAGTTACATATAATGCCTGCACTTGCATGCATTTTAGGAAGCATGCTTGCAGCTATTGAGGCAGAAGTGCACACAATTCACGCGATGCATGCAATTATTAAGTCCACAGTAATCAGGGTTCAACTAACATCATGGTCGCCTTCCCTCTCCGTTCCACTCGCTGGGTTTCACAGAGGGGTGACACCGAGACCCTAACTCAGCCAATACAGTCTTGCCATCATCCATAAGGCTTCACACAAGTAAGGCACTGGTCACTCACTTCCAAGCTATCAGGGGGGGCGCTGAGACCATAATGGACTCCATCCTGCCCCCGTCCAGGCCAAAACGCACGCCACGATCATACAGCAGGTTGAACTCCAAGTACCGGCCTCTCCTGAGGAGCTGCCACTCCCGCTCTTGCTCCGTATATTCCTGATTGCGATGCTTCTCTACATTCCAGCCAGCACAGTGGTAGCAGAAGGCAATCAGGAACAAGGACATGAATGTCATGACAGTAGGAAACGATGCATGCGCATAGTGGAGTTGGAGCAGCATAGCACCTTGGGCCCCTTCCATTAGCAGCCCAGCATGAGCATCTGCCAGGGGGCAGAGCTGGCAAGGATAGCCCAGACCACCTCAGGTATGTGTGTGTGGTGTGTCAGAGCACATTTGCCTGTTCAACAGCCTCCACTTTGCACTCCCTAGCCCATAAACTTCAATGTGGCGCCAGGCACACGCCTGCAGGCTCCTAGCGTCAACACCACCTTGCTGGCAATACTCGTACCTGTTTACAATGCTCTAGCTGTCTGCAGTCTCTACTCCAGTCTCTACTCTGGGTGCCAACAACCTCCTTGGCACCCACCTACGATCGGCCTCCAGCTTTCAACAATGCCCTGCCCCACATCCCGCGTGAAGGCCTCAGCATCAAAGTTTTTGCTAGCATCCATCCCCTTCTCCATGTCATCAAAAAACAGTCCTCCAATGCCCCGATGCTCCCCGCGAGCCGGCAGGTAGAAGTACCTGTGACACAGAAGTATTTTGGACACAGAATGTGCAAGGATACAGGTAGAAGTACCTGTGACACAGGAGCATTTTGGACACAGAATGTGCAAGGATACAGGTAGAAGCACCTGGGACACAGAAGTATTTGGGACACAAAAGTATTTGGGACACAGAAGTGTTTGGGACACAGAATGTGCAAGGATACAGGAATGTGCGTCCTGGTTTTGGGGCCCATTGTCTTCCTGGAGCTTGGGCGTGGCAATAATACGCGCCTGCTCTTGAGTGTGGGCTGGAGTGCCCAGGACAAAGCAAACTTCGCACCTGGGAGGAACAACAGTTATCTTCAGACCGGCCATGGGTTTGTGGTGCGATGGTCACCTCCTTCCCTTCACCTTATTTGTGCTTGCACAGCAAGTGCTTCAGCAGCAGGCATAGATGGAGAACTTCATCGCCCAGACGCAGGAGCACGCTTGCTAAAACACAGGTGTACGCACACATGCGTGCAGTTTTGAGCGTGCACCCACTTGTCACACTCCTCCTTCAGGGTGGTGTACAGTCCTTCCTGGTGCCTGTCACAAACGCCTTTCCAGAAAGAATGGAAGCTGGAGGCATCGGCCTCGTCAAGGTAGAAAGGCGTGAGGTCGCATCCACCCCCAAACCATGAGATGCCTGCAACCTGGACCAGTGGACCATAGCATGCTACCGTCAGAGACCTGCCCAATGTCCAGGCAGCGCATTCTTACAGCTCCGGTTGCAACCTCTGTGCATTGAGCTCTGCATAACCAGGGAAACTGAGGCATTCATGATGTGGCCTTTCAACTCGTAACCGTTGCTGCCACCCTCCTCATTGAACTCGGTCAGACTCAACGCACAACAAAAAGGAGCATACAAGCGACCTGACAGGGTGCACCTCAGTGCCTTACGACGTTGTCAGCAGGAAAAGTGTGCCTGGAGATTTTGACCGCTGTAGCTCGGACATGAGCGGGTATGCACATGTAGATGGGCGCGAGCACACAGTCATGCACGTGTTTTCAGAAGCACAAGCATGCCTGCTTATGTGCAGACGCTCATGTACACAGACATGCAAATGCGCTTACACACATGCGCACACAAACACCCATGTGTACACACACACACATACAACACACTCGTGCACGCGCACGCGCGCAGACACACACACACACACACACACACACACCTGGAACAACCTGACATCAGCACGCAGAGTGGGGATGTGCGGATGTGCCGAGTGAAAGACGAGAGACATGGCTGCTGCTGCGTATGCCTGGCCCCCTTGACTGTCAATACCCTCGCGCCCTCTGCAAGGGCAACACGCGCACAGGCTGTGAGACGTCACCGGGGCTACACCTCAAGAGCCAGCATCCTAGGCATTTCTGTAAGGCACTTGGTGACCAGGTTCACTTGTTTTCAGAGCATTTTCACTGTTATGTCAGTTATGCATAGGCAGTGAATGCATCAGCTGTTGTCATGAGTATGCCATCCTTGTCAAGTACCCACACCTAGAGCACATGGCTTGTGCCCGCGCTGGTGTCAGGGTGCCCTTGACAACAGTGCTGTTAACAGCTGCCTTTTCAAGCAGCGTTCCGCCTTCCATCACGCAAGTGCTGCCCCAGCCTGTGGAACATGAAGGTGGCGGGAGGTATGAGTTGATCTTGAAATGAGGAACAATGATCTGCTGGGTAAATATGAAGTGTTGATTCTAGGTTGATCCATTGATCGTCTTGAGCATATCATTGCAATTCATCTGCACTTACTGCACCCAATCATCTGCAACGGTCTGCAGCAACTAACCTGCATTGGGGTCACTGGGATCCCGCTCCCAACGATCTCTTTGAAACACCCTCCCGCTGCCCTCCAGCTTCTCTGCTGCTTCAATGATGCTTTGCTGTGTTTCCACGACGTACTGTGTGAAGTCTGCGAAGCTAACAGTTTGGTCCGTGATTGCACACACATGCACTTTGGCTGGTTTGCACCTGGATGACCAACAGGAGTTCCGGTGGATTGTGCTTATCTTAAAGGCCCCATGTGCATGGTTTACAAGCACACAGGATTGCATGTGTGACTTTTTTACTGTTAGCCAGACAATTAATGCTGATAATATATATTTTTTACGAGTTTGTGATGACTGAGTGAGCGTGGTATCGGCTGGCGCAGCTGTATCAGCAGTAGACAAGAGCCTGGATGGACTCCATGCCAATGGATCCAGCTGCTATGCAGCAGGCCATGCAAATGATGCAGAGTATGGATCCACAGCAGGTGACTTTCATGGCCGAAAATGAGGAAGGAAACAGTCCAGCGCACAATAGCGACAGCTTGATATTTCTGAATGTTGTGCTTTTTATGTACTTGACAAGATGCTGCATATTACACATGCAGTACATGTACGTATGCTCGCACATGCATAAGTGCACGTAAGCGAGTGTGTTTAAGCGTACGCGAGCAAGTGTGATGGCGTGTGCGCATGTGTGCACACATGTGACTGTTAGTCCTCACACATGTATGTGTCTGCTTTCGAACTGGCTGGCCTGCCTGTCCTTCCTCCTCCTTAGCTTTTTGAGGTGGTGGTCTGTCTGTCTGCTTGCATGCTCTGCTCTCGCAGCTCCAGCAAATGATGGGGTCCATGGGGAACATCAACCCGGCCATGATGCAGCAGGCTCAAGCCATGGCACGGAACATGGTGCGTAGTGGCCGCTGTTGACGATGCAGGCCTGTGTCTTGCACTTGCGTGCGCATGCCCTCGAAAGGCCCCTTGTGCCTCAGCGCGCAGGAGGACTCCTCACCTCCCTTCCTGAATGGCCTCTTTTCATGGTTCCTTGTCCAGAAGCCAGGGGCCTAATGCTCAGGGCCTCTGTGTTCCTCATGCGCCTGTCCCCTTGGCACGCACCCCACATGGCACAGCGCCATCCACAGAGCCTGAGAGACTGCCCTTGGGTGCTCTCGCTCCACACTGGCCTTTTGTGCGCGTGTGCAAGCATTGGTCTTTGCATGGGCTCAGCAGGCCCTGGCATGGGTGGTTAGGAACATGTGCTGTCTTCAGACACGAGCACTCTTGTGCCCTTCAGATGCGAGCACACTTGTGCCGGCCTCTCCCTTGTGCTGTCTGGAACAAAGATCATGCGGCAGTGACACCCCTGGCCTCTGGCATACTTCAAGCTTTGCCCACATGCCCTGCTTGCCTCACGCCGACGGCAAGGTATCATGCACGCATGTCAGCCATGCATGGTGGCAAGTGAGCGCACAGATGATCACTGTGCTTCTTGCCTGGGCGGGTGGCGCGCCCTCATGCGTGCAAGTGTCCGTCCACATGTCATCAGGGGAAGTTCTGATTCCTTATGTAAGCTGGAGCCGCCAAAGCTTATGCCCTCCACGGCCTCTGCTTGCCGTTCCTGCTCAGCAGGCCCTGCTTTGCAGCCCTCACCCTCCCTCCTCACTGCCCCTCCTCACATGTTCATCCTCCCCTCCCCAACCCTCCTTGTGCGCTCACCCCCTCCCCCACCGCCCCTCCTCACACGTACCAGCTCATCCCCTTCCCCCTGC
>LFCJ01001902.1_pt1 | contig 14888 bp, 18 predicted proteins | sample 643141 | NCBI WGS metagenome assembly LFCJ01 (sample SAMN03766243, study PRJNA286221) | soda lake metagenome | biome: soda lake; feature: Kulunda steppe; material: water; isolation source: sample B1-Br-g2 brine of Lake Bitter-1 | place: Russia: Kulunda steppe | collected 2010-07 | reverse complement strand
TCCTGTGTAATTCAGGAAATAAGAGTTGTTTCCGTATCTGAGATAGAGAACAAGCGCTATCAGTGGCTATGTGGGTACACTTTGCCCTTAGTGCAGAAGCTATGCCAGTCAGTTCTGCTCTGTTTATATTATTGCTTATCCCAACTCCGCCAGGCAGAGAGCCCTAACTTGTGAACTTGTAGCTTGGAAATGTAGTTCACCTGTGTAGCTCACAAGACACATTGCTCTGCGCGGCCCAACGGCCTGACCCGCCTGCTGCTTATTCTTGAAACCCCCGAAAAACTTCTTATCAATCACCCAGCCCTTGTTAGGAAGCCCACACTAGGAAGCCCACGCCTGAGAGCCCACGCTAGGAGGCCCACGCCTGAAGGCCCACGCTAGGAGGCCATGCAAGCTTTTAGAAAAAGGCAGCTGCTCACACTGGTGCCCCTTGAATTCTTGCAGCTTAGAGTAGCTACCTAATCTGCTTGTGTTACACACGCTTTAATCGACATGGGATCGGTCCAGGCCCACAGTAAGGGGCGCGTAGGCACTGAGAAGTAGAATAGTAAAGGGCATGTATTGCAGAATACTCCTGTTTACGGGTTGCCCCTACAACACTAAGAGTGAAGGATTCTCAGTTGATTCAAGGGTTGTGTACAGTGACTATGTAGCGTCACATCTTGAAGAAAAGCAATCCAACTTGTGTCCAGGGCAGCCTTGAGCTGCTCCCACTCCGACTGCGCAGTCCAATCTTCACAGCGCTCACAGTCACCTGGGCATACATCCCGCTTTCCCCGCCCTTCAAGGCTGCGCCTGTCAATATCATGTGGTGTGGTGTGATCCACATCCTTGATCTAGCACGGACACAATCTAGCACAAACAAGCTGGAAAACAGGCGTTCTCTTGATCATCAACTAAAGGGCGCAGCATTGCAAAATTTTTGGAACATCCTCACTAGCCTTCTGGATTCTCACCTTGCCCCTGCACTGATTTATGGATCTCTCTAGTGCATTCTTGTGGTGAACACCATTATTCTATGCACAGCTGCAACATCACTAATTTTGTCACCAAATTCATGCGATCCGGGCCTCCTTGACCTTGGCATGGCATTTATATTACTTGTTTATGTCCCAGTGAAGTAGCCATGCGCAATAGCTTTACAGCCATTTAATCAGATTAACCCGAATGACTAATGGTTCTTGGTTGCTCATCTTGGGGGGTATGAAATGTTGCCGAGAACCTCCCTTAGAATGTCTTGACCGTGCGTGCACACCTGCCTGACTACTTGCCCTGCTACTCATGCCATGTCAGGTCAAAAAGGCAGCCATCCAATCACTAACCATTTTCCTAGGTGGAGTTCCCTCGAGGCTGAATGATGGGAAACAGGAACAAGAAAAATGGCAAGAGTCAGAAGCTACTTTGCATGTTCTGCTTGCACTCGCTTGTTCTGATTACTTTCGTATGTATTGCCTGCTTTACAAAAGCAAAGTAATTTCCCACACTTGCATCCAGAGGCGACTCCTGTTTCTTAAATTGGAAAGTGAAAGATGATTGCATTGCTTCCTCCCTCAAAATTTTGCCAGAAAATAATATTAGTTTTTATTTATTTGCGGTCAATACTGCATGCATCTAACTATAGCAGATACAATACGTGCGCAGCTCAGGTGAGAGCACTCACCAAACAGCAGTAGATGTGCATAAATTTTCCTTTGAAAACAGGCCTGCAACCAAAAGGCTAGTACTCTTACTCTATTGAAGGCCCCTTACCCCCTAGGTAGTTATATTGACTTGAATGTAACTTTTTTACATGATTTCCTACTTGCAAGGTTTTCTTATCCCGACGAAGAGGCCTAACGAAGAGGTGAGAAATGGTTTATCTTGCTTTCTTAAAAAAATTAAGAATTAAATAATCTTGTTATGTATCGTTGTTGTGGCCGTTGAATGCCCCCAACGAGATATGAATACACCCTTGCTTCCTTATCATTTCTAGAGGGAGTTCCTGGATTGAAGGAGATATGGGAAGGGTTTGCTGTTTGACTGAACAGCTCTTGTGAGAACCCCTTGAATATGGCAGAAGCGGACAACCCCATACCCTTGGTGCAGCTATTTGTGAGTGCTTACAGCAACCACCACAGTATTATTTTGTAGGTTATTTGATTGCTTGCATGCTTGCATAAGGACAGTCGAACTACACAGGAAATGGGAATATGCAAGACCATGCGGATGCCAGAGCCAAGACGTTGCCTTGTCTGCATATGTGTGCGCAAATGGTGTGTGCATGTATGCATTTGTGTGCTTGTGTGCATGCGCGAGTACATGCGCGCGTGCGTGTGCGTATGTACGTGTTGGCGTGTGCAAGCTTGTGCACGCGTGTGAATGTGTATACATGAATGTTGCAACACACACACACACACAGTCTCACTGCAGGTAGCACTGGAAATGCCCTACAGGCTCTGGACCCGCAGCTCACATGTATGCATCTCGCTTTTCTGTTGGTATGCAGCTGCTAGGGCTCTTTGGAGTTGTGCTGGTGCTGGGAAACTACTTCAAGAAGACCAGCCTGGAAAGCTTCATTGGAGCACCCACGATAGGGATATGCCTTGGCATAGCATTCTCAGCCATCATCGTGTACGGAGGCGCGAACGAGGAGTACAAAAAAGTGCTCAGCTTTGAGCCAGACATATTCTTGTACGCCCTGCTGCCAACCATCATCATCGATGCCAGCCTGAATGTGAATGCACACCTGCTGCTGCTCAACTTTGGCACCATTTTGAACTGCGCGTTCATCGGCACCACGGGGGCCACCTTCCTCATTGGAGTGCTGCAATGGGCCTTTGGGCAAGCGGGCATCGCATACAAGATGTCCTTCCTACACAACCTGGTGAGCAATTGAGCAGGCAGGCAGGCAGGCAGGTAGGTAGTGCATGGCAGTTGACTCTCCTGCACAGCTGACGAGCAAAAGCCGCAAATCAGCATCAGTACCCCATCCAAGCCGGCAGGTTATCCTACACGCAGCCTGAAGCTTTCCTCAATATTGCAACACCTCCAAGGTTCCTGTTTGACCTTCACCCCTGCACTGGCTTAAACTGTACAGTAACGTCAGCTTGTACTCAGCACAAATGCGATGGCTGATGGCTGAGCTGTGTGGACCATCATGGCTGTGTAGCTGGTTGAGCTGCGAAGACCATTTCAGCTATGTGGCTGTGTACATGGCTGAGCTGTGTAGACCATCGCGGCTGGGTGGCTGTGCACATGGCTGAGCTGTGTAGACCATCACAGTCGTGTGGCTGTGTACATGGCTGAGCTATGTAGACCATCACGGCCGCGTAGCTGTGTGCATGGTTGAGCTGTGTGGACCATCACGGCTGCGTAGCTATGTAGATGGCTGAGCTGTGTAGACCAACTTATCGAATGTGGAACATGCATTGGTGGGACTGCAGCATGCAAGCGCATAATGCTTGTTAATATTCCTTTACATCTGCGCAAATGCCCTCCCTCAGGAAGGTTGATATGGTGCCTAAGCCCTAGTTAACCCCTTTCCTCCTGAATTGATGGAGGGAGTGTATTCACTGCGTACGCAGTGTTTCTTTTCTTTCCTCAAATGCCCTCTAATCATCAGAGTCCACCTCGTGCATCCTCCACCAGTGTCTACCTCGTGCATCCTTGAAAAGCTGCTGGCCATCCTCTCCCCACGCCTACCATTGTTTTCGTGCAGTTGTTGGGAACCGTGATATCAGCGACCGACCCGGTGTCTGTTTTGGCTGTCTTCCACGCTCTCGAAGCAGATGGAAACCTGTTCATCACGGTGAGGGTGCTGCTAGGGTAGTACGGGCGCTGTGTGTGGCAGGTGAGTGTGTTGCTCGAACAGTGATGATGCTATGTGTAGCGGATGGAAGCCTGCTCATCACGGTGAGGGTGCCGCGAGGGCAGTACTGGTGTAGGGCAGTACTGGTGTTTCTGGGGCAGTGCTGCAGTGCTAGGGTGTTGCTAGGGCAGTACTGGTGCAGTGTCTTCACTTCATTTGATATGTGTCCTGTAGCTGCTTCCGCTCCAACTGCAAAGCCCAGCCATTTTTTCCTCTGCTAAGGTCACAAGCTTGCATGGCACATCCTGGAATTCATCTGTGCAAATCCTGCTCACAGGTGTTTGGGGAGTCTGTGATCAATGATGCTGTTGCCGAGGTGGGATTGCTGTGTAAGCCATGTTAGGCCTATCAATGATGATGTTAGGCCTATCAATAATGATGTTAGGCCTATCAATGATGCTGTTGCTGTGGGATTGCTGTGTAAGCCATGTTAGGCCTATTAGCAGCTGTCCAGACCACTGATCATGCAGCCGTCAAACAATGGTGCTTGCTACGCCCTGCAACTCTTACGGATCATGTTTATGCCAGCAATTTTTGTGGCCATTACAGCCCAAGTAAAAACAATTTAAAGTAGGGTACAATGCGCGTGGAGCGCTGTTTGGGGGCATCATGCACAAGAATCGATAGCTTTGTGGCCAGACGTGGCCTGTTGTGGCCATCTATCATTTGGAGTTGCAGCCCTCCTAGCCCTCTTGCTGCCCCTCCTGCTTCCTCCTGCTCAGAACTGCATGACACTGAGTTTTGAGCTTCTAATGCACCAAGGATCAAGAGAATTTGCACACCATTCATAAAGGCTGGAGATTTGAGTTTCGCAGTTGGGTTCTGGTTTTGAGCAATAAGCATGTTATGGCCAGTTGTCTATTGCAGCTTAGCATAAGTTTCTGGCCCAGGTTTCAGCATTCCATTTCATTTGCAACACTGAAAAATATGCTGGGTGCACGCATGTGGTGTGCAGGTACTCTTTGAGACAGTGTCCAGCTTTTTGGATTACAAAGGTCACACCGCTGTGCCTGCCACTGCAAGGGAGGTGTGGCGAGGTGAAGTATGACTCTTGCTTTTCTTGTCCCTCGTGCGTTTGAAACTGGCTGTCTTACTCCTTGACTTTTGATCGTGAATGAAAAAGCAAATTACGGATAAAAGCAATCGCTCATGTCGCTCTTGCAGCCATTGGCATATTCATCGGCATTTTTGCGGGCAGCATTGTCATGGGACTTGCTTTTGGATTCGTGAATACTATCTTCGTGAGGACGGGGCACTTCAAATCACAAGGTTCTGCGTAAGTATGCCGAGTCACAAGTGTGTGCGCGCTTGCATGCCTGTGCTCATCTCTTAGTTGGGTTGACATGTATGTAAACGATACTTAACGCACAGTGCATTATGTATTCGGCTGCTTTCTTTGTAACCTGAGATAAACTTGATGATCCTCCACCAAACCTGTCAGAACTCTGCTTTCTTTAAAGTGCTAGGCAGTATCTTGCTTGTCTTCACCCTGCTGCTACAGAGCGCCTTCTACCGCTCACACATGCATCGCATACACAGCTACACGCATATTTAAAAATGTGGGTCTCTTTTGGGGGGCTGCTTGGTTGCTACCTTGGTATCAAGTATCACGTCAATTAAAATTGACGCGTCAGCATTGAGAGCCTCTGCTTTGCTTCGCTTCCAACAACTCTGGTCTGTTGTGTGGATGTCAAGACAGATATTGCATACCCAAGGAGTCCTGTGCTACCCAACATGTACTTTAGACTGCTATATGCATGCACTCTCTTGCTACCACTTTAAGCTTACCACCTTCTACAGTGCCTTCAAGCACAGTTGAATGGGGTTCTTGTCAGCACTTTCTATCTGGTCAAATCCTTACCATGCACAAAATTGCTTTATTTTGCTACAATGAATGTTGTTTGGCAACGAGAGTTACAATGCACCAAATGTATTGAGGAGCAGTGTGAAATGTTATACAATCCCCATTATGTGGCTTTTTGGTCAAGCTCGAAGCCCTTCTACCTTAAACCGCTAGACCCCTCCTGCCATTCCACTTGCAGGTACGAGACTGGACTTGTGATTGTTTTCTTGTATGCGTCATACTTTGCGGTGAGTTTTAGCTGATTTTTATTTGCATAGGCCATTCAAGAGACGTAGACGTTGGTATGACAAACAAATCTATAAAAGGCTGACATGTTGTCACTGGGTGTTCAAAATTGTGTTGGGGGTGAAGTTCATTCATCTTGATACAATCAAGGGCATGACATGTAGATGTGGAACCTTTGGCAAGGGAAAATGGCTTGCAGGGGGCAGATTGAACGCACAACGCACAACGCACAAAGTGATTTCTTTTGTGCTTACCTGCAGTGTCAGGCTAAGTATTTTTGTCCCTCCATGTGGCATAAAGCTGACTATGGCCCTGTGCACTCTGATGTTTGCTCCATTTTCAGGCAACAGTGGCACATCTATCAGGCATTGTGACAGTGTTCTTCTGTGGCCTGGTAAGTCACGTCTGAAACGCAAACATGAAGCTGTGTCTGTTGCTAAGATTTATTGGCAGCTACACTTTCAGTCATTAACTGCTAGTGCCATCAGCCATCTACCTACATGCTAAGGAAGGTACTTAATACAAAGAAATTATGCCTTGGGATGTGCTTCATTGCTATGAGCAAGCACCTGTTGTAACCATCTGAGAGACACTGACGAGTTGGATACTAAGCTGTTGAGAATTTCTTGCTTGTTATGCTGTGCAGATTGTGAAAGCATACACGTGGCCAAACCTTGATCCAGAGGCTCGACTCCTCATTCATTCCACGTTTGAGCTCTTGGCAAGTGAGTATTAGACCACGTTTGAGTTTGCATGAAGAATTTGTCTTGCTCTTAAGCAAGGCATGTCTAACAGGCTTTGTACCTGGCATGAGTCACTTCAGCAGCATTGAAATTGTAGTATTATGATAGTATATGAAAAATGAGATTTTGTAACAGGGTATGTGAGTGTATGCGTTTATAAAGATTTGCATTTAACATTTATCGATGATGGGCCAATGCCGTTCCTCGCCGAACTCATATATTTAGTTGACATTACTATGAGCACATGAATGCGTACATGTGGATGAGGCAGCTCAATGCAGAAGCTGCAAGGTCAACTTTCAGATTCAAGCATGGAGGTCCAACCAGAGATTCTGTTGAAAGCTTGCCTCTGACTAGTGTCCTGACATGCTTGACATGTCACCAGGCTTGCTGGATATATTCCTTTTTGTGTACATTGGCATCACGGTATTCACCTTGGAGATCTTCAGCATCTGGCGATTTGCGGTATGTAGCACTTCAGTCACTTTGTTTGATAGTACTTCAACAGCAGATGTGCCAGCCCTATTGGTTAAAGCCCTATTGGTTAATTGCTACAGTGCTTGTATTGTTGCCTTCGCATGGCGCAGCTTCTCGACAGGCCTTGATGAAAGTCTTTATGTGAAGAGTATGCACAGGCATTCAGTGCATCAGCACTGTAAGAGTGGGGCATTGTTTTGTGCTTTATATTGGAAATGAGAGTAATATTTGCCCTTGAACATTTCTTCAATTTGCGTACTAGAGATTCTGAAGGTGGTCCTTCAAGTCACCCCAAACAGTGAATAAGATCAGCAGGTTGTCCTCATTTGCCATGCCCTCAATTTTTGTCGCAGGCTCTGTGTTTGATATCAATAGCTGTGGGACGCCTTGCTGGTATTCTCTGCTCTGTTTCAGTGCCTAATCTGCTGCGCCCCCCCCAACGGAGGATGGGTCCCAAAGTCCTGGTGAGTTCTTTGATGCCAAGCTTGAAGCCGGTGGTGCAAGTAATCATGCATGCTCTCACTTGAGTGGTTACAATAGCCATGCCTACGTACCTGTACCTGACAAGGGAGGGCAGCTTCAGCCTATTGGGCAATCTTAACCCAGAAAATCGCAAATATGGATCAGGCAAGATGGGTTCTAAAAGAGAAGAGGCACCAGATATAAGCTCAAACAGCAAGATGGCTCAAGTTGATGGCAAACCTCAGAATACTTTGCTACGTTTCACCAAAATGTTTGCTTCTGCTTAGTTGCCATTAAAGCAACACGACTGAAAAAATGGTCACGCCTTTTACCATGTCACTGCTACAGCCACTTAGGTGTAATATGCAGCATAAATAGACCAGCAATTGTCCAGGGCACATGCTGTCCATGTAGACTCACAGTACTGTGTGCTGCTACTGCGCAGTTCTTGATGTGGTGGTCAGGCCTCAGAGGAGCAATGGCTTTTGCTTTGGCAAGTCTTGCTGCTAAGAGATTTCATGAGCAGGGCGAGGTGATGCGGACATGCGTCTTTTACGTGGTAGGTCAAGTTTTCGTGAGGATGCTTGTGCTTTGTATAGCTTGGGCCAGCTCCCTTGCCATTCGATTGGATGTTTCCCCTCCTTGAATACTTGAAAAAAATACCTCAACCCTGTTTTGCATGCCTTCACATGGTGAGCTGTGCTTGTTTTGGCGTTTACGTCTTTCCTGCATGGCGAGGCTGGTGCAGCATGGCCCTTACGCTGTGCATGATAAATTGCAACAATAACAGTACCATCAGAAGCTATGATATATGTATGAGCAGCACAATCCACATTCTCTGTGGTACATTGCACTGTATTGTTCATGCATACACAAGGCCTGAGCAAGGCACATTCAGACAAGCATGCAGCTAATTCATCTAACTTATCCGTAAGGGCTGCTTGCTTCACAAGGTTAATTATCATCGATCAGATCACACAGGAGGCAGAGAATGCCCTGCCAAAAAATCTGTTGGAGACTTGCCTAGGCTAGTTGAGCCTTACTCTTAGTAAGCCATGAGCAACTTATCTATCAGAAAATTACTGTCTATTTTGCCTTCATCTACAGGCATTCCTGACAGTTGTTTTTAATGGGGGGACAATTGGATGGCTCCTGCAAGTAACAAAAATGACAGAGGCTGACCGCCTGGCAGGACTTGAAAAAAAGTCGGCCTTGTACCAGCTAGATGAAGAGTCAGAGGAGGGGCTCCACGATCAAGCTGATGAAAAAGGTATTCACACATAAGGGCACGCAGGTTGTTGGACTTGATCAAATTTTTAAACAAAAGATATGACACAATGTAATGCTCTTGAGCTGATATACTAAGAATTTTGTCTTTTATTCTTCTACATGAGCTAGCTTCAACCTTGCACATGCATGTATGTGTTACGGCGTGTGTGCAATGTGCACGTGTATGCTTCCGCACGTGTTTGCATATGGCTCCACATGTGCTCTTGCAGTGATCTGAAGAAGATAGACGATAAGGCACTTCCTAATTGCTCTTCTAAGCGCTCTCCTGTTCTAGTAGCATTCATCAAAGCAGGCTACTGCTATGGCAGCACACACACAGCCATATATACAGTGTGCTTTCATTTGCTTTTAGTGTGCACTTATTCTTGCAAGTCAACTTGACCAGGTTACAAATGAGCGGCTGGTGACCTGCGCAAATCAGATACATACACGCATTCATATGGTAAAGATAGACCAGTACATATTGCATTGATTACCCTGTGCCATTGCCCTGACCTATTGACTCACAGGGACTGGCCCGCCAACCACGCCCCAGAGCCCCGACCACGGGCCCTTCCAGCACACCTTCATCAACCCGCTCCCAGAGTTCCACCCTCCGCCCAGTCACCCACTGCGCACCACCAACACTCAGAGACAGCTGGGAGCGCAGTCTCTCCCGCCTGCCCGAATTCAGCGCCGCTCGCAAACTGGCAGGCCCCAGCCCAGGCCCTTCCAGCCGCTGGCTGCGCCCAGCTATTCACCGTGGGAGGAGCAGCACCGTGTGCACGTCCCCCTGGACGCACAGTCCTACAAGCCGTGGGAGGGGGACATAGAGCGCGTGTCGCGCCCCAGCAGGAGGCCTGGCCTGCGCACCCAGTCTGCGCCCCTCGCCAAGCGCAGCATGCCGTCCTTCCTTGGCACGCGTTCGATCATACCGGTGGACAACCCAAGGCGCATGCGTGTGGACTACCAGCTGCGGCAGCAGCAGCGCCAGATGGAGGTTTTGAATGAGGTGGTGAACGAGCAGGTGCAGGCTCCAGAGGAGGTCAAGCAGAGACGTGGCGTGCTGGAGTGGCTACAGTCTCACAATCTCGCCTTCTACAATGCCATGATGGCCATCGACCAGAGGCTGCTGAGCAAGGTACCTGCGCTTGGTGTCTGTGCCCCCTATTTCTGACAGATGTTCCCGAGGCTGCCCCCCTACCACTGCATTTGCTTGATACCAGACAATAGTGCTCTGTTTGCCCCAGAGACAGCACTTCATTCTGGCATGTCATCATAATAGAGGATTCTATGACTAAGGGCTTCACAGCTGGAGCTAATGCCGCCCTCCATGAGCTATGGGCTGGTGATCTTGTTCACAGGCTGACTGACCACCTGCTTCTCATCCTCACTTTTCACCTGTGCCCTCATATTGCTTGCACAGTGGCTCATACCGCCTGACAATGACCCAAGGGATTCAAGTGGCCACTAGTAAGGTTGACAAGTAAATGACACGTTATTTTCCCTTGAAGATATGAGGTCAGATGTTGCGGTGTTGCGCTGTGAGAGATGCGATTGGCAACACTGCATAACTTGGAGCATATCTTGGATGTGCAGTGCCAGGCCTGAAGTTGGCTTGAATGACTCTGCCTCCCTGTTCATTTTTAAGTCAATGGCTGCATAATTGCCATCAACTGTGCATTTGTGATGATGGGCAGGCACACTGCTTTGGCGGAGCATGCGGGATGCGATGAAGCTTTGCCTTCAACGGAATTCGCTTGCTGAAGCAATGGTGCCTCACTGTCAGAGTTGCGCATACCCATGAAAGCCCTGCAATTCTTTCATTGCAGCCATCCTGCTTGTAAGCTTCCCGGGTAACTCACAATTTGTATCTCTCTTGACCGGCTGATGTTGTATCATTTTTCTGAGCGCCGATTGTGAGTTACAACTGTCTACTTGTTGTGCCTGCATGGATTGCAGATTTGATCTTTATCCTTCTGACCATCTTGACCCCATAGTGTGTTTTCCAAGATGGAAGAATTGCAAGTGCAAAGGATACTAGGGTTGTAAAGTTTTGAAGATGTTTACTACAAAGAGCCTGTTACATCTTTTAACAAACAGAAGAAAAATCACCGTCTGGATGTAGCGAGTGCGTGAGCAAGAGAGTAAGGGAATAGAAGTGTAGCCCTTCACTCCTCTTTGCCAAGTGGATCTGTGCTTGCAGGCATGACCATTGCCATTTAGGGATTTGCATGCTGGGATCGTATGTTGCATGTGCACCTACCCAACTGGGGCCCTCCATGGCTTGTTCGTGCGTGTGTGTTTATTATGAAGAGAAGGAAACATGCATGTGCATGTGCGCGCGCGTGTGCCTGGGCGTGTGCATGTGCATGGTAGAAAACAGGAGACCTTGGAGAGCAGATGGCAACAAATGTGCTTTTCAACTTGGGCAATAAATACGATTACCTCCGCCGCCAGATGGGGACCCATACAATGTGCAATTGTACCAATCGATTCGTGACCAACCACATTCCCGTGCGTACACGACAATATGAAGTAACAATTTATTTGGAACAGGTTGCCTGGAATTCTTGTTAGGAAACCCGCACCAGAGGAACCGTCGCAACAAAGAAAACCCCGACAAATCAAGGACCATGGGAGCAAAGCAGCAGCAGGAGCTGCGTGCTGAGGCAAACGCGCCCCAAGAACACAAGCTGCTTCCGGTTACCCTGCTGAGCGGCTTTTTAGGTTTGTACCTGCCCCGGGGTGGCGTATGGGCTTCGTTTCCTGCTTACTTGGGAGAGGTCATGCCGTCAGCGAACAGCAAGTTGCTCGCCCCTGGCAACTCTTCCTTTCGAAGAACAAATGCCTGAGATTCTGGCTTTGGATAAGGTGGCTTGCATTCTCCTGTGGCTCATTCCCCCCCTTGAACAAGCCGTGAATGCTGCTCTGTCCTGCAGGATCTGGAAAGACTACACTACTCAAGCACATCCTGCAGGAAAACCATGGAATGAAGGTGTGTAAACTTGCCCTTCAATTGAAAACCCTTCTGATGGCGGCTTGCCGAGTGCAAAGAAAATGTCTGCGTGCACCTCCTAACCATGTTCAATGCTACAAACTTCAACAGTCACAAGATTAACAACACTTGTTTGATGCAATCCATTTCAACTCATGAAATTACGCAGATTTGAATGTTGCTGGCTTTCTTAGTGCCGAACATCGCCTTCACACAATCAACGTTGCTAAACTTATAAGAACCAATCAGGCGCTGTTCATAGCCTTCTCTCATCTGGTTGTTTGTCCATTGTCTGTCAGCAAATTGGTAGCCGAGCTCCTTCAGCCCAATGGCCAGCTTTTCTTTCTTAACCTGCTCGTCGATGAGGATGCAAACCTGGATTGTGCATCTAAATCTTTTTCCAGGTAGCTGTGATCGTCAATGACATGGCAGAGTTGAACATAGATGCGGCTCTGATTTCAAAGGGTGGCGCCGGCCAGCTAGTGCACAGGCCAGAGAGCCTCGTGCAGATGCAGAACGGGTGAGTCTTGGGCACTTGTGAGCTGCTCTGTTTGTGCAAAGTGAAAGCTTTGCACTGGCAGTTAGTGGCACAGGAGTACAGCGGCTTGTGTCCGCTGGTGTTTCTTGAGGAAATTGCATGGTCCTCATATCTGCCCACCTGCGCGCATGCACATTGTACGAAACAGCCCTGCTCCAAGGAGAACCACAGGTCTAAGCTGGCCTTGATCATGTAAGGTGGAGGTCTCCTGCCCTACCTTCCCTCTGCCGCTGCCAGCGCTGTTGCAGCGGGCGCTGCGAAGTGGTGGCACAGTGGCAGGAGCGCTTGCCATTCGGTGGGCTGCATCCATCACAAATAGGGCATGGTATGGTCCTATGTTTAGCTTCATATGATTCCATGTTAATCCACGAGTTGCTGGTTGTGGGCCATTTTGCTTTCACTGAAACAGGTGGGGCTTTAATCGCCATTGCAAGCGACTTAAAGCAGCACCCATAGTCCCCGCGAGGAGCTGCAGTAGTGCAGAGAAGCCACATTCCTGTCCAGCGCGTCACCTGGACGACATTTTGACCTGGCATGCTTAGCGGACTAGCAAGTGAATAAGCTCTTGTGTTTCCTTGTCAACACAGGAGCGATGCGTGTCAGTGGGAATTGGCTGTGAAAGCAGGCACAGCACACTCAAGCATGCCGGTGCGCGCAGCGCGGCGTCCCCGGGGCCTAAATGCATTACAAGAAAGCAGCCTGGCAGAGTGCAATCTCTTCTGCACTTCACTTTGATGCAGGTGCATCTGCTGTACACTGCGGGAGGATTTGCTGGAGGAGGTCTCTAAGCTTGCCCGCGACGGCAAATTTGACTACTGTGTCATCGAATCAACAGGTGGGTGTGGGTGGCGAGCGCTTGGACCCGCGTGCCAGATGTTTCAGGTGTTGCCTGAAGCTCGTCATGCTGACGCAGTTGAATTGCTCCAAAGTCGGCAAGCAAACCCAAACATCACTCTTAGTGACCACAATTTGTTGCACACTCCGTGGGCGCTTGGTGGCTGTTGATGGCTGCACCCTTTGAGCACTGCATGTCTGTTTATGGCTGCAAACCAAGGGCACTGCACTGCATGGCTGTCGGTTGCTGCTCACTGCGGGTGCTCGGAGGCTGTTGGGAGTGGCATTTTGTGGGCCCTTGGTGATGGACAAGATACTACTCGATCCTGCCTCACCACGAATGTGAACATTGCCAAACACGCGCTGCCAGTGTCTGTCGGGTGGTGGCTGCACTCAATGAGTCAAGTTTCCTGATGGACTGGAGGATCCCTGCGGTGCAATTGAGTGCTAGCCTTCCTGCTCAGTGCTTTGCGACAGCCTTGCTACAGCAGTTTGGGTGTCAGTGAGTGCTGTTCACGGGCTCATACGTACCAGTGCTTGAACATTTCAGCAAGCACGCACAGTTAACTGCATGCAAAAAAATGCTCAGCAGGCATGAGCTCAGGCCCGTGCGATGGAGGCCAGAGCCTGTGCACTCGTGACCATATGCCCTCATTCGTGCCCTCCCATCTTGACAGGGTAACAAAACCAGACTGTCCCTGGCCTCCAGATCACAGTCAACTACCAAACTAACCATCAGGCCCTGGCCCAGGCTGATCTAGGGATCGGCCGGTTCATCAATTGGGACCATTCCCTGGTCAGCACATTAGCAGACCCTTGTTGTGGGCATTCTTTTCACGCAGGCATCAGCGAGCCCATGCAGGTTGCGGAGACCTTTGCATTCCAGCTGCCATCACCTGAAGAGGTGGCGGCGGCAGAGGCTGCCGCAAACAATGGCGCCAGCGTGCAGGAGGAGCAGCCGCGGGTGGGCCAGAAGGCGAAGGCTGCAAAGGACGAGGCAGAGGTGCCTCCACAAAAGAAGAAGTCCAAGACCTCTGCGGCCGAGAATGGCGCTGTAGAGGAGCAGGCACAGAAGAAAGGTGATGAGGGTAGAACCAGGCAGCGACAGCTAACTTTGGGCAGAGAGCCTTGGATGTGAGCCGTCAGCAATGCTGACAAAGCATACATTCGGGGCGGGAGGTATGCTAGGGCGAAGCTGGGTGTTTGTGTGTTGGGGAGGGGTTGTGAGTGCATGTTCACTTGTTTTTGCCTCAGACGAGGCCGCTTATGATTTCAAGCCACAAGCTGTCATTGTACAGGCTGGCCCATCCGACACCAGCAAGACCTGCCACACGCTGCCTGCACTGCATGCGCCAAAAACGCGCTCCATGTGTGATGATGGGCTGCAGGCAAGGAAGGTAAGGGGGGAGCGTCGGAGGCGATGGAGGTTGAGGCAGCAGCTGATGCTGGCGCAAGCTGCCCGCTGGGCGGCATGCCCACGCTCATGGACATTGCGCGGCTAGACACGTGCGTGACGGTGGTGGACGCGTCGCGCTTCTATGATGACCTGACCAGCATCGAGGAGCTGGCGGACAGGTGCGGTGGCAATGTTGGTGCAGGGGAGAGGCAGTGTTGGTGCGAGGGAGGGGGAG
>LFCJ01001901.1_pt1 | contig 14890 bp, 19 predicted proteins | sample 643141 | NCBI WGS metagenome assembly LFCJ01 (sample SAMN03766243, study PRJNA286221) | soda lake metagenome | biome: soda lake; feature: Kulunda steppe; material: water; isolation source: sample B1-Br-g2 brine of Lake Bitter-1 | place: Russia: Kulunda steppe | collected 2010-07 | reverse complement strand
CAGAAGCACTGATCAACTGCTTAATCGACGTACTCGCGCACAAGAAATGGTGCATGCATGTCGGGTATGACTCGCAGCATCACGGTGTTTTTGTTGCGGTTGACCCGCATCAGAAACATGGTTCTGTTGCCGATGTTATCCGTTCAAACGGCGTTTATCTCGGGGACTACTCGTTCCTGATCAGTGATTCCGTCGCAGAACACATCATTGCAGATGCAGCAGCTGACCCATCAGAGATTGACTACGAAGTAGGCAGTGGAAGCGAGGTGATTCGATGAGTAAAGTGCGCTACGTCGGGTTTTACAGTGACCCGACACTTCCTGACGATGAGGTTATCCAACGATGCACTCCCAACAAGCCTCGTAAAGTCATTCGCTTGATGAACTTGGAAACCAAGGAAATGCGTGAATGTGAATTGATTGAGTACGGATCATTTGGCGACTGGACAACGCTGGATGAAGCGGAGGAACAGGCCGATGAAATCGCTGAAGATGTCCTTGGTGATTCAGAATGAGTGAGAAGTTGGCTGAATCGGCCATTGCAGCACTTTGTGCTGTCCACAACAGAAAAGCCGCTTCCACTCACATGAACGTGGAGATCGGCGCTTCAGGGAACCTGACTGTTTCGGGCAAACTGCCGTCTTGGTTGCTTGGCGCGGGCTACATTGTGTCCTATCAGCAGGACATTCACGGAATGACTTCTCAAGTCATCATTGCACGCAAAGACATCCCACAGTTTCTGGCGCATCTAGAAGCAATTTTGCGCGGACTTGCTCACCGAGGTGGCAAGCGATGAATGGTGATTGGACTATTATCGGGGTACCGGATATTTGCGGGGCATGTGGTTCCGATATTCCTGATGGTGACGGTGTGTATGTGTTGGAAAACCCTCCTGCGAATGCATGGTTGCCTGTGTGCAATGTTGATTGTCGTGATAGTATTCGCCATTTAGTTGGTTCGAGAATTATTGATTCGATGGGTGATTTGGATGAGTAACGGTGTTTCACTTCGGGAATGGGCTGCAATGCGATTGGATCACCCTTGTGAGGATTGCGGTCTTGATGAAGGGCACGTTCACCAGTTGAACGCGGGTACCGTCGAGATCCGGCTGTGCAAGGTTTGTTCTCCCGAATGCGATTATGATGAGGAGGATGTACAAGTAGCAAACATCGAGTCCGATATGGAAGGCTGGCTTCCAGTTGAATCAGAACCCAGTGGGTTTCAATCGGCTTCGGAATTATAGACACACCTGTTTTCGTTTGTTCTGCTTGGTTTCTTGGTTGGTTTTCTTGTTTTCTTTTCTGTAAACCGGTTTGTCTGATGGTTTGTTACTCGGTTAGTGTTTTCACCAACCATAATTAGGGTAATTTAGGGCAAATATACCTAAAACTTAAGACTCTACCACCCCTCTCTTAAAATGCAACATGAAGTCAAACACTGACAACATGGCAGACGCACAGAACAACGAACAACTACCCGGAAACTACCGGACGACCCGGCTCTCACGGAGCAAATCTGCCGGAGAATGGGAACTAACAGGTCACTATCGTATCGGAACCAAAACAAACTATGTAGGACTTAAAACGCCTGACGGACGCGAAGTGCAAATCCTCCCCGCAACCAATCAGCAAATGTCCATAGACAAGGACGTTGATGCGGTTGCAACCTACAAATGGGAAGATGCTGTTTGGACCCCTGATGATAACAATCACCGTATCTACACATTCGCGTTAGACGGTGATTTGTACGCTGCAGTGCTTAACCGCTGGACACAGGGAATCCGAGGCGAGGAAGGATATACGATGCACTACGCTGGCCCAGTCAAAACTAACGTTTACTACGATGATTGTGGTATCCCACGCCAAGGATACGAACCTAACTGCGTACCCACACCAGAAGAACCAAATCGGGATGATGAAGAATGAATATTGAAGTTCCAGTCGATGAGGTGCTGAAACTTGAGGCGGATTCCCGTGGCCGTGTCTCGTTGGGATCGGAGTATTCGGATGAAGTTGTGAAGGTCGTCATTGTTGACGGCGAGTAACACACCTGTTTTCGTCTGTTCTTGTTTTCCAGTAAACCAACTTGTTTACTGAAGAGTTTATTAATTAGCAAATTGGCTTCTCAACGGTTTTATAAGGGATTTTGTCAGTGATTCTTCCCGGTTAATTGGTTCTGATTCAGACTAAAAAAGAACACATATGTCTAACAATTCGGGGCAGAAGTGGAAAACCACTGGAACAAATATATAAATACGAAAGGAAATGTTCAAACTCAACAAAAATAGTACTAGTCAGATAGTTGTTGGCCAGCTATTTTCTCCGCAAGGGTTTCCCCAATACCATCAATATCTTCAAGTTCTTCTGGGGTTGCGTCAAATACCTCATCCAGAGTTTCATACCCGTTCTCTCGCAACAATTTTTCCTTCCCTTCACCAATACCATCCAAATCGCTTAGTGCGCTCAACTGATCCCGCTCCTCGACAACACCATCCAAATCAGTGAACTCACGGTACACATCTAAAACCATTTTCCGAAACAGATCACGAATTTCTTCTTCTATATCAGAATCAAACGTGCGCCGCTGACGAGAGCCATCTTCCATCACGTACCCTTGTTCAACAGTGATGTCCACCGTGTTTCTATGGCCCTCTTTAAAATCAATAAGAATCTCAACCTCACGATCCTCTGATGTATTATCATAGAGTAGTTTCACAGATTTGAAGTAGTATCCATTCTTCTCACATTTCTTGACAAATGCATTTGTTCTCAGTCCTTCGCCAGTCAAGACAGCATCAGTAATACCTTGCAGATTCTCGTCTAACTCGTCTTCCAAATCATCATCTTCTTCATATTCCTCGAACATTTCGGTCAAGTTTTCGCCCTGCTTGATACCAATCTGCTGCACGTCTTCGAGGAGCCAATGACCGGGGTTTCGACTGAGCAGTTCGTTGAAAAGCTCAATTCGATCCAGAATTGAAAGTCGTTTCAGAGTAATATCTATCTTTTCTAATGGATGTTTATCCTCTTCGAGGCGTTTGTGGCTCCACGCCTCAAAGAAATCACGAACGGCGTTGAACTCATCCACCTTTTTATAATCCTGCTTAACAGAGCGAATGTTTTCATCATTGTCTTCTATGATCACAGATGTCGTTTTTTCTTCTTCCGAGATCATTTCCATTCGCCCAACACGTTTCTTCACATAGTCTAATTCTACCTGCAAACCAGAATCGGTTTGTTTTGCGTTTCTAACTTTTAGACCCTTCCTTTTGTCAAACTCTTCATCACCGTCTATTGCCGCGTTTAAATCGCTGAGGAGGTCCTCATTGGTGTCTTCAGTATGAATAGAAAAGGCGGTGGATTTGGTTTCAGACTGGTAAGTCATTGCCCCTTGTCGAAGCATTTGAGAATCTTCATATCCATAGAAAATCCGACGAGATATGTCTGCCACTCGGCCTTTTGTGTTCGCGTGCAGAACGAAATTTTTTCTGTTCCGAAGCAGCTTCTGCATGTCGTCGCGTCCGTAGTACTCCTTAATGATCTCGTGATAATCGGATGTTGTTGGGTATCGCTTCATAGGTATTCCTCCTTCAGGCGATCTGCATAATTTGCATAGTTCTCTTTCCGCATCATTTCCACAACTATATCTGGTACATTGCCTGTTACTTCTGTGTGATACCCGTTCTCCTCAAATTCTTCCATAATTCCTTTGGATTGCTCTCGATGATCTTCGTCATCAATGTCTTCATAGACATATACCCGAAGCTCATCAACGTTATCCAAAGTGTATCGTAAAACTGCTTTGTACATGAAGTTCAATGCCCTTAGAGTTATGTCGTCAAAGAAAAACACAACTCCGACATCCACATCAACTTCATCTCCCCGGTATTCTTCAGTAGTCTCTAATTTTGCAAAAACATAGTCAGAAAGCATATATTCTATTGTTAGTATATCTACACTGGTTGTTCCACTGTCTGTCTGAGATGGATAAATGAATTTTGCGTCTTCATCCTCTTCTTTCAGATCATCAAATTGAGAATGTAGACTAGCAAGACGATTGAGTTCATCATTACCCAGAACCAGAATCTGGTAAGTATTCTTCTTTGGCCGGACCGGTATGGAATTGACCCAACCCTCAAACGTCTCGCTATTAAATTCTTCTTCAGTTCTCGTCCACATACCTAGAATCGCTGAGTCAACAATACGGGGCTTATTGAAATTCAGATATGTTTCAAAATCTTCTGAATGATTTGCTGCCTCTATCTTTTCTAGCGTGTCACCTGCGTCGTCTTTGACACCTTGCTTGCTATAACTCGACCACTTCTTGTTCTTTGACTCGATTATAATACCCCGCTCTTTAGTCCGATATGGACCTCGATAGGTCATGTACCCGTCAATACCATACTTGTCGCTTTTTCGGTCTGGATGGTAATCTGATTCTATGTCAGTTCCGATCCGCCCTCGTTTTGTCCATCCAAATGCTTTGAGTAGTGCGACTAGGCGTTCTTCTCCGTTGTCCCCTGTATGTCCCTGTATTTCTGGCATTAGTTCTTTCTCTCCATTGATTTGTTCAGCATTTCTTTTAGGAACTCCAGTAGCTGCTCATCGTCGTCTGTTTTGGAATAAAATCGAATTGAACCACTGTCATAGATCCCGATTGAAATGGAATCATCGTTAATCCGAAATTCAACAGTTACGAAAGAGATTTCGTCTTGATATTTGTCCAGAAGTCTAATTGCTTCTTTTTCCTCGAATACTTTCAGATGGCAGGTCCCTCTGGTGTTGTCGTTCAGGGAAAAATCGTTGATTCGGAGGGACGAGACCTTAGTTGAATATTCGTCACTGTTTTTAATTTGCTTGTAGAATGATGTGATGTCCAGTGACAGACTGTTAATTTCGATGTCCCAACCTGCAATATCGGCCAAACGGGTTATGACGGTTTTTGTATCGTCTTTGTTGGAAAACACTTCCAAAAACTCATTTTCAAAATCAATCCTGAATGGAATCAATCGTCTGTGACTTTCTTCTCGACTTTCTATCTCTTGTGTACTTTCGTTGAAATCAGTGACAGTGGTTGTCCGCTTAATCACTAAGTGTGCTGCGGCTATTCCTTCATCAATATCTTTAGGTACGAATCCATAGGCTCTCTGATCAGAGTAGTCTGTTTCACGTATCCCATCCTCAATCTCATTATAAGTGCTTGGAGAAGCACTTATTTCCGATAGATTAGTCGTGAAAGGGGATTTTTTGATCATGCTATTAGCCTTTGTACTGGCAGACATGCGAATATGTCGGTGTGTGTCACATCTTGATTGCTCTACTAAATAACTATCTATCCAAGTGACAATTATTCCTGAGAGTTATATATTGTGCTACACCTTAACAACAATCTTTTTCCCAGACAATTTCTTACGAATAGTGGTCCACTAAGTAATACAACTCAGTGGTAAAAAATTAGAATGTTAGATAACGATCTCTTGAAGGTTGCTGGCGGTGCCGTATTCGGAATCGGCGCTACCGTAGCTACCGGATTCATGGAAGTACTGATTGCTGAACGAGATATTGCAACAACACTCGCGGAACCCGTAGGGTTCTTGGTGACGTTGCCGTTCATTCTCGCGCTGCTCGGATTTACTGCATTGCACCTTGGCAATGATCAGGGATGGGGCGACATGCCCAGTGTCCAGCAGGCATTGACTGCACTCCCGGTTGGGGTGCTGGTTGTGCATCAGTGGCAACCGAACGTGAATGAATTGATTGCTGGTGGAGATCCGGCTGTGCAGGGTGTTACAGCGTTTATTCTGGTTGGTACCGGTCTTGGGTCTGCGTTCGCCGGAAAGTACCTCTAAACCCGATATATAGGGTTTCAAATTATTTGTGAGAAAATCAAGATGAGTACAACACAAAAACCACGAGACGACGCACAGATTGACGAACAACGACGCCGAGCATTGCAGTTAATCGGGGCTGGCGCAACGGTTGCTGCAACAGGCGGCATGGCCGGTACAGCTGCCGCAGACGAAGACGAAGGAGGCTTCATCGACTCTTTCGACCCCGAAGTAAATACACCGTCAACAGAAGCCGAACTTAGGGAACTCGTATGGCAACTGAACACCGGATCAAGCAGCTGGGAAGACCTGCAAGATAACAACTATCAAATCAATGCCCCACCTCAAAATATGGTTTCCTACGTCGGAACCATGCTATTTGGTGGTGACAACCTCTCAGAATCCGGCGATCAACTTATACTGGACAGTTATGGACACTTGCTGGATGCGAATGAGTCCTTCAAAACGTTCTTTAAGCTCCTGATTGATGACCTCGAAAACAGTGAACTGAACGCTAAGGCGTCCGCTCAGTACGAAATCATTGAAGCCCTAAACAACGGGTATGGTGAGTCGCAGGCCCGGATGAATGCCCGTCAAGGAGCATTGGATTGGTACGCGGGCATTCAGGAAAATATGCTTCGTGTGATTGAGTCAATGATGTTCCGCCTTGCGAATGTGCGTGATCGACAAGTCGTAGCGGACGGCATCCCATCCAGCGAAATCAGTGTCTCATACTATGCTAATGGAGATTATTACAACATCATTGACTACACCGAAATTGAAGTGGAACTAATCAATGGTGATGTGATCGAAACCTATGCGATGATCATCTCGCCACGGAACCCTGATGAAGTCGATGATGATTACCAAGACTGGATCATCCATCCATATCTTGTCCCTGACACTCTCTCAAATACGCAGACGTATGCGATGAGCGACGATGAAAACGGCCTGATCAGTTATTACGTCAAAAACTTTGACGACCTCGAAGAAGATGAGGATCGGAAGCCTTGGTTCACAGTCTCCCACATCAATTATCAGCGTGATGGACGGGATACTGTAGACCACGAGGAATACTTCCGGGTTGACGAATACGATTCCGACAACACGGAGTTCACGATTTTCCCGTGGCCGAATGAGGTTAGCGATGAAATCAATCTAGGTCAGGGTCGTAGTGCCTCTCGGAACGCGAAAAAGCAGTCTTGGGCGGCTTTCTTCGCGGAATACGTTCACGATAAGGCGTATCTCTTAGCCAATGAAATGGCTGAAATGACGGAAGACATCTATGCTGCCTACGACGCCGGGCAGCTGGACACAGATGATCTTACGAATCCGTTTGTGGCAAGCCAAGAAATGGCGGAGGATTATCAGGAATCCGGTCACTTCGGATTTGCCCAGTTGCAGGCTGCCCAGATGGGTTATTCCTCACAGATTGGCGTTACAGCCGTTGCCGAGATTGTGTATGACGAGGACGCATCCACGCTGAATGATCGGGACGAAGACGACATCGAGGTAGATCGAACCATCGAAGGCGGAATCGCCCATAACGGTATTGACGTTGATGTACCGTTGGAAGTGGAATCCGGCGACTGGGAACCCGGTGTACGCATTAGTTATGATGACCCCGAAGACGATGACGACGTTTCTGAAGATTGGATGGATGATGTCGGGTCATGGCGAGATCGAACCACAGTCGAGTACCGAGAAGACGATGATGACGACTGGGAAGAGGTGAGCAGTGTTGTTGAAGACGACGATGATGAAATCACGGTTTGGACAGCGAATGAAAACGGTGTTCGGATTGAGGAACCTGAAGGTTTCAATGGAGATTACGACCTGCGCATCACAGTCCATGTCCCCATGGAAATCCCGCGTGATGAGTGGTTTGACGTTGACGATGCAGTTGTCTACATCATCGAAGATGTGGATGAAGACGGAGATGGTGGCGCTGTTCACACGCTGGACAGTGCGGATGCGTTTCGTCTCGTGGAGATTTATGACCGTGACGGCGAGGAAATGGAGTCGCACGGGACACGTGACATCAACTACGAAACCACTGACACAGACGACTTAGAGGACCTGTTTGGCCGATGGCTTGAGATGCAGCAGGAAGCCGAAGAGGAACGTGATCAAGTTGACTGGGACGCCATTTCTGACGGATTTGACGGTATTGGTGGCGGAGTCAGTGACACGGTTGACGGATTGATCCGTACACTGCAGATTGGCGGTGTAGCTGCGTTTGTGCTGGGACTCGTGTATCTATTGCTTGGTAACAGTGGTGGTGGTGGCGGTGGCCGCCCGGTACACGTTCACAACAAAACAAACAGCGGAAATAACAACTAACAATGAATAATACAAACACAAACACGAAATCACGGTTTGGAACGATTGCGCTTGTAGTCATGGTTATCATGGGTATGGCGCTGGTTCCGGCAGGCGTATCGGCAGATGAAGATTACTTTGAGACACATGATATTGACCACGACGAAGGCGATCTCGAAGCAGTTGAAATAGTGTTCGCTGCAGAAGGTGAATACGAAGGATCAATTGCAGCTGTTGATGAGGACGGTGAAGCCAGCACGTTGTGGGAACTAGCTGGCGAAGCAGATGAAGGCGAAACCGTGGAATATGACCTCTCAGACGACGATTTAGAGGACTACGAAGAAATCGTTGTTGAAGTGGAAGCCCTCGAAGTGGAAGATTCACAATTGGTCTACGATGATGCAGACGATGACGAACTGAATGATCCAGAATACATGATTGATGTCGATGTTGACGATGAAGACGCCGACATGATCGACTTTTGGGCCGAAGAATCAACAGACGGCGGAACGGTTGACGTGCATATTCACGCAGAAGCAGATGATGGAGACACAATGCACAACTTAGGTCAACTTAGCGGCGATGTTGATGGGGACGGCGACGCCTTCCAGTTCAGCGAGTCGGACATTGAGGCAGGGGTTGATGACGATGAGGATTATGATTTGACCGAAGAAGAAGCCGAAGACGCCTCATTTGGCGATTATGAAACAATCGTTGTCAGTGCGCTTGATGATCATGATGCGTATATGCACGATTTGATCCTAACCGAATCACCTGATGACGATTCCGATGATACTGACGAGTCTGACGGAGTAGTAGGTGGTGGTGACACAACTGATGGACTTTCTGACGAAGTGATTGTAGGGACGCTGGTAGCCCTGCTCGTATCAGGTATTGTAGCGGTATTGATGCGGGGAGCAGGTCGATGATCTGGCTTCTATTCAAGGTGTGGAAGCCATTGCTGTTCATCGGTTCCGGGTTGCTGGCGGCTTCCTATTTCGGCTTCTTCTAAATTTCCCGTTTTGCTGTTTTGGTCGAAACCCCTTTACTAGACCCATTCATACTTTCAGTATGAGTCAGTTATACAACCAAGTAATCAATGACTCGGAAGAAAGCGGTATAGATCAAGAATCAATTGACGTAGAAGCGGTCAACGAGATTATTCGGCATCTCGAAGCCCGGCTTGATCACTACTACAATCTGAAACAGGAAGCGGGGGTGTACCAATGATTCCGGGCGGCCCAGAAGTAGTGATTATCGGGGGAATTGTTGTGCTGCTGTTTGGTGCTAACAAAATCCCGAAAATCGCACGAGGACTCGGGGAAGCGGAAAGTGAATTTAAGAAGGGACGGGAATCTGCGGAGGATGATGAGTGATGTTGGTTGGTGCTGGTTTTGTAGGACTTTCCATCGCGGTGATCGGATTTGCCGTATGCCGGACTTACACGGCTTCTAAGGGTGGTTTACGGGATGCAGCAGTTCGAGGTGACTTTTCAAAATGAATTGGAAAGCTGTACTGCTCGGATTAGCAATGATCGGCGCTCTCAGCGTAGCTGCGCCAATTGTTGCTGCAGACGATGGAACACCCACGGAACAGGAAGAAAACGAATCTGAGGCGGATAACGGCGAAATCTCGGCAGATTATGAATATATGTTTGGACAGACAGGAATCAAGATTGTAGAGGACGGATGGGACGGAAAAACGTACATTGCAGAGGTTGAGGGCGGTGATCGGACTGAAACACTGACAGTCAGTGATTCCGGTCGATCAGCCGATGATGGACAGCACGTGGAACCCGCACAGGAAACCATCACAATCCCTGCAAACGACACTATCCTAATCGAATTTACAATCGAGGAAGCGCGGCAGGTCGGAATGCATGATGGTTATGAACCACTGCTGACTGGGTACGAGGATTCCAGCAGCACATTTGACTTTCAGATGCCGTCAGTCTCTGAGTTCGCAACCCTTCTGCTCGGTACAGCAACTCCACTCGCACTGATTCTCGCGATGAAGAAGGCAGGAGACCGTCGGCAATCAAAATCACCAATTCGGGTGTTCTAAGATGTTGAATGATGCAAAAGACACAACGCGAAACATTGCAGGCACCGTTAAGAACGGTGTGTTCTGGGCCTTAGGATGGTTGAAAGCCTATATCCTTGTGATTATCGTCGCTCTCACCGTTCTGATTGGATTGTTGGAATGGGTCGGGGTTAGCACGGGAGTGCCGGATGCAACTGTAGGATACTTCATTCACTGGACATTCGGCATCCTGATCGGAGTGATTCCGAGTAAGTTGCTGCATGACGCGCTGGTTAGCCGCTACACAGTCCCGTTGCGCGATGTGAAGGCGGAATCCGGGGATGCAGCATCATGGAAACTGCCGATGGAAGTCTGGGAGAATTTAACAGTATACGAGGAACACGAAATTGATGGAGAAACCATTGTTACAGAAGCCGAGAAAAGCGATCTGTGGCAAATCAACACCAAGTTCGGACCGGGATACGAGTGCAAAAACTACGACCCTGAAACCAATACAGCATACGTCACATGGATGGCAGGCAAGAACGCCACAGACATCAGGGCTGATAAGAAGAATATCAGTTACATTCTACGTGAACTAACCACTGTAGCCGATCTCGCACTGGATGTTGTTTCCAATGTCCGGCAAATCGCCAGAAATGCTTCTGCACGAGAGATCAATAAGAACATTCGAGTGACGGAAGGAGTGCAGCTGCAAGACCCGGATTCAGTAACCAGTTCTATCGAATCCGCTATTGAAAATAGCGAACTGGCAAACCATCCGCAGATCAACTTATCCAACGACTCAGACCGATCTGAACTGGATATGCCGACCCCGGCATCCGAAAAGGAGAAAGATGACGATGAGCAGTGAAAAAGATACGAGTCGTCCCATCGAGGCAGAGTTCCGTGAATACGTCCGTGGAAATCTTCCGGGTCAAGACGATGAACCCACTGACACGTACTGGTTCGCAGGTTTGATTCCGGCGTATCGGTACGACGTGATCAACCACCTTGCGGAATGTGAAGAGGCGTATGAGCCGGTCGAAGGTATGCCGCGAGAGTTCAGGAATACGCAGTACGCACAGGAAATCATTGCAAAATTCGGCACCCATGTTGCCACGGCGTCACTGCAACTCGGAAACATGGGTATGCTAAATTATTACAGTGGATTGGTTGGATATAAGAAAGACGTTTCTGGGATGCAGATCCTGATGAATCTACAGGAGATGATTCGTGATATTCCTGTTTTTGTCTGCTACATCTATGGCTTGATGGGGTCAGGGAAGACCGACTTCGCAATGTTGTTGTTGGAAGTGTTTGCGTCCGTGTATGGCCGTGAGAACGTCTATATGGCGGCGAACATCACGTCCGAGGACTTGGACAGTGAATTGAAGCGATGGAGCCGTCTCGTAGGGATTCTGGAGGATAGACGAGACCGAATACAGAATGGGGAAGACCTCGACCCAATTGTTGTTGTAGTGGATGAGGCAGCCCAAATCTTCAGCGGGAGTGGGGCTGATCAGCATCGAGCAAAGCAACTCGCTAAACTCCTGAAATTAGCGCGAAAAAGCGGTGCTAACATCATTCTGATCGGTCAGGACGGCAAAGACATCGGTCCGTCACTACGCGCCCTGTGTACCGCGTTCGTACACAAAGAGAGCGAGAAGAAAGCGACGTTCTACCATGACGTGAAGGACAGACAAGGCATCGGTGAAATGATGTCGCTGTCCGGTATTCCGCCGACGAACTACGATTATTCAACGTGGGATGAGGGGGACTTCATCTTCGATGATGAGGACGAAGATGAATCGGATTACATCACACAGGATGAACTGGATGACCTTGTGCGTGAGCATGAACGGGAGATGATGGCGTTACTGGACGTGTCTACCGACCTCACGCAGTCCGAGATTGGGGGTCTGTATGATGTGTCCGATAAGACTGTGCGAAGGGCGAAAGCGGAGTACAAGTCCCAGTTTGAGGATATTGGATTACTGGAGTAGAACAGTATCTTGGTGCTGTCTATCGGTTTTTTGCTTGGTTGCGTGCCCGCACGTACACGCCCGCCTTTGGGAGGGGGGTGCCGCCGCCTGTCCGGTGTCCGCCTCGACGCCGTGATGCGATTATGAAACAGTGAACGGACACCAGTTACTCCGTGATAACATCGAAACGGACATTATCACCAGAAACACCGAAAACCAGCACAATACAGGCTCTAACACACATATTGTGATTTGAATGGCGGGAAGTATTGGTGAACAATTATATGTTCAGACGTTGAACATCTAGGTATGTCCATTTGGAAAGCAATATCGGACATCGGCGGAATCATCACACTGATCGGCTTCATAGCCATTATTCCCGGTTATTTCGCCTTAACAGCGAACATGGGGAACCCTGATTTTCCCGCGCTGGAACTCACGACGAGTATGATTACTGCAATTGTGTTGCTGATGATTCCGACATCAGCTCTCGGAATTTTCTTCATGTTTGCTGACGAGATGGCTTCTCAGTAGTTTTCTGAAAAACCATGAAAGCAGAACAGAGATCAATCCTATCCGGGTGAAAGGGTGGGATTGATGTTTTGCCCACATATCGCACGGGCAATATTTACTTATATTTATTCTGGTAAAGTATTAACGGAAATAACAAAAACATCATCCGTTTCTCTATAATCAATCAATCCGTCTCGCATTAAGTCACTGAGAACGAACATGTACTTGATTTTGTGACCCCCAAATGCATCGGACAAATCACTGATCAAATCCCATTTCCCAACTGTTTCGGATTCATACCCGGAAAGCAGTTCCGTTGCCGTATCAAGGTCTTCCGAAGTTACATCAAATTCTCCATTCATCAACTAAACATTTTGATCAACACTAAATAAGTCATATGGTTGGAAAATATTCTAGAAGTCTAAATACAATTGAAATAAAGGAACAACAGATATATCATTCAGCGTCATGTAGAAAGCAGTATTCATTCGGCCACGGTTCCGGCTTGCAAGGATTTCGTCCCGTCCCAGTCATCCTTGACAAATATTCATCCGCCCCTATTGGTTCACTGCGTAGGAGGGGGACCCCACTTTTTCAAGTGTTCATGCGAACGAGAGACTACAAGCCGTTCAATGCTTCACGGCGCTTCTCAGGATCGGTACCAACGTATTTCGCTGTTGTATCCAGCGACTGATGCCGTAACTGCGTTGCAGCAGTCGGCATATCAGTCGATTCCGTCAGATACGTCCCCGTGGAATGCCGAATCGAATACCATGACATCTGCCGATTATCAGTCTCAATCTCCGCCAAATCACACAGACGATGCAGTAAATATCGAAGGGACTGCGGAGACCACCGATTGCACTCACGAGTTAGCCAGATTGCATCTGTTTCGTCATACCGATGGTCTTCTTCACGTTCCACAAGCCAACGTTCCAAGACGCGAGTGGTTCGATCTCCCAATGCCAACTCCCAGTTATCACGGTTTTTCGATGACTCTTCTTTCGGTATCCGAATCAGTTGATTATCAATATCAATCCAATCAACAGAGGAACGCCGAACTTCGCATGGCCGCAGTGCTGCATCCAACGAAACGAATACGAGAGAAGGAATCTTCCACCCGTTCGCCCTGTCGAAATCGTCTTGAGTGATTTCGTCTTTTGGTTTCTCGAATCGTTGTGCAAGATGTGCTTTGACATCATCCAGATCAGCCGATGAAAGGTCGTCGTATTCCGGTACAACCCCATATTCAAGCGATGCATCACGCACACCTTCCCGTTCCTGTCGAGAGAGATAGTCACGGGGATTCAGACCGTTGTCTGTGTCAAATTCGATGGCAGGATCATACTCATCGTCCCCACGCTCATACGCACGCCATTTCCAGTACCGCATCAGGGCTTGACGGTGTTTCGCACCATCATCCTCGCCATGTCCGTCTTCTGCTGCAAGGTAGCGAAGGTAGTCGTCAGCGTACTCATGCGAGACGTTCACCGTGTATCCATCAGTCTGCTCTGTCCACACGAATCTGAAGAATTGGTCTAATCGGTAGGCATCGTTCTTGACAGTGTAGACACCGTATCCGTCGTACTTTTTCGGATTCTTACCCTTGTCAAGAAGCCAGTGGAAGCAGGCTTTTCGATGGTCTTCGTAGTCTTCGACTTGGCGCGGGTTCAGGACTCTGCGGCTGTTTCGGGTTGAGTACGGGATTCGGTCGTCGTTCGACATGGATTTGCATTGCCACTGGAGCAATATAAAACATCAGATCGCTTATACTATTAGCACTAAACGGGTAACAGAAGGTTCCTTCGCAGAGAATTGTGATTTGAGGTGCTGCAATCACATGAATACATATACCCCCATATACACAGCCGGTAACAGACTCTCCCTGACACCCAATTCACAATCCAAATGAGTATGTCAATATACGAATGAATCGGCTACGCGGTCTATCTAACGTTACTCGTGCATCAATGAGTCATATTGCTTCTAAGGCAATTAAAGTGCAAAAGTTTCCTCTAAACTCCATATCGAATTATTGATAATAGCCACGGAAACCACCATACGGTAACGGGGTGAGAAATGATGGAAAATTTGGGATGCTCCGTCAGGGATTCGAACCCTGGTCATTGCCGTGAGAGGGCAATATGATTGGCCGGACTACACCAACGGAGCCCGTATCTCAGTGTTGCTCTGAGAAGTGTTTAAGCGTTCCGTTTCGTGTG
>LFCJ01001900.1_pt1 | contig 14898 bp, 18 predicted proteins | sample 643141 | NCBI WGS metagenome assembly LFCJ01 (sample SAMN03766243, study PRJNA286221) | soda lake metagenome | biome: soda lake; feature: Kulunda steppe; material: water; isolation source: sample B1-Br-g2 brine of Lake Bitter-1 | place: Russia: Kulunda steppe | collected 2010-07 | reverse complement strand
TGCAATGGTGTCACTTTGGCTGCCTTCCACATCTCTGGAATCTGAGCTTTTTCCATCATCAAGGCAAAGAAGCGGGCAAAGTAGGGTGCAAGCACGTTCATTTTTTCAACGCCACGCCCATTAACAGTCTATTGTGCTGTTGAGAAAGAAAATCGAAGACAGTCTGACTAGGCAAGGCATGTGGACTAAAAGGGGCCTCCATAGAAAAGGATTGGCAGAAAGGGAAGAGAAGGAAAGAGTACTTTCTTCTGAGAGAGCACACAAACAAGCGCATGGGAATGAGCGCATGGGAATGAAACCTGAAACCTGCCACGCTGTGCTGTGTTTGCTTGCCCATATCCAGATGCAGATACCTAAGTACAGAAAGGCGGTCCATCAACAGTCACCAACCTAAGAGGCAAAGCAACCCATTTATGATATTTTGCAGCCTTGTCCGTCTGATCTTCATTGCCTAGCTGGTTTGCCTAGCTCCAGATACTCCTCAACCTCTTCCTCACATCAACAACAAATTCTGACTGTGGTATCGTGTGCAATGTTCTCACGCGATGTTGGAAATCACCACTCCTATCCAGACCATGTAAGGCATCCAAGAATTCAGCACTCCAGCACTCTCTTGTTCACAGTGCTCATCGCTATATCAGCCTTGAGAACTTTGGCAAGAGTGCCACTGTTACTGCAAAGCAGAGCATTATAAAATCCCACAGCCCGGAACCCATAGAATTGCAAGGGCTCTTGGCCACACTCTCGCAACACAGACCAGTTGGGAGTGGTGCGCTTCAACCCTAAGATACCCTTAAGCAAGCACATGTGAACTCTTTGCAGAGGGAAGTCCATCTCAGCTCCTTGCTTCATGTACCTAGTGCCCCATGTTTCATAATGGGGACCATCTACACTGAGCTGTAGCTACTGCCTCGTAAGCTAGCTTACAAGCGCTTGGGTGTAAAGTTTAAAACCTACTCTTGACCTTAACACTCTTTCAATTCAATATGCAGCAAAGCTCATGCAAAAAAAGAAGGAGTAGCTGGCAAGGAGGCTGATAATTGACATGGGAAGAGCACATGGCTCTTTCCAGAACCCTCCTGACCCCCACTTACCACCTTCTCCCTAGTCTTTTGGTGAAGACTTGCCTGGTGCTTGCACCAGATGTGAACCACTACCTAAATTCACGCAAACAGGGTTAACTTGTAAGCGCGGTCTTCTCTTTTTCTTTCAGCTGTTCTTCAGCGTCTGACTGGTTGTAAGACATCTTAGTATGCTAAGACCAGTGTAGTACTGTGCCGAACAAGTGCTGGCATTTTTTGTGCAAGTCTGTTAAGACTGGGCGCAGACAATGTCTGGGAATGTTACTAGAAGGCATGCTTCTGGTGGCCAAGCATGTGGCGTTGGGTTGGTTGCAGCGATGGCTTAATAGACCTGAACAGCAGTTAGCTGTGTGTGTGTGGGGAAGGATTGGGGGCTACTTGTTGATAAAACTAGATAATTACGAGTCCAGCACGTTTGTTTCCATGCTTTTTCGAAGGCCAATACGTAACGAAACAAGTATTTTTCTACAGTACTGTAGGCATTGTTGTACTGTCTGAACCAGACTCAATAAGTGCAAATGTAATTAACGACAGGACTTCTTCGTCGAGGAGATGGGGTGCACGTCGAGCACCGCAGCGGGAGCAGGTCAGCAGAGCTTGCAGTGATATCTACCAGAAAATCCTTAAGTGCATGCAGTATTGTTCCAGGGGTCGAACTGACCCGCGTCCAATCTCGTTTGCACCCCCTCAGAGAAGCCCCTAGCAGCCAATGAGGAGGCGAAGGAGCATGAACCAAAGGAAGCTGGAACACACACAGATAGCCCCCAGCACCGAGCGGCCCCTCCTGCTGCTCCGAATAGGTGAGCACATGCCAGCTTGACTTCTCAGCCCTTGGACCTGCATCTTGGCACTAAGCACTTTGTTGCACGGTGCCTAAATGATGCCTCGGCCTCCTGGGTGCCCTATTCTTGCAGCCAAACAACTGTCCAGGCGATTGTTCAGGAGGCGGAGTCCCTTGTCGGCAAGGATGGCAAGGAGAACATCAAGAAAGCAGGTACCTTTGCCAGGATCGCTGGGATCACCGAGATGAATCTCTCCCAAAACAGCCAAAGGATGTTTGGTCCTAATTCTTGTGTTTTCCTTTTTTCCTTCAACGAGTAAGAATGTCAGACAGGCAGGAAAGTGTCCCCAAGTGTCCCCTTCAATTATCCACGACTTGAGTAGGCTTTTGTTCAATGCCCCTACACTCCTGTATACAGGTTCAGTAATCCAGAAGAGCTTGCAAGAAGAGCCGTGGGGCGAAGCTGGCCATAGAAGCATGAAAGGCAGAAACAGCTTGCGTCGCCTTGCAGATGATGGGGAAGTGCAGGCCATAGACAGAATGCTTGCAGACCCAGAAATGGTGCGTGATAGGCAAAGACACTACACCAAGAATATTGACAAGTACAATCAAGATAAGCGCGTTTTAGGTTTGTCAGCGTAAAGCTTATTTAAGCGTCAAACCAGCTCATGGGCTTTGGATAGCTGCCGCTTAGTAAACTTCAATACGAATCACAATGACATACAAAGTTGTATTCATACTATCAATGGTGGTATTTGGTGCTTTGTTTGTGTGTGTCTCACAGGAAGGGGGGGGGCTATGATGGGTAATCAGCTGTGATTGCACAATATTCGTTTTACGCTGACATTGCAAATCAGCAAAAGGCAAGTTTTTCATAGCATCTAGTAATCGCCCACCATGTCCACTCGAATTCCTGTCGATCGCAGTCTCTGGACTCACCCAGGGTCAAGGACGGTAACAGGTGAGCCCCCACTTCCTCATTCCCTTCTGATCATGAACCTATGTCTCCTGTATCCATGATACTGATGGGTGATGCCATGCATGTTACATTCTGCTGTAAATGAACGGCACGTTGATTTACTCTAGTATGCACAAGCCAGGTGGGAGAACCATATCCTCCCAGGTGCAGAGCATGCTGAATTTCTATGGGTGTGGTGAGGCATTGCTTGGACTATACATTCTTGGGCTGTGGGAAACCCTTTTGATGTAGCTTTCCCGTTGACTGTCGGTGACAGGGTTGAAACATTCAAGATCGCACAGGAGGAGCCTGTGACATCGTCGCAGCAGCAGCCGTTACAGTTGTTGCATCATCATCATCATCATCATCAGCAGCAGCAGCAGCAGCAGCAGCAGGAGGCTGGTGCCGCCGTCTCAGACCCTTGGTCTGCCCTCCAGGTGTGCGCATGCACCTCCAGGCATGTGCTCACTTTCACGTCATGGCATTGGACACTCCCAAGAAGGGGGAGACTGACCCACCACCAGGGGAAGGGGATGTAAGGCATGTGCGATAGCATACTGTGCTGGCTAAGGTCCCATTGGTTGAAAAGTGCCGTGGCCAATCGCATCCTGCTTAATACAGCTTCAACATGTCCTGGCAGCCAGGATTGTATGAGGACCCCTCATGGGTCTGGGGGGGAAATATTTGTCGGCGGTGCGGGTCAGGATCATCATGCAGGTGGCTGGCCAGCCACACCAGGGACGTGCCCATCGGTGCCTGCCAGTCATGCAGTTGCAATAAAAGCATGCCCTGGCACAGGCAGGCATATATTATACATGATAAAAAAGATGGGAACAGTCGTTTTCCCTGTCCAGAGCTGCGTCCTTGCATTCTGTAATGTGCGTGCGCTTGCATGTGTATGCCCACGTTCGCAAGTGTGCTCATGCATGCGTTCTTGTGCTATCGGGACACGCACAGGTGCACGCACTCGCATGCATGCATGCATGTTTTGCGTTTGATCATGGAAGAGCTCTGAGTGTCTTACTCCCCCTTAGTGGGCCAAAGCTGCAGCTATGCACATGGCCCTTGTTTAATTGATTCACATCAGACAGTTTGCTTGCAATTTTTCCAGCATGCCCCTGCATTGGCAGCGTGGCATGGCCAAGAATGCTTGCAAGCCTTGTGTGTGATGTACACACGTAATAGGTGAGCCCTGACCACAGAAATGATTTGCTAGTACAAACATGCGCATGCACACGCGTATGCTCTATTTTTTGAGTCTCTTTGTCTCCCTTTCTCTGTGTGTGTATTAGTGTGTGTGTGCGCGTGCGCACTTGTGTGTGTCACACACACACATACACACACACACTAACACACACACAGAGTGGTCACACACACATGCTAGCTTGGCTCGAGCTAGATGACAGCCTGTTCCTGGCGCCCACGCCTCGCAGAATCAATACCGGCCGCAGCAGCTTGCGCGCGAGTCGCCGCTGTATGAGGGCTCCCCAAAGCATGCACTACAGCTCGCACCCCCTGGCAACAAGCCATCAGGACTGGCCCTGCCGCCCCTGAAAGGGAACGTCGACTTTGGGAGGGGCTTGAAGGGCCTCCCGTCGCCGCCTAAGGTGTGTGCGTATGTGTGTGTGTGTGTGCGCATGTGCGTGCGTGCACGTGTGCTCGCATATCGGTTGGCAGGGGCTCGGTATCCAAGCGCATATAGGGGCGCCACATGCAGTCTGCTGGGGCCTGCCAGGCTGACTTACCCCCAGTCAGTTTCCTGGGCCCTGGGTATGCCCTGTTTGTGGGGATGCATGTGCGGTTCCTGCGCACCTGCCTGTGCGTCCTTTCCCCTGTGCTGGCAGCCCCCATACAGCCCTGGCCCTGAGCTTGCCACACAATGCTAAGCTTGGCACACTTCGCAGAGGGTGCCACACCCCGCTGAGCTCACTGTCTTCCTGAGCGCACGAGGCGCTGACGACCATGTGGTGTTGGTATCATGCGCAGCCGGCCAAGTGGGAGGGCGAGGATGGCGAGGTCATGATGATTGAGGAAGTTGGCGGGAGACTCCACAAAGGTGTGGGCCCGCATATTTTTGTGTGTTTGTGTGTGTGTTTGTGGGGGCCCATCATGCTGCAGCAAACATTGGCAATGGAACGGTGTATGGCTCTGTGTGGCAGGCACCTGGAAGGAGCCCGTCTGAGACATGCGCCCATGCACACTCACGCATGCGTGCACTTCATGCATGTGCTCCCACAGCATCGCACCCTGTGCACAACAGCCTGGTATGTGTGTGCGTGTGTGTGCGTGTGCTTGGCAGGGAGGTCCAAGACTGGGGCAGACAACGGGCTGTCAGCACGCTCGCAGCAAAGGTGCGCCATTTGCAGAGCCTCGCGCCAGCCCCCAGTCAAATGTTTGCTTGCGATTACTAGATTCTCCTAAATTCGCATCCTAGACGCTGTTCCATTGTGAGGGATGCCATGGGTGCTGCGCTAGCGAGCAGTGTTGCTGCTAGCCTTGCTTTGAAGGTAAGGGATTGAAGGGGGAGACAAGTAGTTAAGGGAGCATCTGCAGTCTCCTCGCTCAGCGTCTCCCCGTTCTCCCCACCTATGGGGGTGCATGGCGGCCCCAGCCCAGTCCATCACACACACCACGTCCTGCGTTTTGCGCTGCAGCAGCGGCCAGTCGCAACGGAGTGCAAGCCTGAGCGGGAGGCGCGGGCAGCCAGCTGCACCTGCCGCCTTGCCAGGGCCACCTAAAGCAGCAGGATGGGGCAACGGGGAGCTGGCCCAGCCAGGCACGCTGATGATGGACAATGATGAGGACCTAGACGAGCTTGAGGTGAGCCAAAGGCATAATTAGGGCCATCACTATGAGGTCAAACTGTGATGAGGACTTTGGACGAGGTTGAGGTGGGCCAAGGGCCTGGGCAGAGCCATCATCACGGGACGTCGGAATCATGGAGGTGGACAGTGATGAAGGCTTAGTCGTGCTTTAGGCGAGCCAAAGAGCTGCACATGCACTCACGTGCAAAAGGGAGGGTGAGGACAGCGGCCGCCAGCGTGCGCGGCAGCTGCCTTGGGGGAAAAGCAGGGTGAGCTGTGTGGGGGGGCAACGGCCAGGCCATGATGCTTGCGAGTGAGGGTGCCCTGCAGGGCTCAAGAAAATGCCATGGTCGCTTGTGCACCAGTGTTTGCATGTGTGTTTGTTTGCATGCCTGGCTTTTTTGCGCACTCTACATGCACCCAGTGCAAACCCACATACACCACGTATCATGATTGCATTACACGAGAAGCACGCTTGTGATCTTGCCTACAGGTATACCTGGAAGCGCCCCATCCGCATACAGGGCCAGGAAGCGGGAAGCATGACTTTAATGGTGCTGATGCGCTGCCAGAGGGGGTGATACCAAGTGTATTCAAAACGGTGAGGTGCTGGCAAGATGATTCCAGCTAGCTAGCAAGGACGTGCAACTTGCACTTAGAGGTGCCTGAGGTGTCTAAGGCATAAAGAAAAGGCACAGGCACCAAAGTTGTGGTTTGATAAGTACAAAAATACGTAATTGGGCATCCTCCTGTTCTTGCAAAGATAGCAAGGCCTACGAGATTGCTCTTGCTTGTGGCTCACACTCGTACGATGTCACAATGCTCATGCAAGCAGGACGAGAACATGGGCATAGAAGATTTGGAGGAGATTGACGAGCTTTTTGCACAAGAGCAGGAAGCCACTGACAAGTCTGACAACCTAGCTGCAAAGTATGCCAAGTTTGAAGCGCTCGCAAATGATGATTGACACACACTAGCTAGTGCTAGCACACTGGCCAGAGGATCTGTCTGCTTTCATGTGTTCATTTCCCTTGCTCAGCTCAACATCTATTCCCATGCCTTGGCAAGCTTTTGGGAGAAATAATGGATGCGCTGTTTTATCGTGCCTGCATTGCAAAGCACGCCCTTAAGTACTCGCTAGTCTGGGACAGGCCCCACAGGCAGGCCCACACAGGTTGCCAGATAACCCCAGGAGTGATCAGTGTTAAGTATCATAATCATAATGCATGTATCTTTGTGTGAGTGACTTTCAGTATTGCCCTCAGCATTGCTATTGCCTGTTGAGTTCCATTCATCCTAATGCGCAATTTCATTTAATCTTGGAACGCAGCCCATTCCCAAAACATGAAAAAGAAGGGTTGAGATGCAGGGATGAATCACCCTCGTGGCATTTTTCAAGGACTGGCACAACACAATGCGCTGCCCCATCACATGTGGTGGCGCAGGAAAGAAGGTGCTCAACTTGCCACAGAAAGGTATTGAATGCTAACAAATAAGTTGGATTGTTTGTTGATGTGTATTTCAATTTCCCATAAAAAGGGTCCATGTTGTGGGTGTAGCTCTAGTTACATGGGTTTTACTGGGCTTTAAGAGTAAGCCATCAGTCAAACATTGCGACTGCAAGGATGCTTGTTAAGAAACATAAAAAAAGTAGTTGTGCTGTATCTGAAAAACCCTTAAGTTACAATGGGTTTAGAATTTCAGCCAGATGGGTTGACTGCTGGGCTTGCTGGGCACTGCTAGCCAGACAAAAAATACCGTGAAAATATCCATAATCTCAGAGAGAGAAATGAGTGATTTGTACGTCTACTTGAAGAGAAACAATTTCATCCTTAGCACTGATGTTGTCAATATAAAAGCTCCAGTGTGTCCAATCATTGGAGATACGATGCAAATTCTATCAGGCCCAGTCATATCAGCAAAGTGTTCTGCGAATTTCCTACTGAAATATCACATTTCCAAGCAAGGACGTAAAAAACGACATGTTTTCCGTCCTGGAGGACAAAAAGACAGGTCATTAGGCTGATTGGTTTGTTGCTGGTCTTCGCCAGCCAAAAATTAGTCCATAATGTCCGAAATGAAATGGCAGAGTCTATTGTGCTGTTCAAAAAGAAAATCATAGACAGTCTGACTAGGCAAGGCATGTGGAATATAAGGGGCCTCCATAGAAGAGGATTGGCAGAAAGGGAAGAAAGTCACATTTAAAACCCTTAAAAGGGGAAAAGGAACATATTGATATATCTGACACCGATGCTCAGGAAGGGGCAAGTACACATTTTCAGGCCCCAAACCGCCAGTGGCAACAGCTCCTCATTTGCACCAGGTGTTACACCCCAGACAACCCAGCAGAGATGTACAGAGTTCACGAGCTCAATGTCAACATGAGGGAGATACATTTCGTTGAGGTTAGATACAGTGAAGATAAACGGCCTGGACAGCAATTAGAGGCCTCTAAAAAACAACACGAGGCTCCTAGTAAGCGCTTGAAGGCCAAGGAAACTATCCTTTACACCATTCCTCTTGGTGTGGGAGGCTCTATTTATAGCTCACACACTCTGAATTACCTTGAAGAGCTCGGCCTTGATACACAAAAAAGCCCATAAGACTCCCCTTAAGTTACATGCTCATTCTGTGCTCTATGCGCACAAACTGACAACTACTACTACTAGTAGTTCAACTAGACATGCTCTCGAAAAATCTAGTTGCTCTCAAGGTCTTGGTGTGGAGCAGGGGGCGGCTTGTCACCCTCCAGATCCTCACTTGTTCTTCCTTCTCCCTGGTGGAGGAGGAGATTCACGGCTCTTCGGGCCAATGTGTCCCCTTTTCCATAATTGATGTAGGGAGTGGCCACTCCATGGTTTCACTGCCTACATAGCTTTCCTCTTCCTTTTCTTTGGACCCAGACCAATCCAACACACTGAGGTCAGAGCCTAGGCAGATATTGTTGTACGCAGAAGGCCTTTAGGCGAGGAGCAGCACGAGCACTACGAGAGGGTCTACAACATCGAGCATGGTCTGGATATTGAAAATATAACTGCTGCGTTCCCTGTTAGAAGAGCTTAGAGCCAGCAATTTCCTGGCCTTCAAATCAGTGAAATAAAGTGTTTGAGTTTGATGTTGTTGGCATCCCCTGTCAGGCTCTTCAACACTTCAACATGAAAGCGCGATACCAGATCATCTTCATATCCTAAGCATGAAAGTATTTGCTATGTAATCAAGAATCTCAGCAAGTATGTAATCTCGAGATAAATCCAGATCAGCACAGAGCTTGTACGTCCATTTTGCGGGTTATTAAAAAATTAGTTTAAAAACACTTATTCCTTGCAGAGAGCGAGGTCAGCTGAAGCAGCCTGTGATGTAACAAGATGAGGGGGGCAATTTGCCTACTCTTTGTCCTCCAAGCTTTTGTGCAACTTATCCCGCATGTAGCAGGACATGGGTGCGTGCGTATCTTTAAACTCCTCTAGTGTGTGCGTGACAAGCGCGTCCCTAGCCCTCCTCTAACATTCCTCACCCTCTTACCCTCTTTATCTGCCAGTGGTGGCCTCCATGACTGGGACTTCTCTTCTCTGGGTGAGTTTCTTTGTTGTGTGTTTGAATGAAGCAGCAAGCTGTGCCTATACTTATCTGTCCGAGAGGCATTGCTTGCATTTCCCCGACTGCAGGACACGACGCGCTTCCTCATGTCAAGCTTGCAAGCTGCTCCAAGTTCCAGCACTACGAGGAGGACTTGGTATGAGAAAGAGAACCGGGCATGGAAATTGATCTAGGCTGTGCGCTGAGTCCGCTTATATCGGACTTCGCCCTCAAGAATGGCTCAGTGTATAACAAAGTTAGGCTGTGCATTTTAGCCATAGAGGTGCATTTTATCAATCATCTGCTTCTTGCCAAGCCTTTTCCACCTGTCTTGCCTGTTTTGCCAAGCGTTGTTGAAATGCTCATGAGCGGACATAGTCGCAGAGTACTTTTCCCTTGTTGGGCTTTCCACATGTGAAGTGCAGTTGCCTGCACTCATCTTTTCCCTGCAGGCCACCTCGTTGGTCGATCCGCAGAGTGCACCTGCCTCAGGAGAGGAGGAGTTGACAGATGTTGAGGGAAGCATTGATGTGAGTTTGTAAGGTCCATTACAGAGGCCCCACCCTACAGTCAAATCCCATCCAGGGGACAGGGCTGTAGTCAAGGCAAGCACTGGCTTTGATCCAGGGCTGCATCGTTTGGCTCAGACAAGGCATCATTACATAACACATGCCTCAGCGAACGCCTCTCTTGCCGCACTTGTGCACACCACCCTTGGGTCCCAAGCAAAGCCCGGCGAAGCGCCCACTATGTGGCTGAGCTAACCCAAGTACTAACTCCATGGATAAGATTACCTGACTTCTAGTGCATGGATAACCTGACTACTCACTGCATGGATCAGGTTACCTAACTACTTGTTGCATGGGAGAGGAAACCAAATTACTCGCTGCAAGGATAAGGTAACCTGACTACTTACTGCATGGATAGGGAACCTAACTAAAATATGGCCAAGGTGACAGAGCTGCATGAACCTACCACCCGCGCAGCAGATGTAATCCCTGGAATGACACAGCTAGGAAGGCACGCATGCAGCTAGGCAAGCAGCTAGGCATGCAGGTTGTGCATGCAGGTTGTGCATGCAGCTAATCATGCAGGTTGTGCATGCAGCTAGGTATGCAGCTGACTTATTTTCTCTCTGCTAGCCTCTGCAGCTTTGCAGCTCCATTTTGCAACAGTACATTGTCTCTGCACTTACCGCAGAATGGCCACCGTCAGAGTGTACACTGATCGTGTCACTTTGAGGCCTGTCATGCCCGTCTCAGGGGCCCTGGGCACAAGCGCACACACACGCACACACACACACACAAACACATGCACACATACGTACACATGTACATATCACATATGCGTACATACCTCTAACGCATGCATGCACGCACATGCTTGCATGCAGGTGTATGCCTACCTGGATGGCATGTGCCGTGTCACCTCAGCCCTGCTGCCTTCCCTGCAGCTGAGGGCTGCAAATGGCAAGGGTGGAGGGGGTGAGGCTGGCGGGGACAGGAGGTCTGCGCAGCATGGCAGCGAGGCGATGCCCAGGGCCCGCTTACGTACATCAGCGTACGGCTTCCGAGGTGGGGGGGAGCTGTCATGGCATGCCTATATCACTGCACAGAAGCATGTGCATCTTGCATGTCCTTGCAGCGAGGGCAGAAACGGCAGTGTGTGTGTGTGTGTGCATGCAGCCACATGAAAACTTTTGAGACCAGGTGCTCATGCTCTGGGCGCAGGCGCATGTGGGACTGGCCTTGTTGGACTGTACCAGCACAACCTTGTGGCAGGGTACAACCGCGAGTGAGTGCAGGACAGGGTGTGGTGGGGCAGGGCAGGGCACAAGCGTGCGCGCGTGAGCGCTAACGGGCACCGACTTGATGCCTTGTGGGACAATACATAGGCCCGATTGCAGACGGGTGGTAGGTGTGCATTCGTTTAGTTCACACGCACACACACACACACACACACACACACACACACACACGCACGCGTGCGCGTGTATTTTGGTGTCTGTGCACGCGTTTGCGTGTATACGTGTGCATGCGTTGGTACATGTTTTTGTGCGTGTGTATGAGCGCCCTTGGATGATGCCCACACAGCGTACTTGGCTGTGCCACCGCCAGGGCCCTGCGCTGAGCAGAACTGCAGGCCCCTCAGAGTCCCTGCTTGCGGAGCCAGAAGAGTGGAATGGGGGCAAGAGCATGCGCTGCCCCTGGCTGCCTGCACCGCTTTGGCCTGGGTACAGACTGAGGGGGCTGGTGGATGTCTTGGCTGGCTTGAGCATGGGTACCCCTGTGCGCACATGCCCCTGCACCTGCAGCAACCTGCTATTCTGGCGTGGTGTGCACACCGATGACGCGGGCGCTCTGCACGGCATTGCTCCCAGCGGGTTGAACACCATGCCCAGGAAGAGGAGCAGCGGTGGCGACGGCAGCCAGGGGGGCGAGGAGAACAGCAGCGGGGGCAGCCACGTACCAGGCACCGACCCTGCTGCGCTGGCGTCAGACTCGCTAGACTCCATTCTGCTGGTGCTGGCCCAGGGTGGGTGGTGCGTGCATGTGCCGGTGTGTGCGCATGTGCGTACATGTGTGTGTGCTGTGTGCTGTGTGTGTGTGTGTGTGTGTGTGTGTGTGTGTGCTCTGTGTGTGTGAGCTGTGCTCTGTGCTCTGTGTGTGTGTGTGTATGTGCGCCTGGTGCGTGCGCAGTTGCAAGGCTCAGAACAGTGACGCTTGGGTTGCAGGCTGTGTAGGTGGGCACGTGGCCTTGGGTGCACCTGCACCTGCGCGCGCACAGGTACGCCAGCTCCTGAATGAGCCTGTGCCCCCCTGCCATTGTGGCAGCTCACGCTTCTGCCGGCAGAGGGGAGAGAGGGCAGGGGGGGCGGGGGCACACAGGCCATTGTACAGATGACAGCTGAAAAGACAGCTGAGCGGGGGCCAAGCAGCAGCGGAGCCTTATATGATATGAGTCATATCACAGCCCTTCTCCCGCCCCTATACACTCTCATGAGCTTGTGCTGTGTGGCAGCAGAGCCCTGTGCTGCGGCCTGCACCACCCACCTGCCCATGCAAGCTCCTGTCCCTCTGCGCACTAACTCGGCGCAGGCCACCTGCTGTGCTGCGACCTGGCTTGGGAGGATGGTGGCCTGCAAGCGCTTGCGGCCGCGCAGGCTGCCTGCGCTGCACCTGCGTCAGCCGCGACAGCTGATGGCCATCGCATCAGCGCTCTTGCGCGTCCTGAGGGCGATGGGCCAGCGGCAGGAGAGCAGCAGCGCCAGCCGCTGCTGCTCCAGCCAGGGGGCGAGCAGCAGATGTTGGATGCTGCAGAGCGCACGCACATGCGCCGCGGGCAACGGGAGCTCACGCATGCGGCAGGGAGCAGCGTGCAAGGGCAGGGGGGAGCGCCCCCGGGGGATGTGTGCCTCGACACCCCCAGCGCCCCTGAATGCGCCGACTACCGGTACCCCACGGAGCGTGCAGAGCAGGACCTTGATGCGCTGTGCTCCGCGATGCCCGACATGCCCGGCTGCAGTGTGCGCGGCGCATGCCAGGTGCCGGCCGTAGAGGGGGTGGGGGCAGGGGTGCGCGCGTGCACGTTTACGTGTGGGTGCGCGGCAGCTGCGCTCTTGCTGCTCTCCATGCTTGCACACCTGCTGCGGCGTCTCAGGTTGCGCATGCCTTGCGTCTCTGCTGTGAATACCGCCGCTGATGTGGATGTCCTGGCTGCGGCTGCAGCTCAACTTGGTTGAGTTGTCTGCTTGTGCCTCTCGTGGTGGGACTGTGGGCTTTGGGGTCGGGTAGCAGGTGTGCACTTGACACCTCGACGGCACTCGCTTGCTGCTCTGCCACTCTTTTTGGCCTTCTGGGCAGCAACCCATCCACGCGTACGTCTGCCGCAGGCCTTGCAGCTGGCTCATGCAGGCCAACCGCGTGGCGCGCATGAGATATGGGGTGTGCACGCATATGCGTGTGCACAGCCTGTTTGTGTGTGTGTCTGCATGCGCGTGAGCACCTGCAGGCGGGCAAGCTGAGTGATGGGCGCGTGTGCAATGCCATGGTCTTGCTGGCCACCATCTGCGAAGACATGCCGGGCATGAGCGGCTGCAGGGCGTACACTAAGCTGTGTGGGTCGGGCAGCGTGGTGCGCGACTGCAGCGAGCGCCCTCCCATCAAGAGGTGTGTGCATGTGTGTGTGTGTGTGCTGTGTTTGCTGTGTGCATGTTGAGTGTGCATGTGTGTAGGTGAGTGGGTATTTGTTTGTGGGTGTGCGCGTGCAAGCGTGCTGAGTGTGAAAGTGGGCTGCTCAGCCGTGCGCAGGAAACAACGCTGCTGCACTGCCCCCACTATGTGGTGCGGCATGACCCTACTAGGAGGGCGTTTTGGAGGCTGCATTCTGCGTGGATTTGCGCATATGTGTGGTTTTTAGCCACACCACCAGCTGCGCTTCCACACTCACTATCCCAGCGCGCGCATCCTCATGCTGAACACTTATGCACAAAGCCTCTGGTGTCCCTGCGCCTAACTGAGCTCCTCTGCCCGGCTGCACCCACGCTTGCGGTCTGCTGCTGTATGCCATTTTTTTAGGAAGCTGCCTGCAGCAGCTACTGGCAACAAATTGTTGGGGATGCATGTGGATGGGTTCCGACCACATCAACAGCTGCTCAGAGGATTGGGGGGCAATTAACGCCCATTCCTGTCCATCCTCTTGCCCGCAGGACTCCCTCCTGGTCTGCATCCCGGCAGGCTGTGTTCCAACTGTGCGAGGACCATCCCATGGTGCAGTGCGCGTCTTGTACAGAGGTATGTGCGCGTCTGAATGTGTACGTGCATGCACACATGTCTGATTAGGCGCGCTGGCATGTGCATGGGCTGTGAAGCTCCGTAACCTGTGAGCTGCAGGCGTGCTGGTGATGGGAGCGGCCCTGCCTCCGTCCTTCCAGCCTGATGTGCGCTGCGCCGTGACTGCATGGAAATGTTTGTGCACATTCATGCACTAGCTCTCATGCATCAGCCCATTCTTTTTGCATGCATGAATTGCAAGGAGAAAAGGCTCCTTTGGGCTCATTACAAACACCTTTGCATGCACACCAGCAGCATAAGTGCCATGCCTTCCGGACCTGTCCATAGCTGTGAGCGGGTGTCTAGCCATTTTGACCGAGGTTCTTCGCTGACAGGCTCTCGAGTGTTTACCTACCAGCCTGCCTGCTTGCCCATGTAACTTGTTTCTAATTGCCTACCTGCAACGTTTTTGGGCCTGCCCAACTGTCGCCTGTGCCTCCCAGGCTGGCAGGCCTTCTCCTGAAGCCCTGAATGTGCCCCCCCCTGCCTGCCCCCCCTGTCTGTGAACTCCGCCCATGCACCTCCTCGCCTGCCCTGCCAAAAAGTTTTGGAAAACACTGCCCGCGCACCTTCCTGCCTGCCTACCCCTCCACAGGCGCACTGCCCGGACCCCCTGGCATCTCTGAGTGGCGCCTGCACAGACATGCCCGACATGCCCGAGTGCACGTTGTACGACCGTTGGTGCCAGGTGCGCGCGCCGGTTAAAGGGCGCATGCCAGCCGTGCAATGGTGCCGGCCCTTAATCCCAGGCACATTGTCCTCGTCCTGTGGCCATGAATCCCAGGTACAGCCCTTGTCCTCATCCAGACTGCGCTTTGTGCCGAGTGAGGCTGTCCCAAGCTCCGCGCAGCCCCCCCCCCCCCCC
>LFCJ01001899.1_pt1 | contig 14901 bp, 14 predicted proteins | sample 643141 | NCBI WGS metagenome assembly LFCJ01 (sample SAMN03766243, study PRJNA286221) | soda lake metagenome | biome: soda lake; feature: Kulunda steppe; material: water; isolation source: sample B1-Br-g2 brine of Lake Bitter-1 | place: Russia: Kulunda steppe | collected 2010-07 | reverse complement strand
GCTGGTGCGATCCTGGCTCTCTCCCCATCGAGGAGTCTCCAAGGACAAACTGACGCCATATCTCAGAGCGTTTCAGCTTCGTCGTCGCGTCTATCGAAAACCAGGAGAAGAAGCACTAAAAACCATCTTGAAGCAGTGCTATGACTCACCAACTATCTACGCCATAAGAGCGAAAATTAATTATCTATGAGTCAGTCACGGTACCTATGGCCTTATCTCGGTACGAGAAAGAAAACTTAGCATTTCTTGTTGGAGGAGGGAGTCTACTGGCAATTTTTTCGATTACGTTTCGATATCTTGTAGGCCGCGGAATGTTCGGTATTCCACCAATATTATATAATATACAATATATGATTGCAATAATCGTATTTGGTCTTTTGCTAATTTTATTGTGGCAGGCAAATAGGCATAATACAAATTATGCGTATGCAATTTTAACTTTTGCGTTCGGATTAGGACTAGCATTACCTCCTGCAACAATGACACTTAGAGAGGTCGTGATATCTCTTGGGCTCCTTCCAATAGTTGTTGGTAGTGGAATTTATTATTACCGTTTTAATGACGCCTCTAATACACTGCTTGTTGGATTTTTAGCACTATTATTGCATGAATTTTGGCTTTTTGGTGTTGTATACGCCATCCTCGCGTATATTTCAACCGGACAGCCACTGGTTTTTATTGGCGTTATTTTGTTGACAGTGATGTTAGTTAGTATCCGACGCATCTTAATGGATGAAATCACCAAAACCCAAGATGACTCTGCCTTCGCTCAGCAAATAAAATTCTTTTTAGACCCACTAAGTTCAGTATGAGGTTATAATAAAACACGGCGTAAATTTGCAAGTTCAATCTTGATATTTTGAATACTCCTCTCCGAGGGACGATAGAACTCGTCGATAGCGACAGCACACAACTCACATGCACATTTTCGTCCATCACCAACTGCCAGTTATATCGATACGGAAGACGCTCGGTGGCCGAACGATGGTCGAGACCCCTGTCAGATAATCCTCGAGTGCATCAGAAAACCTATCGAGACACTTTGGGAGCAGTAACAGGGAGTAGTTTTGCAATCTGGTGTATCAGGATCATAACTCGCGATTTAATTCATCGATAGTCGAGGATGTTCGCTCGACACCAAATACGTCGCCCAGCGGTTTCTGGGAGGAGTTCGAAAAGGATTCTTTGATGTCGAAAAGTACGAGAAAAGCTGCCCGTTCCGCAGCAGGTTGCTGGCGGTGTTTCACGAGATTTGAGTAGTTACCGCCGATTCATATTGCCAGCTGGCACACGAAACGTGTCGCCAAAAACGTTTTATTACGGGTCCGATTAGATATCCGATATGTCGGAGTTGATTGGGATGATCAGTACCCTATCCGCATTGCTGACGCTGGTGGGGACCTACCGACTTGCGGGGTTCTTTTTCGGGGGCGGCGCGGGGATTGCAGTGCTCCTCTCGCTGGCCGTGACGTCTATCTATCTCGTGTTTTTCGAACAGATCATCCTACTGCTCGGCGTCGCGACGCTCGTAGCACCGATTGTGGGGTTGGCGTACTGGTACGGTGGTGTGCCAACTGGCGTGCTCAGCGGTGCTCTGGGCTCGACCAACAGTAATGTGAACTCGGGGAGTTCCAGCGGTAACTCAGGTGGCGGATCACCCCAACCGGGACAGTGTGAGAACTGCGGAGTACAGAACGAACCGGACGACATGTTCTGTGACGACTGCGGCTACCGGCTCGACACATGACATCAACAACGGGACGAGGAGAATGAACGACAACCCATTGTGTCCAGACGACGTACCACCGATCTATGTGAGCAAGTCCGGCTACGATGATATGGGGAGCATTCTCGACCGGCTTGGACTCCCGTACGAGTCGACGCGGTCGACCGACGTGGCCTCACTCGACGACGCTGTGGTGATGCTGAACTGCAAGACTACGTGGCTTGCTGGATCGCTGCTGCCAGCGTACCGACGGCTGGCACGTGACTTTCGGTCGTTCGTGGAGCAGGGTGGCTCGGGAATCGTCTCCGACCTCGCGGCAGGGGCCATTGAGGGGCACGCCGACCTCTCGTTTGGGAGCGGCGGGAGTTGGACGGACAGCGAGGCCGCATACGTCGAACACGACGAGCTCGCAGAGCTGCTCGGCCGTCGGTCGGTCACACTTGATCTAAACTCGGCAGTGAATCGACCAGACGAGCTCCCCACCGACAGTACCGTCTTCATCCGCGAGGCGGGCGACGGCGCACCGCTCGCGTACTCGTTCTCATACGGCGACGGGGACGTCGTTTACACGGCGTTCCACAACCACGAACAGACCTCGGAGGTCGAAGAGGCGCTGTTTCGCCTCCTGTTGCTGGTCCCCATCGCGGCGTCGACCGGCCGAACGGTCACCGAAGCGTACAGCGGTCTCGTCACCACCGTGGACGATATCGATACGGGTCGCCCGGAGGCAGCGACGAGCGTCTCGAACACCGATCCGACGACAGCGGGAGACCGACCGGATACTGTCTGCACGAACTGCGGGTCGGAGAACAGTTCCGACGAAACGTTCTGTGCCGACTGCGGCTACCGACTCAACACATGAGAGAGAATCTCAGCGATCTGTTCGATGATGAGGCAGGGACCAGAGAACAGGGAAGTTGGGCGGCGGTTCCACCGATATACGTGAGCACCCTTGGCTACGACGATATGGGTGCAGCTCTAGACCGACTGGGAATCAGTTACGAGCCACTGTCGTCGGTTGATGTACCACAGCTTGACGACGCCGTCGTGATGATCAACTGTGGCTGCGGTGGTTACGAAAAGAAAGCAAGGGACCTAGATACGTTCGTAAGCCGTGGGGGGTCAGCTATCGTATCGGACCTAGCTAGTCCAACGATTGCCGAATTGACCAACGCATGGTTCATTGACGGCAGTATGGGCGGAACTGTCGAAGCCGACATCGTAGACGACGAACTAGAGCGCCTACTCGGCCAACCGACAGCTCCCATCACACTCACCGGTGGGTACCACGAACCCTCCCGCCTCCCGCACAGCAGTTCGATATACCTCCGGGAGCGTGATGGGGGGACTCCCTTGGCGTTTTCATTCCCTTACGGCGACGGCGAGTTCGTGTTCACAGCGTTTCACAACCACGAACAGACTTCGGAGGTCGAAGAGGCATTGTTCGCGTTCCTGCTCATGGTCCCCATTGCCTCCGTGACTGGTCAGACGGTAGCCGAGACGTACAGGGGACTCGTCTCCGCTGAGGAGTTCGAAACAAAAGACGCTGACGAGGGGCGGACCGAGAGTCTGAGCGTAGTCGCACCAGACACCGAGGACACGACAGACGGCTCAACCGACGACAGAACACCTGGAGCGCTGAAAATCTGCTCGAACTGTGGGCAGGAAAACGACTCCGGCGATATGTTCTGTGCTAACTGCGGCTACCGATTATGACACTTCCACTTATCATCCTTCAGACGAATGGACAGGTTACTGATGTTTTGGATCTGCTCGGCGTTGCACTCGTGTTGGGGTACGCCGCCGCACACCGCCAGCAGAAGCGGGCACAGAACGCTGATGTGAAACGGACGTGGCGTGAACGGGAGACAGCCGTACTGATCGTATTCGTGGGCTACGCACTCGTCCTCTCCACGCTCGGTCCACAGCAGACGTGGGTCGCGACTGTCGGGGCGACCATCGACACCAATATCCAGCAGTTCGCGACGGAACTCTCAGTCGTAGGACAGCAGACGGAGGCGACTACCCCTACCGAGCGAGTGCTGGGGACGCTGAAATTGCTGGGCCTAGTGGCGTACGTGCTGCTGTTCTCAGTAGTAAGTTTCTCGAACGCCGCAGCCAATCGTCTCGTCCAGTTCGTGAGCAATCTCCCGTAGAGCACCGGCTATGGGGCGTATGTTGGGAACGTATCCCAGCTCGTAGGTGCCACTGTACCTGCCACCGTTCGTCATTCCTACCGTGTTGGTCATCGCGATCATCCACCCCTTCTGGAACGGTCTCGCGGGTGGACTGGAGAAGATATAGGACGGCAGCGTTCGCCCGTGGTCTCGAAACCTTCCTCGATCCGCTGGTTAAGGCACGCAACTGATCGGCGAAGAAACTATTAGTTATTGTCAGCTACAATTATTCTACTGATGGAACAGATGCGACCCGACGGCGCGGTTGAGCATAAGGGGGATCGATGACGAACAAGGTGATGCTCATCGCTGGACAAAGCGGTGCCAAGTCGACGTTCGCCGGTGGTCTCTACGAGTACGTCGAGAGCCGAGAGGGACTGACGATCACCTCGAAGGTGAGTGGGAATGTCGAGGACTACGAAGAACGAGTCCGCGAAAAGATGTTCGTTGAGGGAGAGTACCCTGGAATGACTGACCTCGGGTACACCGTCGAGTACACGATCTCAGGACAGGCGTTCAGCCGGCCGGAGACGAACGTGACGCTCGTCGACATGCCCGGTGAACAGCAGGAGGGCGACGAAAACGACGCTAAGGGTGGCCTGCTGCGCCCGCCGAACGAACTTCCGCTGCTCGAACGAGTTCGTAACGGAACCGTCGATATCAAGGCACGGAAAATTGACTACGAAAATAACCTCCAGAGTACCTTCGAACTCGGGAACCCAATCCTCGCTCAGGAGGATCAGGAGAGCGTCTTCCTCTATCACTTCGACGAGGCGACGAAAGTAATCTTTGTATTAAACCTGTACAAGGTGACGCAACTCAATGACAAGGAACTGGCCTACAATATTAACGACATCGAGTACGCGATGAAGAATTTCAGGGACGTCGCCATCGTTCCCACCGCCGTCGACCTATACGACTACAACCCCGACTTGTTCGAGCGCAGTTTGGGTCGACGGATGTTCGACCTGTTGCTCACGCCGGGTATACGTGATGTGGAGCTGATAGAGAAACTCGACAGCCTCATCAATCCCGGCACCGACAACAGGGCAAACGAAGTGCTCAACTTCGCGAAAGGGAACAAAAGCGTCAGCTTCTTTTCCGTGGCCGTCCCCGACCGCGACTCCCCAGAGAACGTCAGCGGCCATCTAGCTGGCTCGAACGATCCAAACGGAAACTTCGCTGTTCAGGGATACGATGAGGTGATTCGATGGCTCGAAAGGTGACGCTGGTGTACCAGCACGCAGTGTACGATACGTTCTCTTATCAGCGTGGTGCGGACCTCGACGTTGATAAACGTTGGCTCGGCAATCTGTTACGAGCCGCGGACGCGACGTTCGTCCGGTCGAAACTCGACACCTCCGGCGAGTTCTTCTTCGACAGCACCGACACCAAGTTGGTATTCGGATTCGAACGGGAGCGAAGCGAGGCACTGAGAGACGATATGGCCTTCTTCGACCTGTTCACGATGCCACTCGAACAGGCCCGAGAGATACCGCTCCACAGGTTGCCGGAGATACTCAAACGCTACCTTGTCGACGAATATGCCGAGGAGCCGAGCCCCCCAAAGCGGCAAATCGCGGTCAAAGTCAGTGACAACGGGTCAATTCGATGGGACGAGAGCGGTAATCCAGTGCGAGAGTCGGTCGACGCCCCGCTTATCGCCGACATGTGGGAGCAGTACCGTCGCAACTCGGTCCAGCTAGAGGCATCGCTGGCAGATGTCTCGGAGTTCGTCAACGCGGTTGATGGCCTATTCGAGGCCGTGAGTTTCGCCTCTGCAAAGCGGGCAAATACGTCTTATTTTGACATTGTCGGACGGGCGTACGAACCACGGTTCGAGCCTCGTGAACTGACACGCACCGTCGAGGCTCTAGCCGCCCGCGGGCGGCTCGAAAGGGAGCTGCTACCGACATACGCAGATGAACTCCGCGCGAAGCGACGCCGGAACCGGGCGGCCATCCGTAACGACGATACACTGTCGAATGCGATTTCGGACGCGTTCGACGTCATCGCTGAGCAGACGACTGACCGCGCCGAGGAGCTCCCGAAGCGGGCGGCATCTTTGATGGAACAGGCCGACGAGGAACGGCTCGTCAAGGCTGACAAGGACGAAGGCATCCGGTCGCGAGTCTCCGGGCTCATCAATCGGAGTGACGACGACCCGAAAGTGCTCGACAGTTATGACTACGACGGCGTCAAGACGGAGGTAGTGGAGATCATCGATGCCGAACTCGACGACCAGCGGCGTGAACTCAAGCGGCAACTGGATGAAAGATTGCTTGACAATTTGCACAAGGCGCTCAACCGCCGGATCGACAAACAGACGGCAGACCTCGCCGAGGAGACGATCGAGCGGCTGGCGGCGACGAACACGTCAAAGGCGTACGAGGAGACCGACCCCGAGAAGCGGTAGCGGCTACTCGCTTGCAGACTTCGCCGCCCGTACGTCGGCAGGCTTGAGGACATCGCCGTCGAACTCGATCCCGAGTGCCAGTACTTCGAGTATCGTTCCATCGGGCTCTTCGGAGACTTCCGCCTCGGCCGCGTTGTGGCGGTTAGCGTTCATTAACGTTCCTACGTCAGGGTCAATGAAATACACCTCGTGCTCGCTGAGCGTCCGGTCGAACTCCCTGAGGAAGATCTCGAGATCGTCCTGATCGATCCCGGTTTCCTGTTTGGTCGCGCGGCGCCACAGTCGGTTCTTCAAGCGGAGCGCGGCCCGGGCAATCGCTGCGTCCTCGAGGGCGGCAGCGGACCGCTGTAGATCTGATCGGGTGTCCACGGTGCTCGGAGCCGTCCTAATGTCGACATCGGCCAGTGCCGATCGGTCGACGTGACCATGGGCCAGCCACCGGACATCCGACTTAGCCGTGCGAGCGATCGACAGCGATTCGCTCCGATCGTCCAGCGTGGTCGGAGTAACTGTCAGAGCCTCGGCCGCCGGAAGTGTCGTGCCAAGCGGAACGGTGATTTCTAGGCGGTCCTCGGGGGGGGTCTGCGGGATGTTCGAACAAGTGTACTGAGCTGTCTCGACGGGTTTCCCGGTGATTCGGTGGCGGTAGCCGAGTTCGAACGTACCTGCGAGCTGGTCCTCGTCAGCGGCGACGAGGGAGAACGTACAGGTGTCCTCGGGGGCCTGACTCGGTCCAGTAAGCGGTCGCGGTTCGATGCCTGATTCGCCGTGTGCCCGAACGAACAGCTCGCGGTCGTGCGTATCACGGACGAGCGGTGTTTCGGCCTGGTCATGGGCGGCTGCGAGCAGGGCCGCACCGAAGGCTGCAGCCGTGTGGATATCGCCCTGTGCTGGCGTTCGAGTTCGCTGGTCGAACGCGCTTTCGACAGCATGGACCAGCGGTGCCGCCGTCATCCCATCGCCCGCGACTATGACCGTATCGAGGTCTGGATCGCCAGCTGCAGTCAATAAGTCGCCAATCGCCTGTTGGACATCACGGAGCTCGTCCTCGAGTGCCCGAAAACAGTCCTCAAGACTGAGCCCGACCGTGACGGTGGGTTCCTCAGCTACGAACATCCCTCCGTCGACGACGTCGATACCGGAGGCAAGATCGACTGTGACATCGACCGACCCATCGGCACTTACCGCTTCGAGCGCGTCGTGGGCTTCCGACGCTACAGCCGTCATCGCGTCCTCGTCGAGATTGAACGTGATGTCGTGCTCTCGCCCGATCTGGTTGAGTAACCAATGGGCGAGAGTTGCGTCGAGGGCATCCCGTCCGTGGTTGAGCAGGTCGGTCCTCGCTTCGGTGTACAGCGTACCGTCGGCGATCGTTACGACGGCGAACGAAGCCCACCGGGCACCCACGTCGACGACGCCGACAGTCCGGGGCGCGTCGGTAGCCGGGAGTTCGGTGGCTGCGACGGCGACAGGGTTACGGACCGCCGTGACAGCCCCGAACCCGGCGGCGCCAGCGGCGCGCTCAACGGCCGCGACATCTGTTGCATCGTACGGTCCAGGGACCGTGAGCACCGTCGGGGCGAACTCCGGACCAGCCAGTGCCGCCGTGTCGTCGCCCGTTTTCTCGTCAAGTTCATCGTCTTCGGTGCACTTGTCACCCTCCGCGTCTGTCGCCGACGCTGCTTCGTCGTCGAGTGATGGGGCGTCGCTGGGACCCTCGTCGAGTATCTCGATGTCTTCGATATCAGCAGGTGTCGACTTACTATCGGCCGCAGTCTCGGGAGTCGCCAATGGGGACTCCTCGGCGGCCCCCTCCGTGATGCTCTCGTCCTCGACCGAAGCGTCATTGTCCGGCGGACCCGTAGCTGACGTGTCGACCAACTGGTCGTGCCAGCGCGCCCGAACCGTCTGAAGGAACACGCCCAGAGGAAGGTAATCGACGCCGTACGAGAAGCCGTTCTCGTCGAGATACGGAAGTGGCGGGGTTGCGGCGTCGGTTGCAAGGGCCTCTTCGCCGACGACGAACCCTTCGTCGGTGACTGCGAGCCGTGTCGGGATGTGACTCGGTGACAGCAACTCCGGCGACCCGTCGCCAGCGATTGCACCGACGGTCTTCGAGCTGCCGAGATCGATCCCTAGCGCGACTCCCTGGTTTTGTATTAAATCTGACATACTTGATTTTGGTATTCGAATTCACTTAATTCTAGTCGAAATAAATAGAGACGCGATCAGTCGTCCTCATCCTGTTCGCTGATACCGCTGAATTCGTCGACGAGGTCGACACCGGTCCTATCCTCGTCGCCCTCGCGTCGTTCCTTGATCTCCTCTTTCGACAGGCCGAGACCCTCGATAGTGGTCTCGATTGTCCGGTTCAGAACCTCCGTCTCTTCAGCACTGACCTTGAGCGTTCCATCGGGTTTGGCCTCGAACGTCACGTCGATCCGCATCTCGCCAGCTTCGACGTCCCCAATGTCCTCGAACGTGAGGCCACCAATGCGTTCTGGGGCGTCGGAGTCATCTGGGTCCTCGTTGATATCGCCGAGGTCCTGACCGTCCTCTGCTTTCTCCCAGACTGGAATCTCGAGGTGTTTGGGGTTGGCCTGTGGATTCGTGTACGGCCCCATTGTTTCGTCCTCTGGGACCCCCGTGTCAGCCTCTAGGAACAGGTTAAACTTCCGCTCGTTGTCCTCAAGGCCAATTGAATGTGAGAGCACGTCCCCGACACCGATTCGCGGGACGTTCTCCGGTTCGAGGTCGGAGTACTCGGCAGCCTTTATCGCCGCGCCCTCGGCAATGGCTGTGTCAGCGTTGACGCTCAGTTTCGGGTCAACATCAAAGAAGTCCTTGACCCGGTCCTGAACTAGCGGGATGCGCGTGCTTCCACCGACCAGAAGAACGTGGTCGACGTCGCCGGGCGTGATTCCAGCCTCTACTACGGTATCCTTCTCGAACAGTGTCTCGATCTTATCGAAGGTCGTATCGATCTTCTCAGTGATCGCCGCTTCGAACTCCGAACGCGAGATCTTGATCTCGGCGACGTCGCCGTCGGCCTCAAAGACGATAGTCTCACTCTTCAGGTCTGATAAGCGCTCCTTCGCCTCGGTGACATCCTCTCGGAGCGACGCCCGGGTGTGCGCGTTCACGTCTTCGGGGTCGGTGAGGCCCTCGTCGATGATCTTCTGCCGGACGTGTTCATACAGTTCGTCATCGAGATCCTCGCCGCCGAGTTTACGATTCCCTTCCGTCGAGATGACCTGAATGAGCGACGGACTAGCTTTGGCCAGCGTTGCGTCGAACGTTCCACCGCCAAGGTCGTACACCAGCACCGTCCCTGTGGTCCCCATCTGGTGGACGTACGCAAGACTGGCGGCCGTCGGCTCGTTAATCACTTGATGGACCTCGAAGTCCTCCCCCCACGCCAGTTTCGCTGCGTCTTCCGTTGCCCGTCGGCCTGTCGCCCCGAAATCATACGGGACCGTGATGACCGCACCTGTTACCTCCTCTTCAAGTCGCTTTTCGGCCTGATCGAACAGATGTCCGAGGATGTACGAGGCGGCGTCACGCGGCGTATGCTCATTGCCATCGATTTTCCAGGTCTTCTCCTGGTTGGAATCGATGTACTGCTTCGTACGGCTGAGCACACGGTCAGGGTTCACACGTCGTTTTCGAATTGCGTTTTTTCCGATCGTCAGCTGGTCGCCGTCCCCGTTGTTCTCCTCGACAAAGATGAGTGACGGCGTCGTCGGGTCTCCCGTCTCGTTCTCCAGAATCTCAACTTCGCCGTCTTCGGTGAAGACGGCCATAGCACTGTTCGTCGTCCCCAGATCGATCCCAATCTTCATCGTATTTGAGTAATTAGTCGACACATTATAAATATTCCCCCGCTGTCAAGAGAGTCCGTGAAACGTCCTATTTCGGGCGTTTTGATCATCTACCGAGCACGGCCGAACCTTGGTATTGCTTCCAACCAAACTAATATAAGAATTGAACGAAACGAATGACGCATGTCGGACGCTGATCCACTAGATGGGGCCACGCCGTACGAAGTACTTGGTGTCCCTCCAGAAGACTCTCGTGGCCGGATCGAGTACCAAAAAGATCAACTCGTTCAGGAGTACCGGAGTCGGATGGTCGACGCGCAGCGCCGTAGCAACACGAAAGAATACGGCGAGGTCGTCGACGCGCTCAGGGCCATCGATACCGCCTGGGGGTGGATTCGAGAAAACCATGAGCCATCGGTTCCGCTGGTCGACCCACAACCGTACGATGGCGAGACACCGTACGAGGTACTCGGTATCACTGAGGAGACTCCACCCCACCGGGTCCGTAACCGTCGCGAACAACTCGTTGAGGAGTATCGTGAACGGATGGTCGACGCGCAGCGCCGTGACGACGCGTACGACTACCACGAGGCCGCCGACGCACTCTGGGCCGTCGACGAGGCGTACGCCGCCCTCGAACTTGAGGAGGCCGCCCCGAGTCCGTCGGCAGGACCCGGGGACACACCACACGAGGTCCTAGGCGTCGGTGAGGTGGCATCGCTGAGCGAGGCGGCCGAGCGGCGTGACGAACTACTCACGGAGTACACCGCCGAACTGAGTGCCGAACTCTACGATCGGGACCCGTGGCGGTTCCGACAGCTAGTCGCGGCTGTCGAGCGTGTCGATGACGCCTGGATGGCGCTGTCGAGCCGCAAGAACTCCCCGGAAATTAATACTGGGTAACTGCTTTTTTGGAAACGATGGGTGACGCTGACCCGCTGGAGGGGAATACACCGTACGAAGTGTTGGGGGTGTCTGAGTCAGACACAATAAGGACCATCGAGACCGCCAAAGACGAGGCCATCAAGGAGTACCGGAGTCGGATGGTCGACGCCCAGAACCGAAACGACTCGGACGACTACAGGGAGGCCGTCGATGCGCTCAGGAACCTCGACGAGGCTTGGGAGTGGGTAGAGACGAACCACGACCCCCCAGGTGCGGACCAGCCGATCGTACTCGAAGTCGACACCATCGATCCGGTGGTCGACGAACAGGTGACGGTCACGGTAACGGGCGATGGAGGACCGGTTGAGACCATCGTCGAAGCAACCGACGACGACAATCTCGACGAATCTACACAGACGGACCCGAATACAGGGAAAGCGACGTTCAGTTTCGAACGCGAGGGTCCCGTCCAATTCACCGCGCTTACCACCGATGATTACGACGACGCGACGGCCGTCATCTCGGTCGCCCGTCGAAAGGTCGCACTCGCGTTCGATAGCCTCCCCGACACCGTGGAGGTAAACGAGACAGTCGACATCACGGTGGCGGCCGAGGGCGAGGCTGTCGACGCTACCGTCTCGGCCGCCGAGAATGATCTAGGACGAACCGGGGGGAGCGAACTGACTCACACATTCAAATCAACTGGGACGTACGACCTGAGGGCGAACAAACAGCCCGATGAGCGGGCCATGTACGAGGAGGCAACGGCGAAGATTGAGGTGACCGAGGAGCGGGTCCAGATCTCGGTCTTTGTCGAGGGAGAGGACTACGAGATCGACGACGAGGTTGTCATTCACGTCAACGAAGCCGAGTCGGGCGAACCCGTCCCGGAAGCGACAGTGACGCTCGGCGACGAGAGTAGGACGACGAGCGACACAGGCGAGGTGCGACTACCGCTGACAACGACAGGGGTATCTGTGCCGGTGGAGGTGACGAAATCCGATCCGAGCGAGGACCGGACGTATCTCGACGACGAGACGAGCATCTCGGTGTCACTGAAGCAGGCAAGCCTCCACATCGACGACATCAAGGGCAAACGGATGGAGCAGTCGACGCTCACCGTCCGTGTCGTCGACGGTAAAGGCCAGCTACTGAAAGGCGCCAGCGTCACCACGGACTGGGGGCACAACGAGACAACTGACACCGATGGCGAAGCCGACCTCAAGTTGAGCGATGACGGTCAACTGACGATAACTGTTGAGAAACAGACCGAAAAGGTCGACTACGGCTCTGTCGTTCAAACCATCGAGATCGGTGAGTTCACGCGCGAACTGGTGATCGAAAGCGCACCGAGCGTAAAGAGCCCGGGCGACACTGCCACTATCCACGTCACCGACAACGCCGGTAACGACGTCGTGAACGCGTCAGTGACGTCGAGCGAGCAGATCGGGAAGCAATGGACGACGGGCACTGACGGAAAGGTGACTTTCACGGTGACGAATCAACCCGGGATACCGACCATCACAGTGAAGAAGACCGACGGTGACTTCGACGACAAGAAGACAACCAAGATTCGGGTACTCCCCTGAAGACTCAGAGTTTGCTGAGACCGGAGAGGTCGTCATTGTCGATTAGCGACTTGGCTTCGCTGTACTTCGCTGGCGAAAGGTCGCACTCGTGTTCTTCGAGGTAACGTCGTGCCTTTGAGGTCTGCCCCTTCTGTGCGAGCGTCGACACCTTCTTGACAATGAACTCGGGACTCGGAGCCGGTGCCGACCGCTCTGGCTTCTCGCCCTCCTCGACTTTCTCAATGCCGATACCCGGGTCCACGGTGACGGTCATCTTGTCGCTGGCGCTGTCTTCGTTCGTCTGGATCATCGCGGTGACTAACGTCGCTTCGAGTTCTGCATCCGACTGTTCAGGGCTGACATCCATCTCAAGAGTCACTTCCGGTGGATTCTCCTGATTCACGTCGCCGAGGTCCAGCGCGACGGCCCGTCCGCGCCACTCCGGTTCGACAGTGCTCGTCTGCTCAGCATACGAGTAGTACACTTCGTTGATCGTGGTCATCGTAGACGGTTTGAGCTCCAGTTCAGCATCAAGGGCGACGACGTTACGCGCGTTCGAAACTTTACTAGCGAAAAACTGCTTGAGCCCACGGGCGGAGTCGATGTGCTCGAGCTCACCCTGGGTCTGCTGGGAAACACTCAACAGCTCTGCCCGGTCGTAGTCGCCGCCGACTCCTGCCGCCTGGATGGTGATCCCCGCGTCGCTGTACTCCCGTTGAAGTTGGCTATCATACGGCGTCGGACCCTTCCCGTCGGAGATGAGGACGATCCACTCGACGGCCTCCTCGCGAGACATCCCCTGCAAGAGACTGCGCGACCGCTCGAGGCCTGCGCTGATGTCGGTACCGTTGCTCGCCGAAAGCGAGCCGATGTTCGACTTCGCCCGGTTGGTGTCGTTCCCGCTGGTTGGATTAACGACGTCCGTCGCGTTGCTGTTGAACCCCACGACGGCGAAGGTATCGTTCGACGAAAGCTGATCGAGCGCTTTCTTCAGACCTTCCTTCGCCACATCCATCTTCGTGGTGTCGCTACCGCCGCCAAGGATCTGGGTGGCAATTCCCGTTAGCCCACTCGATTCGAGACCATTGTTCATCGAGCCGCTTTTGTCGATGCAGAATACGATGTGGAGCGGGTACTCCCTAGTCCGTCCTCCGATGTCGAAGTTCACCACCCCCGTGGCCGTCGTCTCTTGGCCGACGACGATCTCTTCGAGGCCAGTCGACGCAGTAACATCTAAGCGCATACTTGAGGGGTCGAAACCCAATCGTTTGAAATTTATGGGCTTTTGCTTACATATTACATCTGTGGCCGCAGGGCTCGTCCGGCATTCGAACGTCTCAGAGTGACTGGAACGACTTGGCTTCTTGTGACGGCCATAGACGACGGCGGCGACCAGCAACTTGGGGATGACCAAAAACTCGCCGACGAACTGGCCGATCATCGGTTCATGACGCCGACTCACTGAGGTGAGATCGTCCACGAGTGTGCAGATCTGGAACGGGAGATTGAGCAGTTGTCGACGACACTCAATACGGCATACCAGACGACAGTCGTGAAACAACTCACGGCCTACGGTACTTCACTGGACAACGCCTATCAGTCGACTGTCTCCGCCCGTCTACAGAAGGTTGAAGTCTTATTTAATCACGCTGCTGAGCAGTATCTCGACTTCGAACTACTGAGCCTGATCGACTACTCAAATGTCATTGTGCGGCCGAATGCGAAGATGAGAGGGAACATATATAATTCGCAATCGGACCACTACGTTGCACAACATATCGGTGTGGAGAAGAGTTATTTAATTAGCTTGTACTACATTTGCTCCTGAACCCTAACCGACGCACCCTTCTCAAAGTGGGCGGTGTCATTGGTCTCGGCGGGGGCAGTGTCGCCTACTGGCAACGCCGACCGATTCGACGTCGGGACGATATTAACGCGATCAAGACGGCAATTGACATCCCTGTTCCAACAATAGCTGATCCGGTTATAATAACTGCCGATCACCTCGATGCCTCCTATTCGTGGGCCCGCGAACACGTGGAATCAACTGAAGACAAACTCCGTGATTTAGAAGTAGACGATTCGAGAGACCTTGAGAAAGCGAATGAATATCTCGTGGATCAGTCACCAGATAACATCGACGACGACGAGCGACATGACGTTCGAAGCGGTCGACTCAAGTGCAGAAGACACCGTCGAGGTCGTTTCGCCCGACTCCGGCGAACTAGCCGGCGACATCTCGGCGTCGTTCGCAACGGGTGATGTCGACGGCGGTGAGCACGTCGGAGGTCTCGTCGGGCTCAACGAG
>LFCJ01001896.1_pt1 | contig 14903 bp, 15 predicted proteins | sample 643141 | NCBI WGS metagenome assembly LFCJ01 (sample SAMN03766243, study PRJNA286221) | soda lake metagenome | biome: soda lake; feature: Kulunda steppe; material: water; isolation source: sample B1-Br-g2 brine of Lake Bitter-1 | place: Russia: Kulunda steppe | collected 2010-07 | reverse complement strand
TCTCTCGATTTGATGAACATCCACCAAGCTACATACCCTCCCTGGGCTCTGTGTGTGTGTGTGTGTGTGTGTGTGTGTGTGCGGGCAGCACATTCATCACTGAGCTACAAGCCACGGGCTGAGGCCCCAAATTGCCCCTCCCCAATGGACCTTCAACCTACGCTCCCCCACCCTACATGTGGTGTGTGTGCACAGGCAGCTCATCGCTGAGCTGCAAGCCACAGCCTCAGGCCCAAAGTCGCCCTTCCTCAACGGAGCGCTGCCCCCTACGGATGTGTATGGGGACTGGCGCAGTGTGGCCAACGCGCTGGGCTTCAGGATCAGCTTCAATGACCTGCGGTGTGTGTATGTGTGTGCGTGCATTTTCATGTGTGTAATTCTGCTTGTGTGCTTGTGGGTATGTGTGAGTGTGTGAAGGGCAAGGCTCGGGCCTTTCTTTGGTAAGATAAATCTATCCAATTGATGAATTTATCTACACCATGTGGGCCACACTTGACGTAGTGTAATGCCTGGCGTAGGCCCCATACCAGGTGCAATTGGATGAAGGCACCATTTTTGCGTTGCCTAGTGCATGAGGCACACTGTTGTGGTGTCAAGTGCCCATTTTGCCAGGCTTAGGGTCGAGCGGGCATGTAGCAGAGTCTGGAAGCTAGCAGATTGCTGCAGAAGCAGTCATTGTCGGTTGCAGGATAGTAGGGTTATTCTTCAAGTCCGGCTTGATACTCCTGCGTGCTTTGTTGCTGTCTTCATCAATTTTGTGTGCGCCGCGTGCAGATCCACGCTGCGCATGATGCTCCCCGCTGCTGCCTTCACAAGCATTTCCATGGACGCGTGTGCTGCGCGCAGGCCCGCGCTGCGCATGATGCACGCTCTGTTGCTGGCCAATGTCGACACACTGGCGCTTGACGCAAATCCTGCATCCCAACTCCCCTCGCCAAGCTTGATCGGCCCTGACATCAGGATACAGAAGGCCGTGCTGGCATGGTTCATGTCGCTCATGGCTGAGGTGCGTGTCGGAGTGGGCGTGGGGAAAGTAAGAGTGCTCGCGTCTGTCCCATGAGTCATTTGTGGGTGTGGGCGTCATGCAGATGGTGCGCGATTGCAGGTTTGTTTGAGCGAGAAGCACTGGTTTTTGAGCTTTGCATGGCTGGCCTGGTACACAGTGGTCCTTTCCTTGCTGCCCTGGGACCAGTTGGTTGTGCTGGAGTGGATCAATTGGTCATGATGGAGTTGATGCTGCCCTGGGATCAGTTGGTCATGGTGGAGTTGATGCTGCTCTTGGATCAGTTGGTTGTGCTGGAGTCGATCAGTTGATTATGGTGGAGTCGATGCTGCCCTGGGATCTGTTGGTTGTGTTAGTCATGAGCAGCTAGCTAGCACATGCCCAAGACAGAGCTGGAGAGTCATAAGCTGTTGGCTCGTACATGTCCTAGGCAGAGGGCAAACTTGTTGCAGAGAGAGTGGAAATAGCATGCGTGCGTGGATGATGTGCATATTTGGATGTGAGCAGCCTAACACTCATATCTCCAGTCCAACACCCATGTCTGTACTTGTGTATCATCCAATCCATCACCCATATCTGTCTGTGCGCATCATCCAGTCCAACACCCACATCTCCAGTCCAATACCCATATCTGTATGTGCGTATCAGTTCAACACCCAAATTTGTATTTGTGTATCTTCCAATCCAACACCTGTATTTGTATGTGCGCATCATCCAGTCTGGCACCTATATTTCCAGTCCAATACCCATATCTGTACTGGTGTATTATCGAATCCAAAACCCATACCTGTATGTGCGCATCCAGTCCAACACCCACATCTCCTGTCCAACACCCATACCTGTACGTGTGTATTTGTACTTGCGAACCATCCAATCCAACACCCAAATCTGTATGTGCGTATCATCCAGACCAACAGCCATCTCTTTTTGGGCGTATCATCCATTCCAACACCCATATCTGTATGTGCGTCCAGTCCAACACCCATATCTGTACTTATGTATCATCCAATCCAACAAGGCCCCAAGGTTGTCGGCAGCACCTGCACAGCTGTGCTTTCACACAGAGCCGCAGCGCATGTGCTTGCAACATTCACTTTCAGCCACCAGGGCATGTGTGCACAAATGCGCATGCCCCTCCTTGTTGCCAGTGTGTGCGTGCGTGTCCCACTGACGCGCAGCTGCTCAGCCGCAATCCTCTGACGCTGAGGGAGGCAAACTTCTTCCTCCGAGAAGCCATTGACGTGTCCATCCCAGACAAGCAGGATGCCGCTGCCCACTCAGCCAGCCGTGCAATGGACGTGGGTGCGCTGTCTTGAGCCTGAGTGCATTCTTGTAGCCAGGCAATGGATGTAGGTGGGCTGCCGTGAGCCTGTGCGCGTTCTTGAAGCCAGGCAATGGATGTGGCCGTGCAATGGATGTGGGTGGGCTGCCGTGAGCCTGTGCGCGTTCTCGTGGCCAGGCAATGGATGTGGGTGCGCAGCTGTGAGCCTGAGTGCATCTTTTAAGCCAGGCCAGGCAATGGATGTGGGTGCGCAGCCGTGAGCCTGTGCAAGTTGAAGGCCAGGCCAGGCAATGGACGTGGGTGCACTGCCGTGACCCTGTGTATGTTTTTCAGCCAGGCTGAGCTCATTCTAAGGTCCCGTGCTCCTTGAACATGTTCACCCTGCATGGGACATGAACCCGGGACATGGGGCTTTGAAACACTGGACACATGGGACATAGACACCTTCCTCCAAACCTGTGAAGTACCGTTGGCAAGCGCAGCCAATGTCCATTGCTGACACATGGATGATTCTTGGAATTCCTCTGGTGCCTGTGCGACAGCAACAGGCATGTTCTGCACGACACACACTGCACAGGCGGCGATTCTGAGGGCAGCCAAGAAGGAGACAATGACCAACGGACGCAACGACTTTGAGATGTAAGCAGCACCAGCTTGTGCACAGTGTTTGAACAATGGACGCAATGACTTAGAGGTGTAGGCAGCTGCAGCTTGTGCAGGATGAGCCACTTGAAGGACAGGGTGTAAGATAAAAGAGTGGAGCTCCTGGCAAAAACGGCCCTGAAGAGGCTCCGTGAACTTATATTTGCAAAATGCTCCACCCTCTCCAGCCAACCAGAGTTACTTGTCCTCTGAAACGAGAATACTGGCTGCATTCCAAATGTTTGCCACCGCAAACCTGCCTCACTCGCCATTGCAAAGGACAAGCAAAGCAAAGCTCTAACTTTTGTCCAACCGCTGTGAGAATGTGCAATAACTGTGGGAGTGTCAAATGGCTGTGGGATGCCCCTCGCTTGCTGCCTGTAAAAGTAGTGCATCGGCTGTAATTGCAAAGCATTGATGAAAGCAGCAAAGGGAAGGCAGAGATTTTGGGGGCAGCCATCTTCAAAAAGAGCCCAATCTTGAATGTAGGTAGAAACATGGATATGGGTTGATGTCTGCTTTCTTCATCATCAGCTTGTGGGGAAAACAGCTTGCATACATGTTGAATGACTGTAACAGGTGCTTATGCTTTGGACCACCAAATGATTGTGCACCATCAATGCTTTGCGAGTGAGAAATGCCCATGCTATGTACCAAACGTCTTCAGCGGGAATGCCGCTTTACCCGCAAATGTTTTGGATGGGCTTTGCACCACTGCAGGGAGTCAATCGTCACAAACATGGTTCGACTGAAGCATGGGAAGGACACCATTGTCAGCAACAAGCTGGTGGCGGAAGCCAACATATCTCTGAGTGAGTGCCAGCATGTCACTGGGTGCAGTGGAAGGCTCAGCGCATTAGCCAGTGTGCCATGTCGCGCTTCACGGCTAGATACTGCTCAACAAGGCTGGCATGCTGGCAGGTACAATCCAGCAATGCACAGATCTGCATTATCTAGGCACACATCCCAGCGAGTCAGCTTGTTTTTTAGGAGATCCATTACACCCCTCAACCCCCATTACACCCCTCAACCCCCATTACACCCCTCAACCCCCTCTTCTCTAACCAGCGTATGCTCTTGGGAGGGCAGACAAGGCATAGGTTGTGGCCATGTTAGTACCCAGAAGGCATAGCTTGTGGCCATGTTAGTACCCAGAAGGCATAGCTCGTGGCCATGTTAGTACCCAGAAGGCATAGCTTGTGGCCATGTTAGTACCCAGAAGGCATAGCTTGTGGCCATGTTAGTACCCAGAAGGCATAGCTTGTGGCCATGTTCATACCCAGAAGGCATAGCTTGTGGCCATGTTAGTACCCAGAAGGCATAGCTTGTGGCCATGTTAGTACCCAGAAGGCATAGGTTGTGGCCATGTTAGTACCCAGAAGGCATAGCTTGTGGCCATGTTCGTACCCAGCCGCCCCATCCCGTGCATCTTGTTAGGGTTGGGAAAGCCCAGGGATGGAGGATTTGCACATTTCAAATCATTCACGCGTTCGGATTTGATTGAATCATTTGCCATACTTAAAAAACACCGATTCACAAACTCACCCTCCTCAAAGTCGGCCCTGTCATGCACCTATTTTGCCCCGTTTAGCACCTTAATAGGGGCCCACGTCAATCCCCTAGACATATACATTGTGATAAATGTATGACATGGAATCAGGGCGGTTGGGATCAGGAAGGGAGGGTTAGTTGGCATCTGTTAGCGCCTCCCCCTCCTCTCAAAAGCCCACTTGCAAACATAGGTTCCAATCATTCGATATATTTTGGAATTCAGATCATTAGCGTACTTTTAAATCAAAGCAGGTGAATCCTGCATTTTTGGGTTAACCTTATACCCTGAACTGACCCTGTACCTATGCAGGTGCCTGGATGGCGGCATCCAAGGAAAAGGCGCACGCTGTGGGCTCAAAAAAGGCTTCAGGCTCACAGGCAGGCGGTAATCTGCCCAACACAAGCTCCATTGCTGCCTTCACCACCAAGTGCGTGACGTGCCTGTACCTGAAGAGTGGTGTGCCTGAACCTGAAGAGTGATGTGCCTGTACCTGAAGAGTGATGTGCCTTTACCTGAAGAGTGATGTGCCTGTACCTGAAGAGTGATGTGCCTGTACCTTTAGTGTGTGAGCTTCCCTGTCCTTGCCTCTGAGCAAGTGCCAGGCCCCCTCAGCTTGGGAGGGTGCAGGTCCGCATGGACTGTGCTGCGACCACAAGCAGGCGTTTGTGGTAGGCTTTGGTGTGTGCACGTGCATGTATGTGAAATGCTGTGTCCAAGTACCCTTGAGATCTGATGTGTGTAACCAAAGACGTATGTGCGATTGCAGTCATCAGAACGTTGGGGTGGCTTCATGATTCTGCCGTGTGATACAGTGTCATACTTTAACAAGACATTGCCATGCTTCCATAAGGGGACATGATATATTTTGTCGGAATGAGATTCTTCTCCAGTGGCAACTGCTGTTGAAATAACAATGGAATGATATTCTTCTCCAGTGGCAACTGCTGTTGAAATAACAATGGAATGAGATTCTTTTCTCAGGGGCAACTGCTTGTTGGAACAACAATGGAATGCAAGGACGCTAGGAGGAATGGTATGCCGAAGGGGAAGCGTTGCACGGCAGTCCCCTAATGTGCCTGAAGCTGGGATGAATGGCTGCAATCTGCAACACATGCACCCTTATGTTTCCACGAGTCACAATGTCTGGTGTGCATGAGTTTTAGCAACCACATGGTTAAGCCTGGCATGCTGCGTCAAACAGATTGAACGCCGGCATTGACAGCTTGAGGGTGATGGTGTGGATTTGTCAACCTCTCAATCTCCTTTGATGCAGCTACTTGTCAAATAGTGACGCTGCCAATGGCACGCATGAAGTGGATGAGGCTTCAGGCGATAGTGGCGCCAGCTTCACTGTCAACAAGAAGGCACCCCAATCCAAGGGCCCATTTGATGGTGAGGACAGAACGCCGGATTTAGGGTGGAGTTGTAACATGAAGAACGTTTTGGGTAAGGAGTGCGTAGCGGCAATTAAGTCCCATCACAAGAATCGGGGCGGGGGTTGTCTTGTTATGTGCAGGAAAGCTCTGGAGATGCTGAGTCAGGTCTAGGGTTTATCTCTTTGAGGTGGGAGTGGATGACTAGTGTCATGCTGTCAAGCGTTGGCTTCCTTGGTCAGAGCTGCCTGGCGCTGAGGTCCAGGGTCGATAAGTTGAATTGTATTAGCAGTCCTCAAGCTTTCTGAGCAAGAACGTGACACTGCTGGATGTTTACAAGGATTGAGTGACACGTGCGTTAGTCATATAACCGCACATGCCTTGTTTGCAGGGATGTCACACCAGCAGGTGGTGCGGGCCTTGGGAGCCTCTTGCCACGCAGCCCTCAAGAAGCTTAAGGTGAGGGCCATGACTCGTAGCATGCCTGGAGCAGATCTGAGGGGCTTGCTAGGGGAAGCGTGAAATAAGGGGAACTTGCACTTGCTTGTAGAGGCTCTGCCATACCAGCCTACCTGTAGCCTTGCTTGTGTAACATTGCTTAATAGGTTGGGTGGAACATTAACTTTTACTTGCAAGCTTGTGGTACTGGTCCACCTAGAGTTTCGCATCCCTCATCATGAATAGAAAGGACAGACACCACATTGAAACCCAGCACATGAAGTGTTAGTCCTTGAGGGTCGTGGAAGGACCGAGGAGGGTACCAGCTCATGGCTGCTCGACTTTAAGGTTGTCCTTGAGTACTTGAGTCTTTGAGTCCTTGAAGGTTGTGGAAGGACCAAGGAGGGTACCAGCGCATGGCTGCTCAACTTTAAGGTCACCCAAACTCTGCGGCCTTGCCCCTTTGGCCGGGTACAGGTCTTCCAGTCACCTGGCATTGGACACACTGTTCACTCAGTCGCCTGGCATCAGGCATACTGTTCTCTCAGTCACATGGCATCAGACACACTGTTCTTTCTGTCACCTAGCATCAGACATACACTTATTTCAGTCACATGGCATCGGGCACACTGTTCTCTTAGTCACCTGGCATCAGACACACTATCCTTCCTAACACCTGGCATTGGACACACACTTCTTTCAGTCACCTGGCATCGGATACACACTCCTTTCAGTCACCTAGCATTAGACACACACTTCTTTCAGTCACCTGGCATCGGATACACACTCCTTTCAGTCACCTAGCATCAGACACACACACACTTCTTTCAATCACCTGGCATCGGACACACACTTGTCTCGGTCACCTGGCATTGGAAACACTGATCTTTCCCTGATGTAGCAATCTGCCCTCGTGCCCTGCGCAGGGTGAGAAATCGAAAGTGGAGGAGAGGGGTGGCAATTCTGATGAGAGCAGCTTTGAGAAGGTGAGCGCAACTGGGGGCGCATATTGAGCTGCGTCCTCCACCTGAGGTCCCACTGCCTGCAGCTGGTAGCATGCTCGTGCACATCAGCACATGCCCTTGCCCTTTTCGGAAATCCTGATGCATGTCAGTGCGCTGGTGACCACACGCCCGCCACCGTATTTCCCTCTGTACATGGTCGCCAGCTTAACTCCTGTAAGTGCCTCTGGTTGTAGCATAGACCTGCCACCATTCCTCTTTGCATGCTTTGTGCCATAGCCCTGTCCTGGAGCTCTTGCTTTTTGTCGGTCCTTTGCAGAGCGAGTCTGAAGACGAGGCACACAGCGGCCGCATATCCCCACTGCGGATGGCTGCCAAAATGAAGCAGTCCCCCACGCCCGAAAAGGACACCGTGCTTGCAACGGCTGAGAGGAGCGCATCATCCTTGAACGGGAAAGCCAAGCAGTTCTCATCCCTCAACGGGAGGTGAGCGCAGGGGATATGCTGGCCTGGCCAGGTGCACTGACCGGCAAGGCACCCTATTGGGGGTTGCATCAGATGCAGGCACTGGATGCGCATCCATTAGGTAAGGGGCATTGTTGGTAGCTCAGTGCGGAGCGCTGAGGAACTCAGAGTAAGGCAAGGCATATTGTGACTTGTTGCACCTTGAGACAGGTTGGCAAGGGCCTTTGTGTGGCTACGTATCAGATGCACTGCCCAGGGATACACTCCCCAGGGATTGCTTGCGCATCCTGAGATGCCCACAAATGCATCAACCAGGGTTTGTCTGCGCACCCTGAGTTGCACCAAGATGCACTGCCCAGGGACTGCCTGCGTAACCTAAGTTGCACCAAGATGCATCGCCCAGGGTTTGTCTGCGCACCCTGAGTTGCACCAAGATGCACTGCCCAGGGGCTGCCTGCGCACCCACTCAACCAGCGTGGTGATTGAGGGTGCTTCAGCTTGCAAAGCCTGCACAGTCCTTGATGACGCCTCAAAGCAGAGCCCATCTGCTGCTGGACCTTTACCATCTGATATGCCGGCTACATGCAGTGCACATCATGTGCACAAAAACACACACAGACAAATGACTCTGGGCGCAACACCTGCCCACAAGCTGCTGTTCCCACGACTCAATCACTGCGCACCTTCTACAAGTCCAGAGCTTGCTGTGGGTGTGAAGCAGCAACTGTCTGCATGTTTGGAGCACCGCACACGTGTTTGTGTCAAGGGCACTGCGTGGCACTCTCTCCATTCTGCCCGTTGCATGCTGCGCAGGGCCTGCATAGGGACAGGGATACGTGGCACTCTCTCCATTCTGCCCGTTGCATGCTGCGCAGGGCCTGCATAGGGACAGGGATGCGTGGCACTCTCTTTTCTGCCTGTTGCATGCTGCGCAGGGCCTGCATAGGGACAGGGTTGCGTGGCACTCTCTGGTTTGCATGCTGCGTAGGGCCCACACAGGGACAGATGTCCAAGCCTTGCTCACTGCACCAGGGTCACCCCTGTGGGCCACTCCTGTGCGCTTGCTCACTGCACCAGGGTCACTGCCTTGCTCACTGCACCAGAGGGTCACCCCTGTGGGCCACTCCTGTGCGCTTGCTCACTGCACCAGGGTCACTGCCTTGCTCACTGCATCAGAGGGTCACCCCTGTGGGCCACTCCTGTGCGCTAGTCCGTTGCCTGCACACTTCCCTGCTTTGTGTCGCCTAGCTGCTTTGTGTCGCCTAGCTAGGCTAGCCACCGCACTCGTCATCTGTTGACGTTGCAGACATGCCAAGATCAACCATAACAACCCTACTGTCACTCCTCACACCTATACCCCATTGTCACCCCATCGTTATTGCAGGCATGTATCCACCCCAGAGAAGAGCAGGTCCGTGCTGGGACGGTCCAAGACGCTTGCAGACAGGGACTCCTCCTACACTGCTGCCAGGCGCCAGGCTGCAGGTGAGTAGATTGCTTTTTGTGTTGTGTTTTTGTGTGTGCACGTGCATGCGTGTGTGCACGCATGTGTGGGCATGAATATGTTTATGTTTGCACACAATGGGTGTAGTTGAGCCCTTTTTCGAGCTGCGACGCTCAAAAATAGCAAAAGACAAAGCTTTAGGATCGCTAAGGAATGGAAAGGAGCCATAGAAGGTGACCAAGTAGAAAATGGAAGTTTGCAAAGTAGCATTCAAATTACACAACACTGCAATGTAGGCCTGCAATCCCTTTGTCAAATACCATATGGCCGTCATGTGTGCGCCCCCTCTTGCCCGCTGCCATGCATTCTTGTGTGTGCTCATATTTTTGCTGATCTGCAGGCATGGCACTCGCTGCAGCCCACCAAGCATGGGCCGCAAGGGTCACATGTTGGTTTCATATCCAACACCAGCTTTCTCTGGTGCCACTTCAACACTTCAATACAAGCATGCCATGATGCCATCTCCACACCAGCCTGTTCGGTGCGGCCCCGTGCGCAGGGCCCCCAGACTCGCAGCCGCAGCACCGCCTGCACCTCTCCAGCTCTGGGTCAAGCCCTGGAAACTCAACCAAAGATCATGCCAGGGCGCACAGCAGCCTGGCAGTGCCCACCCACCCGTTGGTGCCTCCCTTAAGGTGAGATGGCAGTGCCCACCCACTCGCTGGTGCGTCCCTTAAGGTGAGATGGCAGTGCCCTCCCACCCGTTGGTGCCTCCCTTAAGGTGAGATGGCACCCTCTTGCTTGCTTTTGGTGAGTTGGGACAGCGAAGCTGCAGAAGCTGGGCGCAGGGCCGCCCTCGCACAATCAGGCCGACCTTAGAGCGCTTCCCCAAGTGCGTGTGTGTGTATGCATGTGAATGCATGGCCCCCATAGCGTTGGTCGTTGCTTGCGGCTAAACGCATGGCAATTAAATCCAGACAAAGCGCTGTACGTCATCTATCGCCACCATGTGAATCGTGTGAATTGTGTACATCATCTATCGCCACCTTGTGAATTGCAGCAAAAGTGGCACTTCAGGCCACTTGGCGCCTGGTCATCTCAGCGCCAGAGGTGATGAGATGCAGGTCATCAGTTGCCCCTTCTGCCCATTGCTCAGGCGTTCCTTCCAGTTGTTTAACCCTAAGAGCACTTAACCATACCTTGGGCCATGATAGGAACCACGCCTTGTGCGAGGATATCCTTATTAGCTGCCTGGCACCAAATGTAACACCATACAGGACACCACATAGGGCAGCAGACATTGGATACTTAACAGGGCAGCTCACATAGGACACCAAATAGGGCAGTGTACAGGAATCGAATAGGACGTATAAATATACATATATGTATATACATTTATATACATATATATACATATATATATGGTGTACAGGACACCAAATAGGGCACCATATACATGACATGATGTCATGCCGGGCATCTTTGTCCACTGCCCCAGCCCAGAGGACACAGAGGACTCACAACAACTAGCAAGTTGACGCAAAAACAAACACGACTGGGCAGCACATCCTTGCCTCAGGCGCTGCCATCATTGACAGCCGCCCAAGCCCATAGAAAGCAATGTCTGACATGCCTGGCAACAAACTAGTTGAATATGAGCTCACCGCCAGTGATGCATCAACCATGCACTTGGACAGGTGTATTCCAATCCCTTGGTATGGGAGGATGACGATACTGGCAACTGGAAAGGCTCAATTTTTGCAGTGCATTTGATTTTCTAGTGGCAGCCTCTCGAGTGTGTCCAATGCACAAGTATTTCATGGTCCTGTGCAATATATGCTTGCGCACTGCAGGCATATGCCTCTTTCTGGGGAGCTCCACGCTGTGACCCCAAGAGATGTGGACAGCTCTGATGATGAGGCAATGAAGAGGTAAGACGCGAGGCAATGAGATCGTGGTAGGGGCAACAAAAAAAAGAGTGCAGTCACTACCTAGATAGGTCTGCTGCTTGGATGCTAAGCCTTACAATCCTCCTGCTTTAATCAGTCCTTTATTGCGCCTGGTGTCCTCATGCTCAGCCCAATTATTGCTTCAAAATCCTAAGTCTGCTGGCTTGCCGTTCAGTCTTACCTCCTTCCTACTTCAATATGTTCCTGCTAGACCTGCTGCATCTGTACTTAGCTCCGCTTCCCTCCTGGGGTGGCCTCCTCTGGTTAAACCAAGGGCCTGTAACATGCCTGCGGACGCTGCAATGCATGGCTGTCCTGTGCTCCCTTCGATGGTCGCATCTGCCACGAGGACATGTTTGTCACTTGGCCATCACATCACTGTCACATCGCTGTGCACGGCTGTCACATGGCTGTCACATGGCTGTGCACGGCTGTCACTTGTTTGTCACTTGGCTGTCACATCGCTGTGCACGGCTGCCACACCGCTCCATCCTTTTGTCACGCTGCCATCCGTCTCCCTCTCCTTGCACTGCAGTGCCAGGCGCAGGCGGGGCAGCTCAGGGCCCTACATGCCTCAGGTGAAAACTTGTGTGCTCCTTTTTGGCATCCAATTGAACTGTGTGTGTGTGCGTGAATGTATATTTGCGCACTAAGGGTGTAGGTGAGCCCTTAGGGTGCTCTACATCCCCTGGGGGATTTTCAAGTTGAATGTGACATACACAGATTATAATAGAGGGGTTGCCTAAGCAAAAAACAAAATGTCCCTTCTTTGCTGTGATTTGTTATATTATCATACAACTAGACTACTTATGAAGTTGGGGCTGAAATCAAAGACTTTGGGGGCCAGGATGGGTGACCAGCTTCTGATTTTGGCCATTCTTGGCATATAATACACAAGTGATGAGCAACTCCTCCCCAACAAGAGCCCGTTCCACCCTCTTAGCACCACCATAATACTTCCTTTATGTTCCTTGTTCCTTGATATTTTGTAAGGTAGCCAAAATCTAGGTTACTAGGATATTTAAAGGTAAATGATCCACAATGCATACATCGCTAGCCATTGGGTCTTTCATTCTAATCCTTTTGCAATTATATTCTAAATGCAAGGACACAAAAGCAACACAAATCATGTAATCTAGGACAGTAGGTGATCCGGTGTGGTAAGCTGGCTGTAAATAAAAAATAGAATCATGCCAAAAATTAGGCAAAGTATCCTTGACTGGCTGTTTTCAAGATCAAGTGCTTATTAAGAAGACTACCACTTGCTGAGCTTGAAAGCAGCCCATCGGGAGTACCATAGCATATCAGAAGCTTACTTATTTGGGGCCTTAGAAACCCTCTGAGAGTATGCTTGACTATAGGTGAAGGTGACATTCGTTACTGATCAGTGTTTTGCACTTGATGTTTGACGATTAAAGTGAACAATTTGTCTATTTGCCGGTCAAACTTGTCAATTACGCTGTCAAATCGTTAAAATCTAGTGACGGTGGCGTCATTAAAGCACCATAATTAACAGTGCCAAACTTGAAGGACGCTGTACGTGCGCAACACTGTAACAATAAACATTCACCAAAGCTGCCTCCAGCACATCTCCATAAGCGCCTGCCTAACGTTGTCCACATGCTGAGTCAAGTCACTCTCCTTTAAGCCACCCTCATTGCCATCATGCAAGCCACCCTTCATTCAAGCCTCCCTCACAGCCATCAGCCAAGCCACTCTCACCACCATCATGCAAGCCACCCTCATTCAAGCCGCAGCGTGCTTGGCCTGACCCGCCCTGATGAGTGTGGTGTCCTCATTTGTTCCACAGGCAGCTTGCCTTGCGACCTGCTTCTGCCTTTGATTGCATGCACCCCTTGTTTGCACGTCTGTACGTGCCCGCCCTTGCTCGTGGGCGTGCCTGCCTTGATTTAATTGGGAATTGTGTCTCGCCCCCCACTTGCATGCACCTAAACCGGCTTGCAATCCCTGAACTGGTGAGCGCTTGCCCCTATCTTGCGCTTGCACTTACACAGGTCCCTGCATAAGACAGGCTTCCCTCGTGCCTGCTTGCGCTCACACAGGCCCCTACACAACCACAGGCTTCCTTCGTGCCTGCTTGCGCTCACATAGGTCCCTACACAACCACAGGCTCCCCTCGTGCCTGCTTGCATGCCTCTGCCTGCCTGTGGATGCCTGCTAATCTGGAGGCACAGACGGGCCAGGAGAGATGCATACCTACCCCCGTCCACCAGCATGCTCATCCCGGTCCTGCCCGCCTGCCTACCTGCCTGCGCGTGCATGTGTGCGTGCCTGCCTACCTGCAGGTCCGGGAGCACTTGGGGCAGAGCAATTCCTTGAAGCCAGCCTCCCTGTCTCCCCGCCCTCCAAACCAGCCCAACCCCCACGCAGTTGTCCCTCAGGCCCATCTACCCTTCCAGCCCCGCCCCCCTCCACAGCAGCAGCAGGCCCCAGCGCCCCGACCTACCCATGCAGCCCTCCACATGAACCTCAATCCACACCCCGCCCTACCGCTCCAGGTGAGATCTTGCGCCTGGGCTTGCAGATCCTGATCTGGGTTCAGGCCAAGCCACTCACCAATGCCATCAGTGCATATCCAGTGCTGCCGTGGTGTGGACCCTGCTGCGGCGCTGCGGCTTTTTATTGCTGAACGCACTTGAAGACCATGGTGACTTAAGCCAAACGTGTGCCACCTTCGGTGCCAGTTTGATGTGCCGCTCCAGCTGTGTGGGTTGATATGATCCACTTTGTTTTGGCGTGGCCCGACTGCGGTCTGATATGATTCAACCGTGGCAAGGTGAGTGCGTTCAGCGGCCATGGGTTGTCATAATTTAGCTGTGTTTAAGTGTGACCCAGCTGCGGTTTGATATTGTCTAACCGTAGTTTAGTGTGTGCATTTGGCGGCCATGGTTTAGTGTGTGCATTTGGCGGCCGTGGTTCAGAGTGTGCATTTGGGGGCCGTGGTTCAGAGTGTGCATTTGGCGGCCGTGGTTTGGTGTGTGCATTTGGCGGCCGTAGTTCAGTGTGTGCATTTGGCGGCCGTGGTTCAGAGTGTGCATTTGGTGGCCGTGGTTTGATTTGCCGGCCCTTACATTTCGCGCAGGAGGGTGAGCACAAGTACCCGGTCCTGGACACCAACCTCGGCCCAGCCTCAGGCCAGGATTTCGGCAGTGAGGGTGGGTGTGCCTAGCAGCCGCCCTGTGCGGCAGGAAGGTCCCTGCCACCCTGTGCTGTGCGGTGGTGCAGCCGCCCTGCGTTGCAGGCGCATGCCAGCCGCCCTGTTTGCGCTGCTCTGCCTGCCCTTTTGCGCAACGCTCCGTTCCCCTGCGCCCCCCTCCCCCCTTGCCTGCGCACAGGCACAGCGCTGCTTGCCGCCGTGCCCCCCTCTGCTTGCCCCTGCGCACAGGCACAGCGCTGCTTGACGCCGTGCCTCCCTCTGCTTGCCCCTGTGCACAGGCACAGCGCTGCTTGACGCCGTGCCCCCCTCTGCTTGCCCCTGTGCACAGGCACAGCGCTGCTTGACGCCGTGCCCCCCTCTGCTTGCCCCTCAATGCTGTCTCTCAATGACACCTCTCAAAACCTCCTGCGTACCCCACTCACCCCTTGTTCCGGCCGCCTGTCCGCGCGTGCCGCTCATCCCCCATGCCCGCAGACGAGGCCGTGAGGGCCGCAGACGAGGAGGTGAAGCGCAGCCTTGACATGCAGCAGTCCCCGCCGCAGGCGCGCGCAATCCAGGCCCCGCTCGTGGGCACCATGCGCTCCAGGCCCACGCCCGCACCCGGTGGGCGTTGGG
>LFCJ01001895.1_pt1 | contig 14907 bp, 24 predicted proteins | sample 643141 | NCBI WGS metagenome assembly LFCJ01 (sample SAMN03766243, study PRJNA286221) | soda lake metagenome | biome: soda lake; feature: Kulunda steppe; material: water; isolation source: sample B1-Br-g2 brine of Lake Bitter-1 | place: Russia: Kulunda steppe | collected 2010-07 | reverse complement strand
TGCTCTTCGAGAGCTACGCAATGACGCCCCTGGGGGTCTGATTGGGGGGGATGGGATTTTTGGTATATACGGTTTCTACGGTATACGGGGTATATACGGGGTATATATACGGTATATAAGTTATAAACAATTTCCATATACGGTTTCCAGCAACCCTACGCATGAGCACTTCCTTTAATACCGCTCCATGCACGCACGCACACACATTAGTCAAGAGGTGCACCCAAGCAGCACCTGAAGAAGGGCACTTGTTGCATCGCCCTGTCTCCTCTTGTCCCCGTGAACATGGGCTCAGGTGTGCATACGCACTTGTGCACATAGGTGTGCGAGTAAGTATGCAGTTTCACCTCATTTCATGCACCTCCAAAGATGCATGCGCACATACACACAAGCAGACACGCACACACACATGCACACACACGTACATATGCACACAAACAACAATGGGCGCGCTCGCGCAAGCGCACCTCGATGAGTGCGTTGACCTGCACCTCAGACAGGCCGGTCAGCATGATGCCCTCCAGCAGCTGCGCAGCGTGCGGGCGCCACACAGGCCCCAGCGCGCGCGCCAGCACGCCCGCGCACTCCAGCGCCTCTGGACACGACACGCGGCTCTGCAAGCATGGGCGTATTAGCAGCAGCAGCGGCGGCAGCAGCAGTGCGTGGTGCTGGGAGTATTGCCTGCTCAGACCTCGGCCTTGGCCCAAGCATCAAAGGACCACAGCACGCCATGCTCAGACACCTATCTGTGGACATGCTGCCTGGCAAGTTAGCAGCACAGGCACCTGCTACACGCGTGTTGGACCTTATCTGCTGCTTACTAGGCATGCGCCCCACGCATGCCTTACCATGCATGTAGAAGTCCCAATTCATAGGGGCTGGCCTGTGCCATGCTCACCTGAGCTTGTGCGTAGATGGACTGAAAGGTTCGGTGCTTGATGAGTCGCTCTACGTCACCCATCCCCCTTGGGGTCATAAGTCCACCAAAGCAGCGTGTGCTCACCCCAACCTTGGCCAGTCTGATGGGCCCTCAAAGCCCAGCTTTTGTTGGGTCACCCGACGGCACCCATGAGAAGACGACTCTGTGACGATGAGCACACTCCCTACAATCAAGCACACATGAAGCAATGCCCACCAAACGGTGCCCTCACCTTAAGCTTAGCAAGGCCAATGGACTCCTTCATCTGTGCGCTGATGGCAGGCAGGCAGGCCTCAAACGCAGACGCGCAGCCCACATCCGCCAGCGCCGCGCTCATCTCGGCGATAGCTGAGAACGCCGCGCCCCTGCGTGCAACAACAGGAGCGGCAGCCGCAGCACTCCAGCTGGAGGCACACCACAGAGGTGCACATCAACGGCGGGTCTTGCAGATGACATAGAGGACACTGCACCCTTGATTTAAGCAACAACATATGCTTGCGCGCATCTGCAATGGAGTGAATGTTACGAGTTAAGTAGCAGCAAAAGCGCATTTGTTACGCGTTAACCCACAGGCAAAGCGTGACGGGCTCATTTCGTGTGAGCCTTGCCCAGGCAGTGACAAGGTGCGGAGCAGCAGCGTGGGCTGCATGGGAACCCTGTTGACCACAGGATAGAATGTGCCAGCAGCCCTGCGACTTGGCAACGCCCCATACCTCTCTGGCTGGTGCTTCAGCACGGCGATGAGGTAGGTGAGCGCCCGCCCAAGGTACTCAGCTGCAAAGCGCTCAGGAGAGAACGCTGCCAGGCGCGGCAGCAGGACCATGACGGCACGCCGTATCTGCTTCTCCTTGCTGTCCTTAAACCGCAGCACGGTCTCCACCACCTCCTTGTACCTGCGGCCACACGCGTACTCAACGTTTTGCATGCACACACGCACGCACATCCACGCATGTGCATGCTTGAGCCCGCACAATGGCGCACAAGCTGGCGCACGACTGTGAAAGAGGGCCTGAAAACGAAACGCCCAGTGTGGATCTGGGAGGCCCTCATGTGCTGCTGTACATGCTGCGCCCCTGCGCGCGCAGCAACACACGTGGCAAGCTGAGCAAGCTGATCCAGCATTCCTACGCGCTGGGCAAGCACCTGCCGCACAGGGGCAAGCATTCCCACAGCCGTGCATCGAGGAGAATAGGCAAGCTGGGCTTTGTCTTCAGCTTTTTTTGGGGGCCGCACGCAGGGCTTGGTCTGCGCCAGCAGCCCCAAAGCGCGTCGCAGCAGCTGGCCTGCGCACTCGGCAAGACAGTGGGCTGCGCTCACGGAGATGAGACTGATCTATGCTGGTGGCAGGCACACATTCACAGCGTCCCCGAGCTCAGCACATGGCTGAAAACAGGATATGTATAAACACAGAACATATGCTGATTTGTGCGCCAATCTGCAAAAATGTGGGGGGATTGCCTGTGGTTTCAGGAACCCCATATATGAATGTGCGCGCACCTGGCCAGGAGGAACTCTCCCGTGTGCTGCAGCAACTCCCCCAGGGCCAACAAAGAGCCATGGATGGCCTCGGCGCTGGGCATGTTGCCGGTGCGGATGTCCCTGTGCACAGAAGCGCGCACACGCGCACACATGTGCATGGGCAGAGACGTGGGGAGCCTTGGATGGCCTCGGCGCTGGGCGCTCTGCTGGTGCAGAGTCCCATGTGCGCAACTGCTGGCATTGACTGAAGATGCACTTGCCATTACGCCAAACATTGCCATCATGTTTGACAGCAGAAACAGGATCTTCACACCAAGCACAAGTACACTTAGAACAGATGCACACGCCAACCTGCACTGTTTTCTTCAGCCAAGGCCAAGCACAAATCTTTTACAATCACACACACACAATGGCTGAAAGCCTAAAAGCTGTATGATTCGAGTGACACCTGCATCCACTGAGCACACAGAGCGTCCACTGAGCACACTTAGCGTCCACTGAGTGCCAACTGCGCACACTGCGCATTGCCCCACAGATCACAGGCTGCACTGGACCCGCTGCTCAGACCCTCGCACGCAATGACCCCGCAAGTCCAAAGCTCTCCACAGGTACTCACTTGTTCAGCCCCCGCACGGTCTGCACAAACAGCTTGTAGTACCATTGCACGCGGTACCGGGTCTCGCGCATCTCCACCAGGCAGAGGCATGCCTGCGCATATGCGCGCATGACACGCCACGGAATCTATACCATGCAGCACGTGGCTCCTTTTCAGAGCATGTCGCTGGGAGTTGCCGAATGCAATCCAATGGGTGGGTCCCAGGCCAGGCAGAAGTACACAAGTTTGTGGGGAAAGTCTGAGGGCTTTTGCTCAGGACTGCAGGTGTGCGCAGTGCAGGTGCTCATCCGGCGGGCATCCGTCTCTTCCTCATCCTTTGTGCGGCTGCAGGTGGCCCTCCAAACTGCCTTATCTGCCCCCAACACATACATGAGTGCGGCTGCAGCAAAGAAAATTTCAAAAGGCATGGCCGGCTTTGCGGGCACCGCGGGCCTTGAGCGTGCATGCACCACTGCAGAGCACGTGCCCAACCCACCTTAAGCGCCTGGACAGCCGCCTCTCGGATGAAAGGCCTCGTATCCCTCAAAGGGAACCAGATGGCATCAATGAACGCCTGCGGGGCGTATTGACGAGGCACCATAACAGGCGAGCGCGTGAGGGTGAGAGAATAGGGAAATTGGTGACAGCTGGCAACAGCTGGCAACAGCTCTGACGGCCAAGCACTCGCCGCAACTTTGAGGTGCTGGACACTGTGTTGGTATCAAAGGAAGGCTTGCTTACAAGGGAGGTTTCTGGTGCAAATGAGGCTGCCCTGCCACCGAATTGCCTAGGGGCACACCCCTCTACCCAGAGGTTTGAAAGCATAAGTGGATCCAAAAGCAAATTACTTATGAGCGAGGACCACTGCGCATTTGGGAGCCTGACATCCAGAAGATGACACTCCCCGATGAAAATTACCCACTTTTAAGGGATGCAAGCACAAGAACATGGCATGGCGCGCAGGCACGCACCTTGACGTGCACATTGAACACAGCCGGTGCCTGCTCCGCCATCTCCCTCAGCAGCATGACAGCTGCTAGCCGCTTTGCTTCAGTAGACTCCTTGGGGTCGCACCATGATAACGCACGATTGACCTGCAATGCGCATTATGCATCGCAGCGCATGGCACAACCCAAATCAAAGCTGGCACGCCACAGGTCCTCTTCCTCAACAAGTTCCATTCTTTGCATAGAAGCTGCCAACATGCCTAATCCCTAGCTACAGCTGACCTCACAACCTATGTGACTGCTGACAGTCTAAGGACAATTGCTCTGTTACAGGCCATCCTCTGGACAGGCAAAACAGCTTTTTGAGCACTGCAATGTGGAGGGAGTGGAAGATAACAGAAGGCACAACAACATACAATCTTGCTGAGACTGAAAACCGGGCTGCTTCTGTGAGCATGTGTGCGCATTAAGTGCAAACTCGTGCGGACCTGCTCATCCCCCCTCCCCTCTTTCATGCATACACAGATGTGGACGCATACGTTTGCAAACACCTGTATACGTGCACAAATACACAAACACACACATGCACGCACACATGCACACACATGCATGCGTAAGCTGACAAGCATGCACACACGCGCATGCATGGTGCTTGTGCACAAGCACACACACACACCCCGCTGCTGCCCACCTCTAGGTCTACAATGTCTGAGGCCATGGCGCCCCCGCTTTTGACCAAGCGCCCCATTGTGTGTGCCATGGCCTCAATGAGGGTGATGTCGTCCGCCCATTCCAGCGCAGGGCTGAGCATCTCCCATAAGCGTTTGGTTTTGTTTGCGTCATCGCCAACCGTCTGCACACCATGTGTGAATTGAGTGAGGCAGTGAGCACATGCACATCATTGAACATTGTTGTGAGGCAATGAGCCGCCCACATCCTGCTGTATCTTGCGTGCAGGCCGAGGCCAGGCTCTTCGTCCCTGGCTCGCCCAGCTCACTGCAGGCGGGTGTTGTAGAGTGAGCTAACACTTGTAGGAATAGTCACGGCACCATGGATGTGCCACCATCTGTCAGGAGGAGGGCGTTGGGAAATGCCACCATGGCCAATTAGCATGATCCCCGCGCGTCTACTCGCACCTTGATTTCAATCAGCTCATCAATGGCCAGCACACCACCCAGGCGCTTGTGGACGTCGTTGCTGAGGGAGCAGGGTAGGGGGTAATGTTATGTTGAGCAAGGGGTCATGGATTAGGGCTTCCATCAGGTGCAGCTAGCCCGGGAATCGGTAAGGACTCCCAGGCATCCGGCACACTCACTCTTTCTTCAGCAGCGCCTCCACGCGCCGATTTATGTCCATTATAAACTTGGAGAACGTCTCGGAGCTCAGGTTGCGCGCCTCCTGCGGGGCCACCATCGCAGAAGGAGAGGAGGGGTGCACATGTTGAGTTGGCACACCCTGGACAGGTAGGCACACTCCCGCATGCGGGGTTCTCATGCCCACATCAACACAAAAGTGCACACATCGCTTCAATGCTCCTGCCAGAGCATCAAGAGAAACTGGCGCGGGCACCCCAACCAGGCACATGTGCCAGCCCTCCGTCTTCCGCACGCACACATACACGAACAAGGGGGCACGCTCGCACCGCATCAATGTATTGCAGGAGGTGCCGCTCCCCATCTTTCCGACGCTCTAGCACTCCCGGCCTGCAGAGCTCCTCGAGCAGGCGCCCCACATTGTCTGTGGCCTTCCACACACTGCTGGCATTGCTTGAAGACCGCAGGCCCACCGCCCCGCTGCCATCCAAGCCCCCATCTCTACCAGACCTGCTGCCAAGGGAGCGCTGCAGCCAATCTGCAACAGACATCCAGGCAGGCAGACAATCACAAGCAGCTGCGCCCGTCACTGTCTAACATTGGGCGCAGCATGAGCAGGTGTAAGAGAGAAAAGCTAATACAGCTAGGCTATATAATGAAACACAACGGACATTGCTACTTCTACATCATCAAAATGATTTGCTTTTCACTGCCAAACCCCGATCAGATCACTTTTGCAGTCAGGTCTACCCACTTCCAATATTATCCAATCTTTGTTCATTTTCAAATTTGATGCTTTCATGTGCGCATGGCTTCTTACGGCCGTTGACCCTCTCGTCTTCTCTCCAAGTGTTGTCCGCCGGAAGCACCCACACGTATATTGAAATCACTGTGATGATCTCCCGTTTTTTTCCCGTAGATTGGGCCAAAGCAAAGCAATCAAGTTGGGATGGCGCTGCTTAGTTATTTAATTGACATTTATTTGGCCGTCTGCCATGGCCAAGGATAAGAGGGATGGAAAGAAAGGGGGAAAGAAAGGGGGAGTTGGGGGTGCAATGGGCGTGGACACGCGCAAGCCCAAGCACTCTCTGGACACCAACCGCCCGTCCAAGGGTATGGGCAATCAGCGCGACGCAGCCACGGTGAGGGGAGGCGGGATCCCTCGCTCGGACGCATGGGGCGGGCTGCCTCCTGGCTGCATCATGTCGTGCTGCTTGCTTCCCGCTCTGCCTCCTCGCGTCCCTCCATCCTTCCTGGCTGTGCTTTTGAAAACATGCACCTGTTCCCCTTGATGCTCCGCAGACCCGGCGGCTTAAGATGTACAAGCAACGGGCTGTGCGTGACAAGAATGGCAAGCTCATCAGCCAGGTACGCTCGGCTGCTGATGCGTGTGTGGTGCTTGCTGAAATTCGTGCCACCAGCCTGGTGCGTGTGTATATGCATGACACGCACATGCACGCACAGTTCACCAGGTGCCCCTATGCAGGCTGCTACCCAACCCTCTTCATGCAATGCCCTCTACTTCCCATTCCATGTGCTCACCCCACCCACCACACCCCGTCTCCATCCTCTTCGCCGCACACAAACACACACACGCAGGAGTTGCAATCGAAGGAGCTGCCCAGCACGCGAATCCAGCCCGATCGCCGTTGGTTTGGCAACACCCGAGTGGTGGGCCAGAAGCAGCTAGAGCAGTTCCGCACCGAGATGGCTACGAAGGTTAACGACTCGTACACCGTGCTCCTCCGCGAGAAGAAGTTGCCGCTACAGCTGCTGGAGGACCCGGAGAAGAAGCTGAAAGGCAAGCAGGTGAGGGGGGGGGGATACTGAATCCTGCCTTCGGCCGTCCGGTTCCCTGACGTGCCTCGCAGCTGTGCAGCCGCCACCCCATCAATTTTTTGGGCACGCACGCACCTCTCGCACACATCTGCGCTAGAAGCAGCGTTTGTGCCTGCTCACGGGTGCCTGCGCGAGCGCGGGAACGAAGATGTTCCCCAGATTGAGTGGCATGCTCGACAGACCGTTGCCGCCTCCTGGACGACCCGCGCAGGTCCGCAGCAACCTGCTGGCCACACAATCTTTTAAGGACACGTTCGGGCCTAACACGAAGCGTAAGCGCCCAAAGCTTTCTGTTGACAACCTCGCGGAGCTTAGCGTTCAAGCCGATGAGCGGGATGAGAGGTGGGTGGGTGGTAAGGGAGCCTCCGGAGGCTGCTTGCGGTTTTGGCTTGGGCCCTAGATGCAACCCCCTTGCTAAACAGGTCCTGCATTCTCTAAACGTCTCCCTCCCCCTCCTTCCGTCCTCCTCATGCTCCAGGTTTGACGAGGCTGTGCCTGAGGCAGAGAAGGAACAGGTAAGCAGGGGGGGAGGGAGGCTGGTTCGAGCCACAACATGGCCAGTGCTTCAGAGGCTTTGTTTCCTCATGCATCACTGACCTACTGCGTGTAACATAGTGCAGTCTTCAGGCTGTGCGCCCCACTATGCGACTTTCTCCTTGTGTCCTGCATGACTCCTGTCCGTGCTGGCGACTCTTCCCATCTAGAAGCTCCTTACACTCCTGCTTGGCTGTGTCTTGTAGGTTCGGCGCGGCCCATTTGAGAAAGGACAGTCCAAGCGCATTTGGGGCGAGCTGTATAAGGTGCTGGATTCATCTGATGTCATCATTCAGGTACGTATGCTCTGCTGGCTCTTTCTTGCTGAGTCATCAGAGCGTCCTCTGGCTTGTTCACACCCTGTCCACTCCAACACTGCTTGTCATTGACCTAGACAAGTGTCAGTTGCAAGCCCAGGCTGTGATCATCAGATGGTACTTGTTGTCAAACTGAAGCGTGGGAGCCGATTGTGTACATCTGTCTGGGCACAGCCCCACAACCTGTCCGATTGACGCACCCTGGCTTGCCTGCAATCTCTTAGCCAGCACACGGCACAGCACATGCGGTGGGTGAAGGGCTCCCGCCCTCACCTCTGAAAAGGAGTGCTCGCCTGGCCCACGTGGCTGTAGGCCTTATGAGCGCATATTCCGCCAGGAACACCGCACAATGACAGTGCTAGGTGCAGGCAGCTGACTCCCCTGTCTGCAGGGTTGCAGACAGTTGCCTCCCTGGCTGCTGCTTTCCTGATTCCATCGCCTTCGGGTGAGCCCCGTCGGGGCAGTTACCTGTTGGGTTCTACCCAGGAAATGCCATTTGCTCAAGGCACCAACACACTGTATGCATGCCTGCATATTGTTACGGATTGCCCAGCTGCTTGCACACATGTGTTCCTGCCCATTATCCCTCCTTGGTCTGGTTGTGTAGGTGCTTGATGCCAGGGACCCTCTGGGCACGAGGTGCAGGTTTTTAGAGCAGCACATTCGCAAGCATCTCCGCCACAAGCACATCCTGCTGCTGCTGAACAAGTGTGACCTGGTGGGTACCCGCTGCGAGTCCGGAGCAGGCCGGTAACTTACTTGCTTGTGGATGGGACAGTCTAGCATGCATTCCGAGCAGTGCATGGTCACACCTGCCGCAACCAGTGATCGAGGACATTATTCGGGCAGTTTCTCAGAAAACATTCGCAGGCCCAACTAGAGCTTTCGCCTTGCCGGGCTTGAGAGCTAATGCGGCTCTATCCTTCCTTGGATGTCTGAGGCTCCATGGCTGGTGTGACAATCATCACCAACAGGCACTCCATTTCTAACCATTGCAAGACTGTCTATTGCTGTGATGGAAACAAGCTGAATCTCGCACATCTCGTTCAAGTGCTTGCACTCATTTTGGTGTCTCACTAACCACGATGTGCATGAACATGTGAGGAGTGAAATGCTGCATGATTTTTGAGGCCGATGATTGAGGACACTATTCGGGCAGTTTCTCAGAAAACATTCGCAGGCCCAGCTAGAGCTTTCGCCTTGCCAGGCTTGAGAGCTGATGCGGCTTCATCCTTCCTTGGATGTCTGAGGCCTTGTATGCTTTGCATGTGGCTGCATTGCTCATCTTTGCCTGTCCTGTCCGTGCTGCTAGCAACAGCACAGGGCGGATTGGCACTACATAAAATCTCACATAGAAAACACCTCACAACTGCATCATCATCACCACAACCATCATCATCATCATTGTCGTTGTGCGGCTGGCTCTTCTGATGGGTTGTTGATGAACTAGTGACTTGTCCGTACCATCTGATGCCCCTCTGGGCATTTGCTGTTATAAATACTAATGCTCTGAAACCCTGGAGCCTGCATCATGCCACATAGTGCAATTTGTCTCCTGATAAGAGCCCTGCTGAGCGGATGCATAAACAGATGTTTCCCCCAGCCTTGGCCATCGCTGGTGGTCTTGAGAATGGCCTGCACATCTGGCTCTGTATGTGAGCCCCCGACTCGCAATGTATCAGGGCTGCTATTCATGCCTGCAGGTGCCCTCCTGGGTAACCAAACGTTGGCTGCACTACTTGTCCCGTGACTTTCCCACCCTGGCTTTCCACGCGTCAATTACCAACCCATTTGGCAAGGGCGCCCTTTTATCATTGCTGCGTCAGGTGCGAACGGCGCCTGTAAGAATCTTCTAAATTGCCAGGACTAAGAGGATATGAGACATGTGCTCTCTTCTCTCCAACATGGATAAGATCTGTTAGCATTTGCTATGGCTGGCCTAGTCTGATGCTTGTTGATTAGAAGAGCTCATAATTATTTAAGTTGTTCAGCTGGAAATATATTTATTCCAATGGCTGTGATATCCTCCAACCCAAGCAGGCTCTCCTGGCCTGCACTGCCCTGACCTCCTTGTGAGGGGAGGATGCGCATGGGTGTATGAGCCGTCAGCCTTTATTTCATTTTATTGACATGCACACCACTGGCTGTGATATCCTTCAACCCCAGCAGGCTTTTCTGGCCTGCACTGCCCTGACCTCCTTGTGAGGGAAGGATGCACATGGGTGTATTTGAGCAGTCAGCCTTTATTTCATTTTATCGACATGCACACCACTGGCTGTGGTATCCTCCAACCCCAGCAGGCTCTCCTGGCTTGCACTGCCCTGACCTCCTTGTGAGGGAAGGATGCACATGGGTGTATTTGAGCAGTCAGCCTTTATTTCATTTTATTGACATGCACACCACTGGCTGTGGTATCCTCCAACCCCAGCAGGCTCTCCTGGCTTGCACTGCCCTGACCTCCTTGTGAGGAACTGGTGCACATAGATGTATTTGCGCCATCACATGTATCTGATGTCACTTTTGTACTCGCACCACTAGTTGTTGTCTCCCCCTGTTGAAGCACTGCTGGTTTCGTGACTCTGAATGTTAGTTGATGTGTCTCCTTGCTTGTTTGTTGTTTTGCAGTTGGCCAGGCTTCGTTCTGACAAGCAGGCCATCTCTGTTGGTTTTGTTGGCTATCCAAATGTGGGGAAAAGCAGTGTCATCAACACCCTTCGCACCAAAAAGGTAAGCAAACAGGGATACAATTGCTCACACCAAATCATGTCTCTTCAGCATTGCTAGATGCTTGATGTAAGTGCAATTTAACCTTCAAGTCACTTGTATCTGAATACAACTTCATCTATTTGAATAACATGCTTATCCTTTGGTTGTGCGCTCTACCTAGGTGTGTAAGACGGCACCTGTGCCTGGCGAGACCAAGATCTGGCAGTATATCACCTTGATGAAGCGTGTCTTCCTCATCGATTGTCCCGGCGTGGTGTACAACAAGACTCAGGACGAGGAGAGCAACATTGTGCTCAAGGTAGTTGAGGGAAGCCTCATCGTTTTGGAGGGGATGGTTGACGAATGCTGCGAGCTGACAGAGCACCCCTTCCATGGCCGCTCCCTGTTGCCTGCCGCTCACTCAGTGCTCTGTAGCTGGCTGACTGTGTACACATGACCCCGCAGATGTGGAGGGAGTGGAGATGAGCTGTATGCTTGTCTCCACAGAAACAAGGGCCCTTGAAGTGCCCTCTCACTTTGCTGACCATGTGCCTGCCCCTTGTCCCAATCCTTGCATGCAGGGCGTGGTGCGTGTGGAGAACCTGGAAGATGCTACTGAGCACGTGCCCACCGTGCTGCTACGCGTCAAGCCTGAGTACTTGGTAGGTTGCTACTGGACTTTCTGGCGTGCAGATTATGGTCAAGCCTCAGCAGTCAGCTGCCCAATGTTCTTTATCCTTGTCGCCTGCTGTTGTTATCATTTTAGGCGGGAGAGGGTGCATTTCAGAAACTGCTATGGGCACATGGGGCAGCTTGCTTTGGCTTTTCCGCCCTGTCAGACCAAAATATGCCTGCCCAGCAGTGCACCTAGACGAACCTGGTTGTGCTCATAGCAGCAGCCACAAGTGGATGGATGAACCCCTTGGTATCAATAGTCCCCCAGCAGCAGCATCTTTGAACCCTGGGGTGCAATGGCTTTTAGTCCTGTGTGTGAAAGTGAAGCTCCCAAGGAGTCTCGAAGGCACCCACAGGAATTGATAGTGGTTTGGCATGTGTGGATCGCCGCAACGCTCCTGTACTGCGCAGCGTCGCGCGTACCGGCTGAAGGAGTGGAGTGACTGCGAGGACTTCCTGACGCAGCTGGCCCAAAAGGCCGGCAAGCTCCTGAAAGGCGGGGAACCTGATCTGAACACTGCAGCAAGGTGGGCGATGTCCTTGTCTGCCGATGCTTATGTTACAGCACTGCCTGCTTTGTTAGCGCACTCACACAAGTCTGAAAGGAGAAGCGGAGGATGGCTTGATAGCTGTGATGATAAACGTGTACCATCAAATTCTTATGGCGTGTGGCGCCCCTGATGACACATTTCAGCCTTGTCTGAGCTATCAAGCCGAAGCCGTCCTGCCTCAGACCTGTACATACGCCAAGCTCCTCGAATGATGGGCTACTACCTGATCACTTCATCCCCAAACCCAGCCTGCCTACCCCAGGGTCAGCTGACCCTGTGTGGGCCAATCCACCCCCTGTCTTTGGGAACCTGAAGCAGAGCAAGAGCAACCCCTCAATGCTTTTGTACCTTCAATGTTACCAAGGTGCTATGCCAATTGTTGCCTTTGCGTGCTTCTAGGTATACCATCTAGCTGAATTCATGCACAAACAACTGCTGCTGTGAGGATCTTGGGTTATTCGCATGCTGTTGTACGCTCCAGGCTTCAGTGGGTGCCATGGCACTGCTCCTCAAATGCTGCATGACTTGATGCACGTTTCAAGGATAGGGGATTGAGGAGCACCCTCTCTACCAGCATGCATTGAAGAATTTGGACCCCTCGTGATCAGCTGCCAGGTCTATGGGCCATGCTGCATGCGAATTTATAGAGGTCTCATGCCCGTGCCCCTGCCTGCAGGATGGTGCTGTATGACTGGCAGCGCGGAAAGATCCCGTACTTCACCCTGCCACCAGACTACAAGCCTGAGGAAGAGCAGCGCCTAGCCCAGGCGGCTGAGGCTGCAGTAGATGAGGAGACGCGGGCAGAGTTGCCTGCGCCCACACACGCTGTGACGGAGGAAGACGCACAGGGGGAGGCGGGCGTTGAGCCTGAGGCAGCTGCAGCAGGTGGGCAATTGCTTCCCTGGATACCCCAATGCACTGTGCGCTAAGCTCTGCCTGGTCACTTCTCTTGTGTGTATGGTATTTGGGCATCGCTTGTTTTGTAATGCAGTGTTGCATGGAGTTGGTTGCTCCTGTGCCCTATCTTTTCACCCAATGAACGCAGCAGTTGATCACATGCACATGAGCGATTCCATTACTGATCATGTACCTGTGCTCCCTGCCTGCAGCTGCACGCGAGGCTTCAAAGCTGCTGTCTGCTGCAGCCCAGCTCCAGGCGCGCGCAGCCATCCCTGTACAGGAGGGGTACTATCTGCCCAGCGACGAGTGCAGGGAGAGGGAGGATCCTGAAGAGGAGGGCAGCAAAGAGGTGCTTGATGGGAGTGAGGATGATACGGACTTGGAATGTGAGTCACTTGCAAGCAGCAGCGAGGGGAGTGAGGACAAGGAGGATGGCCAGGGTATGGAGACGAGCACGTCAGGAGACTCTGAGGGTGAGTGCCTTCGCTTTCTCTGTGCCCGGCTTGAAGCTGGAAAGACTCCCATCCACTCTTGATATCATATGCTCATTTCCAAATTCACATGGAATAACCACTGGCTGTGATATTCTCCAACCCTAGCAGGCTCTCCTAGCCTGCACTGCCCTGACCTCCTTGTGAGGGAAGGATGCACATGGGTGTATTTGAGCCGTCAGCCTTATTTCATGCATATATATGTAGCCTGTTGCATTTGCCTCATCAGCATTTATATTCACTTTTCACATTCTCCTTTGATTGCAGGTGACAAGGAAGAGGAAGATGAAAGACCTGGTCGCAATCGGCAGCCAGGCACCAGAAGGAAACAGGCATTGGCAAGCTTGCCAGGGGCTGAGCAAAAAGGCAAGAGAGGAGAGCTGGCTGGAACTGCTGGAGCTGCTGAGGATGATGATGATGCAGGCTATGGCAAAGGCGGCCTTTCGTGGGAAGCTGTTCTACATTGTGTGCAGGTAGGTGTGTGGTCTTGATGTGCTTGCATTGTCTTGCTCCTCACTCTGACTGTTACCTGCAGTGTTCTGTCAGTGCTTTTGTGGCTGTTTGCTTGGGATGCTGACCCTCAAGTTGTGCATGAGCATATGCCCTGTGAGCTATGATGGTAATGTCTCGTTCGTCGTATTGGCAGTCCTTGACAAGACAAGGCCGTGACGACAAAACTACCGACTTTTTACTGAGCTCACCCACTACGCCTTGATATCAAGCAAAGCCTGCAACATGGAGGCACACACATGCTTTGAGAGAGACCTGCATGAAGTCTTGCTTGCGTGCCCTGTCTTCGCCACCAGAGATGCTCATGTGGTCTTGATGAAATGAATGTGTGTACATTTGCATGCATTTATTTGCAAGCAGAGTATCCTGGGCCAGAGGCCTGTTGTCAAATTTTACTTGACTTTGTAGGGTGGTAATAACCAAGAGGATGCTGGCACTGCAGAAAGAGCAAGCAAGCGCAGTTTGGACCCAGGTAGTGAAGCCCCCCAACAGAGTGGAAAGAGAACTCGGAAGATCAAGGGCGTGGTTGGAAAATCGAAGATGGCCACCTTGGAGTAGGTTGCTGCAAGATGATGCCTCGGAGCCTGGAATTGAATCATCGATGCAGCGGCAGTAAGATTGGAATTGGTACTTGCCTCACACAGTGTACATTTGAACCTTGACCAAAATCCAAGACTGTTGTAAATTTACACTAGTGTTTTTCCACCCTGTACCTTACTGAATGGCCTATTTTGGCCGCAACATTTATCCTGTTCTTGGACTCGTCTGTATTATTAAGATTGCTTGCATCATTCATCATCCATTAAATGGTCACTCGGTATTGAATTGGCACATTGTCTATAATACAATTGCCTAGGACATTGCCTTAAAATTTGAGTAATAAATAAATGGTGCGCGTGTGTAATGAGCTGCACAGTCACAAGGACTACTTTTTGTAATCCTGGTAATTTACAAGGATGAGGCCCTTAGTCAAGAAGCACTTGTGACTGCTAGCCTGCTCATATAAAGTTTACAAGTTTAAGTTTGACCTTCAGCCAGGTAGTTTGACTGATCAGGTTGCTGGTGAACACCAGCCATCATATAAACATCCATAAGCTTTGAAATAAAACGATAGGAAACATTAGTTTGTTT
>LFCJ01001892.1_pt1 | contig 14912 bp, 10 predicted proteins | sample 643141 | NCBI WGS metagenome assembly LFCJ01 (sample SAMN03766243, study PRJNA286221) | soda lake metagenome | biome: soda lake; feature: Kulunda steppe; material: water; isolation source: sample B1-Br-g2 brine of Lake Bitter-1 | place: Russia: Kulunda steppe | collected 2010-07 | reverse complement strand
TCCGTCACTACTTCCTTCGAGAATTGCGCGGACGCTTACTCGACCGTTGGTGCCGTTTCTACCAATGGTCATCGGTTCTTTCCCCGGAGCGCGAGCACCTTCTTTTTGCATCACGGGGAATTCACCGATGTATCGGTTACACCACGACACGATATCGTGAGTGGAACGGTAGTTCGTCTTGAGTTGAATGCTCCGGACGGGAACGTCGAAACGATCACGCACTCTCTGGGGAAAACGGATGAGACACTCCACCGTTCCGCCGCGGAATCGATACAGGGCTTGATCGTCGTCTCCGACGACCGTAATGTTAGGATCGTCTAACTCGTCTAACAACCGGAAATAGAGTTCCTGCTGGAGTGGGTTCGTGTCTTGATATTCGTCCACGAGGACGTGTTTTAGAGGGGGACGCTCTCTTTCTTCTTCACCGTGAACGAACCGCTTCCCGGCGTTGTGATCTAAGAACTCGATGAATCGCTCTAATAAACGAGCAAAATCACACCGTCGCTCTTCACGGAGAGTCTCACGGTACTTCTCTAATCCTTCGGCACACACGCGCCACGGTCTTTCTTCGTGTGACTTCAGTTCCCCTGTCGATGCCAGGTACTGGGAGATCCGATTGAATAGCTTCGCGGCTCCCTGTGTGGCCTGCCACTTGTTGGGACCGTACTTCGAATGGACTTGCCATCCGAATATTTCGTCGAAGAACTCCCACTCGTCGCTTGTATCGCTCAAATCCTCCGGGATAGTTTCCCAGTCGGAGGAATCGACATCTGCACCACGGAGATAATCGACAAACTCACAGTTATCGTACATAAACAGCTGCTGGCCATCCTCATCCAGCAACTCGACATTACCGTAGTCCGGATACCGGTATTCCTGCATAACGTCATTACAGAGAGAGTGGAGTGTCCCGATTCGGATCTCGTTCGCATCTACGTCGTTACCGAATCCGATTACGCGGAGTCGATCCACGATTCTCTCTTCGAGACTCTGAGCCGCTTTCTCGGTAAAGGTTGTCAAGAAGATGCACCCCGGTTCGACCCCGTCAACGAGAATTAGCTTCAGGGTCCGCGAAACGAGGACTTCGGTCTTACCACTGCCTGGGCCCGCTGTGATATGAAGGGGTCCACCGCTATGAAGGATAGCTCGCCGCTGAGCCTGATTGAACGACCAGTCGGATTCATCGAATCTCTGCCGATTGGCCTCTTCCAATCGATTGAGGAATTCTTTCTCTGTGATCGGCGGACCAGACATGGATACTAAGTTTTAACGCAACTGTGAAAAACCTCCGTCCGAGATGAACTCTGATCGCCATCAAAGCCACGACATATTTTAAACAGGCACTCCATCAGAAGTGAATATCAAAATGAGCGTCAAAATACTAACCGAACCACGAGTTCTCGTATCAGCTAATGACTATCTGTCTGAAGTAATTCCTAATTCGATTTTTAAGAAGATGGCTGATTGATCCTTGTTTTTGAGACTGATTTGATCGCCGATACTCGGATTTATCTAAGAGAACGTGAATTCTTGATGAGATTGGAGTACTCAGTTCTAGTGCGGCTTCAGATCTGAACTGTTAGATACAGCCGAGAGGCGCTATATCTCTAACATTTATCGATTTATTGTTGAAGCGGCACTAGTTGCTATTCCCCTTCTAATGAGAGAGTAACGTAGGGCTCCAGTTCTGAGTCTTTTAGAAACGTCAGATCCTCAACCGTCCGTTCCGCCAGTCGGAGTTCCTTGCCGCTAAGGAGAGATCGAACCAAATCCTCAATATCGCTCCCACGGAAATCTTCAAACAGGGAGTTCTCGACATCGCTGAGGTCATTCTCAAACTCCTGTGCTTCAGAGCGGATTTCCTGCACTCTCTGTTCGAACTCGATCTCTTCTTCGATGGTAACCTGATCGAGTCCCGACGCAGTTTTTTTGAGCGATTCGATACGGTCAGGGTCAATCTTCTCGATGCGTTGATTCAGTGCCTCAAAGCCTCCGATTCGTTCTTCAATTTCGTGGAGTTCGTACTGTAATTTTGATCTGACATCATCTCTCTCGGATTCTAAGGCATCTATCGATCCCGGAAGTTCGTTCTCCAGAGCGTCTAACTTCTTATTTTGGGCATTCCCTCGGAGAGATGCCACCTGACTACGAACGTCTTCATCGGGGGAGAGCCCATCCTCGAATAGAACATTATAGACTTCGGATAGGAGGAGCGTCTCCTCCATGAACTTCGTCGCGGTCTGGAGCTGTGCCGTAAGGTGGCTACGGCGTTGAGTTTCGTAGTAGTTCTCTAACTCGGACTGGAATTTACTTGTTGACATATTTCTCGCTGAGTTGGTCGAACCGCGTAGTATCACTGGAACTGTCGCCGTCGGCAAGTTCAATATTTGCGAGAACCCCGGTAAGATCTTGCTCCCAAACCCTCAATCCAGCGAGTGTGGCATGGAGTTTCTGATGGGTTCCTCGTTGGTTGACCAATTTATCGAAGAGTTCGCACGCGTGGAGAACCTCGTGGATCTCCTCTTCGGAATAGTTACTGAACTGTCCGAGGGCTTCTTTGGTATCTGGGTTTACCTCATCGTACGTCCGGATCTTCTCAATATACGATTTGGTCTGTTCGACGTCGATGCCAGCGAGTTGGTCGCTTATGAAGCCAGTCGCTTTTGCGGCGTCTTCATCACCGGAGACGTCTTCCAACGCTGAGCCCGCATCGTAAGCGCTGATGGCCAAGTCTCGTAGAGACGTGCTAGAATCGAACCGGAGATCTGCTGGAAGGTTCTTCAGACCACCTTTCTTCAGGCTATTTATGATGTTTAGGGGTGATGTTCTATTGAGGAGTTCTCGGATGCGTGGGAGATCAAGAACATTCTCACTTGCCGCGAAGTAGTCTTCGACGAGGGACTCAATCTCCTCGGAACTTTCGACGAACGACTGGATAGCCTCAATCTGATCCTGCATAAGGCGGTCGCCGAGTGCCTGTTTCAGTACAGTATCGAGCTTTAGCCCACCTTGGAAATAGGCCTCAGCGAATCGCTCGGCGGTAACCTCCTTCCAAGGATCGTTGAGAAGCACGGCCAGTCCGTATAGCCCGACAACTAAGTCCTCAAAAGTGTAGTTCGTAGCCCCGACAACAAAGAAGTTGGTACTTGACTCCAAGTATGTTGAGTGAATGAGGTCCTGCCACTCTCGGGCGTACGTCGTTATTTGGGTCCCCGTATCTTCAAACAGTCGGGACTCATCGGCTTCATTGGGACTCATCTCACGATAGACGCCGTATTCCAGTAAAGTCAGCAGGTCGCTCGGCGTGAAGTCTTCCGGACAGACTTCTATCTGGTCCTCCTCACGAACGCCTTGTCTTTGGATTACGAACGGTATCTCGTTCCCTCCAACGAAGTATTCTAAGGACCCTTTTGTTTGGACAGCGAACCCGTCTGTAAGGTTGTTGAGGGCGTCCTTCAGGCCCTTTTTCATATAGACGTCGATGTCAGCGGCGGCGCTCGAATCAGGATTGTTCCGCCAGGTGTCTAATTGTCCCTTAAGCTCCTCGATTTTTTTCTCCTCCTTGGTGCGTCGGGGTTCAACCGTTCCTCCATTACCTCCTGGTTCGTTTCCACCTCTCCCGCTGACCGACGCATCTGTCCCCGGTATTTTCCAAACCTGAACGTCGTTATCAACGGTTCCGTTTCCGGCCACGGTCCGTTGTTCGATCTGTAATTCGTCAGTATCGACATCTGTGAGACCGAACGCACGAACAAATCGATAGTCAACTTGGAACCACCCTCCGTTTATTTCTTCCCCATACCATTTCGCCATCCGGCGTACGGTTTCGTTTTCCCAGACGGCATCGTGTGGTGTTCGAGGATTGTTCAACCCATCTAACTCGTCGGAACTGGCCGGTGAATCGACGATTTCGTTGTAATAGTCTTGGAGGATGTCAAAAACCTTCCGAACGTACTGACGAGGCCGCTGATCCTCCTCGTCCAGAGCCTCATAGATGCGCTGGAGGAAGGTTTCGCTGAGAGGGAACAGGTCACGGAATTGCTCATCGCAAAATCCGCATTGCGCACAGCGACTGTCCTCCTCAGGCGGGAGAATGTCCGTGACTTCATTGTCTTCACCTCTTTCGTACGAAACGCTCCGATCCAAATGCTTGATATAGCCGAGGTAGGGTCGAATGAAATCTACACAGGTTCCCTCATCAAGAAAGAGTACGCTACTGGAATCGGGACGGTTGGTCCGATAGAAATCATGACGTTCTAATCCGGTTTCAGTCCGTAGCACTTCTGTTGAGTCCTGAGTTCCTGCAACGATGAAGTCCCAGTTGTTCTCCGGACTATCGTCTTCCATATAGTTGCCAAGTTTCTCTGCATCGAGAGCAGAAATCGAGAAATCCTCGAAAACGAGCACTGGGCGGTCTTCACCGAAAGCCTGTCCAACGCGTTCTAAGAGTTGGTCCATTGAGGGTGAGTCGTATTCGTCGCGGACGGCTTCCCAAATGGCGTTGTTCCACGCTTCGGCGGCTCCCTTTGCGGATTTAGTGTCAAATACGTTCAGATAGTCGAACGTCTCAATCTCGCCAGGTTCGACGAAACTCACTTTCGTGGCGAGTTCGCCTCGCTCACTGATGGAGGTCAGTTTGTCCTTGACAAATCCTTCTAACTGCGACTCTTGTTCGTCGGTAAAATTGACTGTTGTATCCGCAAGATCGGAAATGTTCAGCTTTGCCTTAGAAACGACGAGCCTGGCGACAGTTCCCCTGTTCATCTTGACATGCCGACGCAGTTTTTGGACGTTGCTCGCGCCCGGAAGATCGCCTCCAATATGTTCTCGATAGAACTCCGGAATCTCCTCTGCCATAATACTGAGGAGATCGGCATTTTTGTCGATGTGTAGAACGGGACGACCGTCTTCCCGCAGTTGATGTGAGACATACGCACAGAGTTCCGACTTGCCGGTTCCGACGTTTCCCTCGATTACTGTAACGAAGTTCCCTTGGTGGTATTTCAGAAAGTCCTCGTATATTTCCTCTTCAGATACCTGCGCCTCCTCGTCTGCGAGAGCGTCAAAGACAGTGATTCGTCGATGTGTAAATTCGAATAGCTCCTTGTTCTGTGAGCGGACCTTTGCAACTTTGCTAAATAGTGCACTCAGGAGTTCCTCGTCAATTTCTTCGAAGTGAGGACATAGGGTGCCCGCGGGTTGTTGAACCGTACTCATGATTTCACTCGGAGGTAATTCGCGTCCTTAGCTATCTGATCGTTCTTCGAAACAGGAACTCCCTGGAGTCCGATTCGCTCTTGATCTCCGTGTTTCACAAACGCGAGACGGTCAGATTTAGCTAACTGATAGAACGTGCGTGAAATGGGTTTCGTGAATTCCCGTTCTGTCGTGAGAGGGACTCTGAGTAGGTTTTCCCCGAGCCACTCGACATAGGATCTGGTTTCAATTCCGTCTCCGTCGCCCTCACGTTGACAGGCCGCCTCAACTGAGGCAGCGATGAGATCCGGGTTTGGAGCCACAGTGTATGAACTGGAACGGCCTTTTGTCGGGTGGATCAGTCCGAGGTATTCCGCTTGGTTTCGCCAGTGACTGAATTTCTCAGGGTTGAGTTTCTGACGTTCTCCTCGCTTGTTCCGGGGCTCATAGCCCTGTTTTTGATGCCAGCGATCAATTTGATTAATCAATTCCTGACTGGTTCCCGGAAAGAATTGAGTGCGAGAAAGCAAGTATTCGTAAGTAAGAACTAGGGCGGACTGTTTTCCCCAATCATCAGGATCTGCCTCCCGAGCGACGTTATGCAACATCGTCATCTGGAAGTCCAGTTTCCAGATCCCGGTATTGAACGCGAATGGTTCCGTTATGTACTCGTAATCGGACCTCTGTATAAAACCGAGAAGCAACAAGCCCTCTAGGGCCAAGTCCAGTGTTCCGCTTCTATCGTTCTCTGTCGTCATCCCTGTATCGTTCTCTAGCCCATCTTTCGACCGGTTTCCGTTCTTGATCGATCGATAGGCAATCTCCAGTAGTTCCGGGTTTTGCACCCTGTTGAGGATGTAACTCTCACTCGTGCTCATTGTTTAGATGGCCTCGGATAACCACGTATAGTACCGTTCGTGGATTGGGTTGTTTTCCAGATCTAACTCTCGTCGCGCTGCCCGTGCTTCATTCATTTCTGGCATCCTCCGTCGTCCGGCTGGATCGAATAACCGCTCGTGATCACTTGCATATTCGTTAATTGTCTTCGCTATTGATAATGCCTCGTTATAGCCGAGTTCTATTCGACGTCGGAGCCACTTTCCGAACTCTTCAATATCCTTAACCGATCCCAGTGGTTCGCTTCCAACACCAGTTCGTGAAGTGAAAACGGACGAGAGTCCCTTCACGAGAGGAAGATACGGAGCTTCAGGAAGCACGTCTATCAACTCCTCAATAGTCTGGATGGGTTCTCCAACTGCAAACTCGTATATATTCGCATTGTCTTGGAGAAATAGGTTCTTCGTGTCTTGAAGTGGAAGTGAGATGTCGTACTCGTCGTATCTGTCCGTGAATGCCGTATACACATCCTCGTACGCGAATGTTCTATCGACGACGGTATCTTCTCGGAGGGGCCGGACCGTTCCTGCCAACTCGAAAGATCTCTGATCACCTACAACGAAGATCTTCCGATTCGAGTTTGAATATCGATTGATCAGGGTACGCAGGCTGTATACGGCGAGATTGCTCTCGTAGTATTGCGTCGTTAGAGCAGCAAGATCGAAATCAATTTCGTCGATGTCTTGGAGACGGTGCCATCTGTAATCATAGAGCCTATGCTGGTCTGAGCCCCCGATTTGGAGCCACGACTTTGGACACGTTGCATTACAAAATTGGCTATAGAGGAGGGCTGGGAGACCGCGAAGTAGCCCCTCGACGTTCCCGTTTTTTTGGGTGTCATAGATGAAAACAACCTGAGCATCTCCGAGTGTTTGGTTGTACTTAGACCAACGCATCTACGGCCCTCCATGTCCGGCAGGACATATAATTAGTAGTTTCATTGTTATATACCGTGTTCCGTGCTCTCAGGGGCTTCTGGAGGTTCCTCGTCCGCACCGATGACTGCACGGAGGGCAAATTTGTTCAGGAGATCCTTTTCGAGGTAGAATGCTGGGGTACGAGCAATAAGTAAGCACTCGTCACAGTACCCCGAGCAGTTCTGACAACCCGCGATCTCCTGTATCCGTCGTTCTAGGATGTCACCATCTTGAATGGATTTGTAGACCTGCCAAGTCACACCGTTCCCGCCCTCCCGACTGTCCACAATGAAGATGTCGATGTCCTCTCCGGTGTCTGTGACTTTGACTCTGAAGTCGTCCCTATCACATTCAGCGATGATGGCAACCGATTTTTTGAGTGCTTGCTGTAGGCTCACCAGAGCTTGCGGACGGGAAGTATTTTCGGGTTGGCTGTATCCACCGAGTCGTGCTTCGAAGGTTTCCCAGTCTAACTGGAAGTGAAGTCCGCGCGTGTGATACTGTTGGCCGACTGGCCGATAGGTGGTCTCGCTCACGTCTCCCAATAACTCGTCGAGTGATGAATCGAGGTCATCCGGATCTGACTCACCACCTGCATCTATTACCGCTTCGGACAGGAGAGTCTCCTTATCGCTCCGCTGGGAGTGGAAACGTTCGAAAGCGTAGATGAAATCGACCACATCGAAATCACCGACAGTCATCTCACAATCGATGCCGAACAGGTCCGTATAGTAGGACTCGTCAGTGGATGTCTCGTCGATGTGAACTGTGGGAATCGGTCGGGTCGAGTATCCGCTTCGTCCCCCCCGGGCAGGTTCACACGTAACCGACCCAACCGGATGAATCGCCGTCTCTGTGAGAGGTTTACCGCAGTGTGGGCATATCTCACGGTCGAGTTCGTGGCTCTCGAAGGGGCGTTCACATTCGGCGTTCTGACAAACGCCAATTTCGGCGAAGGCGTCAGGACTACCGTGAACGTCGGTCACGATGTACTTCGATCCCTGTAATCGAAACACGGCACCCGGCTCATTTTTGGGCCCAGGGAATACCTCGAATAGCCTGCCCGATGTCTCAAAACGAATCTCGTCCTCCCGACCATTGTGGACTTTTATTGGGAACTGATTCCCGAATCCACGATAGTTTGCGAGGTAGCCCATTAGGTTTGACCACTGGTCCAAGCGGCGGTATCTTTCCGTCAGCGATGTCACTGCTTTCGTGGTCCCACTCACATTTGTGAGCGTTTCGAAGGTCCGCTCGCTCCGATTCTGGAGACTCACTGACCCCTCTTCGAAGAAGATTTGATCTAGTACTTCGCCACCTCGTTCGGGGAAGATCGACTCTAGGTGCTGTTTGAGGTCCGTGTATTGAGGATCTTCTCCGACGAACTTCCGAAGAATATTGAGCCTCTTCCGGACCTCCTGCTGGTAGCTAGTCAGATCCAACGAAGATTCGTTTAACGCGTAGATTCGGTCCATCACCTGCCGTGGATCCGGATTTCTCAGCAGATACGCTAACGTCTCAGTGAATACGTGACTTGCCACCACTTCATCGAATTCCGTGGCATCAGGAACACGAACAGGTTCGAACCCAGAGAAGAACGCATCGAGATTCGCGTAGTAGTGGTTATCCACTGGATGATTCCCCCTGATAACAGTCGAGACTAGCGATGAACTTCCTTGAGAGCGTCCGGTACGGCCACTGCGTTGGACGTAGTTAGTCAACGTTGGCGGCACCCCCACTTGCGTAACGTTATCCAGGGTCCCGATGTCCACTCCGAGCTCCATCGTCGGCGTTGCGCTCACGATATTGATATCCGGTTCGCTTTTCCGGAATGCTTCTTCGATTGCTCCCCGGAGGGATGGTGGGACGTCTCCCTTGTGAATACCCACTGAGATGAACTCCAGTTCGTTGTTTGCAGCGGGGGCAGCGATGTCGCTTCCCCAGTGGTCAAGCGCCCAATTCCACTCGCTGTCGATATCTGCGATACCGTCTCCCGTATACTCTCCTTCGTGGATATCGAATCTCTGGTATGTCTCCAAAGGTCGATCACAGTTCGGACACGAATCGATCGAGTCTTGCGGGGGAGCGGGATACGCACTATAGCAATTAGTACAGTAGGAGACTCGATCCACCAGTCGAAGCCGTGACTCGTCTTCCTGAATGTCCCGGGTGAACACACCACTCTTTACCGGTTCCTCGAAGAGGGGTGACGAGCTGATTCTCTCACGTTCTTCCTTAAGGTACGTCAGAGTGCCATCGATACTTGAAGCGGACTCACCGCTGTCATTCACTTTCTGCTCTACCTCTTCCCAGGGTGGTTGGTGAATGGCTCCCTCATCAGACAACACCGAGAGAATACGGGGGAGATGTTGGTCGATCACTCCGTCTTCCAACGTCAGTCGATTTGAGAGCTTGTTTCGGAGTCGCTCATATGTCACCCCCTCGATCGAGATTCGGTTTCGCTGGAAAGAGACGTTTGGATCTCTAGCGAAGATATCGAATACCTCGTGTCCGATTGCGAGAGCTAGGGGGGCTGAGAGGCCGTATATAAAGTCCGATGTGACCAGCGCTGCCGGCGTGAGATGCCTGCAATTTTGAAGAGACGCATGAGACTGAATCCTGCCACGTAGATCTTCCAAGAGTTCGTAGGTAGCTCCTTCGTCGTCAATAGCGTTCTCTTTAAGCGGTCGCCAGTACTCGTCTTTGAGTGTGTTACTGACTGAAAAGTAGACCTCAGAGGCATCTTTAGTGCCACCGGCCTCAATTAGTTCTTTCACGTACAGTGATTCCGCAACCAGTCCGTATTCTTTATTGATGATATCACCACCGACGGTTTCTGCGGAGCTCCTCGAATCGTTGAATACGAGAGTTTTCTTCGAGGGTGTAAGCCGACAGAGCTCTGTTAGCATGAAAGTCAGTAGCGTTGAGGTAGGGACGTTGATGTCCTGAAGCGAAGGTGTCTTTTCGCATCCAGGGCACACTCCGGTTTCAGGTGCGTTGAGGGGGACGAACGTCTCCGTCTCCCCTCGTTCCTCGGCAATAAAGGGATGGTGACACGTACGGCAGAACTGCAGTTCGGGGATGTCTGACTTACAAGATGGACACAGGTTATGCCGAGAAACAAGCTCACATTCTTCGCACCAGAAAGCCTTCGAGGGAGGCTTTAGAAACATATGATACTTGTCAGTCAAAATACGGCCAATGCGACCGAACAACATTACGGTCTCTAGAATCTCCTCCGGATCATCGACATCCGGCCCGTTTACCGCTTGGAGAAGCTCGTTATAATGGCGGAAGCCAATCGCTCCTGTGCCTTCCTCAAATAGATGGGCGAGAGCGCCTACCTCCGGGATATTGTTGATAACGTAGTTTTTCCAATTATTCCCGATATTTTCGGAATCTAGGATACGATCGACGATCTGTTCTATACCCGAATCAGACTCTACGATCTCGTCAATAGTATCATATTCATCCGTTTCGAGAAGGGCTTCTACGGTTGAGTTTATAGGAGGTAGTAGCCATTGCGCTACCTCCGGATTAATTTTCAATGTATCATTCGAAGCTATTATCCCGATTTCTTGAAGAGTCAAAACGGCGTTACGTAATTCAGGGTGGGCATCAATCAACTCAGATCGACTCCAGTCAGTATGATTTGTCCATAATAGAGTACGAGCGAGTTCTTCCAAGGAACAGGGAGAGATACGGTTGAAATTGGCCACCCCCGCCACGGGAATCGGTTCCTGACTAAATGTCACTTCGTTTATTTCGGATTCCTCGTTCCCAGTGAGAGATGCGGCTAACTCGCTCGGATTGTCCACAGTTGCGGACACCATAGTGATTTGAGGATCACGTTCCTCGAAAAAGGACTTCAAACGACGTGACAGGAGGGATATCGACGCCCCTGAAATACCAGACCAAACGTGTGCCTCGTCGTAAACAATATGTTCTACTGGATGCTGTCCTGGTTCGTTTCCGATTACACCCCGTGTCTCGGATTTGTCATTCACGAAGATGTGATCTAATGCTTCGGGGTTCGTAAGAAGGATATCGACGCCGCTCCTTATTCCCTTTCGCGTAGCACGGATCCAAGGATAATCGTGTTCGTCTGTCCCTACGTTGAAATCTGATTTAATCCTAAGTTTTTCGCCCGTTCGCGGACACTCCAGACCGCGAACAAAAGACCCGGATCCGATTTGAAAGTCTTTTGTCCCAACTGAGTCCTCGGTATCTCCGTCCCATATACCGATTTTGATACTCTCAGTGGACAAATCGCGGTTGGCTCGATCGAGGTATCGAATGAATCGGTTCAGTTGATCCACCTCTAAAGTCTTCATAGGGTAGATAATAATCGATTTCAGCCCCGCTTATTCCGTCTGAAGACAGTGGTTGAGAATCGGGAGAAAAAAGGCCTCAGTTTTTCCAGTTGCTGTGGGGACAGCGAGAATGTTATCGTTTGTATCGCGTTCAATCGCGTCGATTGTTTCAGCTTGGTGATAGTAGAGTGGAAGAGAACCGTCACCGTCGAATAGCACATCGACGGTTGATTCTCTAACTAGTTGATGGTAGTTGTGCCCGGCGAAGAAGTCGGTTACAGAATCTCCATGCGGCTTCGGAGTTCGAACGTACTCGACGTAAGGTCCTTTAGATTCGACAAGTTCATCATTAACGAAGGAGTCGGCATTTTGGATTCCGTCTTGTCCGTTGAGTTTAGTGAGAGACCGGTTCCACCATATGATTTCTGAGGCGCGATCTACCGCCCCGTGAAGCGCATTTCGTGGGGAATCCATATAGTAAATTCTCTTAGAGGTGCGCCTTGAGGGGACTAATACTTAATGGAGGGACTAAAGTCGAACTTGGCTATGAGCAAGTTTATGCCCGCCGTATTCATTTACTTTATATATGGCTGGCGACACCGGAGGCTCTAAAGAATACCCCGTTTCTGATGCTCTGCGGGTGGTAAATGGTGAAATCATCTATAGAACGGATAAGTGGTGGAAAGCGTTCGTTTCTTATCAATATAAGGAAGCACAAGACAGCGACTCGGTGGACCGAGCTGTATATCTCTGGCACAACGATGACGAGGGCTGGAAACGGAAGCAGAAATATCTGGTACGGTCCCCAGAAACCTGGACCACTGACCGCGAATATATCGAGGAATTTCTGGATGCAGATAGCGGTGATCCATCAAACTATGATTTTGATGAATCGTCTCTTCCGGTGAGCGATTATTTGACAGTAGGCGACGCTGCCACGGTTTTCAAGACGGAAGATTGGTGGAAAGCTGTTGTACGGATCGATAGCAAAGGGGACTGGACTACCCGAGAAGTGATCGTGTACGTTTGGCAAAATACCGACGGTGAGTGGCATCGTCGGCAGAAGTATGCTATTAAGCGCAAATCAGACTGGGAAAAAGAAGCGGAAATCATCTCAGAACGTCTTGGGCAGGTGCCGACTTCCGAACAATCAAAACCCACTTTCGACCCAAACGAGACCAAGAAACAGATTCAGAAAAAACTGCAGCGAAAACATCTCGGATAATCATCAGAATGATATATTATTGCTGTTGTTTTTGTCTCCTGAAAGGTAAAGAGTCGCCTGCGGGAAGGGTTTACCTGAGAACCCGTTGATCTGAATTCCCTTGGTGATTTGAGTAGGTTAATCCGAAACGGTCTTTACTAGAGGATTGTTGGTCAGTTCTTACCAGTCGCTGGAACTGACGCCGTATCTCAGAGCGTTTCAGCTCTGTCGTCGCGTCTATTGAAAACTATCCTCGAAGCAGTGCTATGACTCACCAACAATCTACGCCACAAGAGCGTACTTGTATTAAATTACTAATTAGATGGGGGTAGTTGCCACAGTTTCGCATTTCCGACTTTTCTTGAATTGATTTCACCTTCACTCTCTAATTCAGACAATTTTGCATGAGCAGTCCGATATGCACATCCAACCTCATCAGCTACCTCTTGAGTTCCACCAGAACCATTGAGTGAATCCAAAGCAGATATAAATTTGTCTGATGGATAGGTTTCTGTATATTTTCCAGTCTCTTCATCTCGATCCTTGACCATCTGTTATCCAGTGCAGATACAGACATATGATACTTAATTCTCTGTAACCATTGCATTAGGGTGCAAAGGAAAAGGTATATAACCAATGCAGGTTAATGCATTGGTGGGGAGGCTCAGTATAGTGGGTGTTCGATTGAAAATACCCGCGTGTTAGTGCATCGCAGGCTGGGCTTCCTGGCAAACAGGAAATAAATCTAATGAAAAATTCAGCACTCAAACAATATGAAGGTACTGATAAACAATTAATTGAAGTTATAAATCAGCTGAATAAAATTGTGCTCGGGTAGGGGGCCGTGCCAATGGCTGTGGCTGTGGCGACGTGGAAGGCAACTCAACCGAAGCGGAGTGAAGCGATAGGCCAGACGAAGCTGCGAGTCGCATTGAGCGGAAATCAAACTGCAAACCAAGCAATATAGGAATGTCGAACTCAGAGAAAGACGATCAAAAAGAATCGACCGGCCCGACCGAACCGAATACTGCGACTGCGACCCCACAGGGCGAGCGTGAGGTAGCGACCTCCGAAGACGAGTACGAAACGGTGGATCCGGAGACGCGAACGGAAGTGTTGAACCACTATGACCATCGATGCCAGGTGTGCGGGCGATCCGGGCCTGGTGCGGGCGGGTTGGCGACGTTGCACGTGCATCACATAGAGCGCGACCCCGACGGCATGGATGTGCACGATGTAAAGAACCTGTCGCTCATGTGTCGGATGTGTCACGGATGGGTCCATCTCAAACACACGTCGGCGGACTCACCGATCGAACTCACCGACGAAGATGAACGCGTGTTGTTAACTCAAGATATCGAGATATTGCGATTTTTGGAGAAGAACGGGCCTGCTCGCACCGGAGACATCGCATCAGGGCTGTCGAATAATCACTCAGTGACCTCGGTCAGAGAACGCTTGTGGGTGTTGATGGGGCTGGATAATCTCGTTGAGACCCGTAATCGGCAAATCGTGGATAAGGACGTTGAGACTGGTGAGTGGGGATTGGTTGACCAAATTGAGACATCTGTGCGCGGCCACATTCCCGACGATCCGAAACTGTTGCTGCAACGGATGGAGGACGAGCAAGTCAGACAAGCGATCGATCGCGGGTGTGACCGCAGCGACATCATGGACGTGTTCGACGTGACTCGTCGCACGACCTTCCACAAAGAAAAACGCGCTGCAGCGTACGATTTCCCACTCGCCGCGTTCAGTCGCGGGGGGAGACCGACGGAGGCCGAAGAGTCAATACGGGATTCGAACGTAGTCGATTCGTCAATTACAGAAGACGACGACCAAACCCAGCGTGTGACGGATACTACCTTAGCTCCAGACGAGGAGGATCAAACGGAAACCTGGGGGACGACGGAGACGGATCCAGACACGCGCACGCTGAGCGACCGGGTGGAGGCTGCTGACCATTCGGGAAGCGAAACCGAGAGTAATGCCGACGACGAGGAACTTCGCATGCGATTACAGGCCGTGTTCAACGCGTTAGAGAAAGTCCAACACGCGCTGTAGCCCAATCATACGTTGAGGGGTACACTGAATCGTTCCTTGATCATCAGTGTGCGGCGTACACTGACCTGTTTTCGAATTTCGACGACGGCGACAGTCTGAATCAAGACCAGCGGGAAGCGATCGTGACGAATGATGTGTGGAACTTGGTCTTGAGTCCTGACTAAGCAATCGAATACGATGATGAACTGATGATATCGCTTCGGGTGGATGGTAAAATGCTGCGAGAACGCGAACTTGATCCCAGAGAACCGTTCATTTGGAAGATCGAAGACGGGGAGTTATTGACGGAGCAGATATCTCGCAGAACATTCGAAGAGGTGG
>LFCJ01001891.1_pt1 | contig 14916 bp, 23 predicted proteins | sample 643141 | NCBI WGS metagenome assembly LFCJ01 (sample SAMN03766243, study PRJNA286221) | soda lake metagenome | biome: soda lake; feature: Kulunda steppe; material: water; isolation source: sample B1-Br-g2 brine of Lake Bitter-1 | place: Russia: Kulunda steppe | collected 2010-07 | reverse complement strand
TGTGTGTGTGTGTGTGTGTGTGTGTGTGTGTGTGTGTGTGTGTGTGCTGTGCTGTGCCACTAGCAGAGCACTGCATGCAGCAGGTGCATGTGTGTACCATGTCACTGGCAGTGTACCCCATGGAGCAGGTGCGTGTGTGTGCAGCGTCATTAGCCGTGCACTGTATGCTGTGTGTGTGCCATGTTACTAGCAGAGCACCGCATGCAGCAGGCGTGTGTGTGTGTGTGTGCACGGTGTTACAAGCAGTGCTCTGCATGCAGCAGGTGTGCTCTGTCTCTAGCTGTGCGCCACATGTGCCAGGTGTGCCCAGTCAATGTTATACAAGCATCCCCACAGCTGCCCTCATTCGGCGCATGCAGCAATGTTCCTATTTGCATAAAAGTGTGTCGAGTACACAATGAGTCATGCCTACATCAGTGCACCATGTGCAGCATCTTCGGCCTGTCTATATTTGCTCAATCCTGCATGGATACCATCGACACTTTTGAGCGCCACCGCGCAAATCCCCCACACGCGCCCCTTCTGAAGCTGCTTCTCCGTACAGGGGTTGTGTTGTGTGTGTGTGCACATGTGTGTGCGTGTGCGCGTGTGCGTGCGTGTATGCATATGTGCGTGTGGTTGTGCGCTCGTGACGTTTGGCAGGGGAGGATATCTGGCAAGGGAGGACGTCTGGCAGGGGGCGCACACTTGCTCCGCTGACACTCCACGCATGCACACACCATGTTCCAGGCGCACACAAAGGACTGCCCACTGCCAGCTCATTGACTGCAACTGGCTGTTGCTTATGCTGCACCCAGCGTGCTGCTGGTCCTAGCTTGCTGCTGACCTGCTGCTGGCGTGGCGTTGTTCTGTCCTGTGTCAAACGCTGATGTGTTCTGTGTGGAATGCTGGTCCGCTCGCGTCCCTTTCTGCCTTTTCGACAGGTGCCAGGCGCAGGCGTGCAAGGCCTGTGCGAGGGCGGGCAGGGGGCCAAGTCGCCTGAGTTTGTGAGCTTTGGCTCGCTCAGCTTCATCCGTGACTGCCTGCCTGCGGGCTCCGCACGGGAGCAGCTGGAGCGGTGGGTGTGCCTGCCATGCATGATGCAACTGGCGCCACGTAGCAGGCATGGCCGCGTGAGGCCCAGCCAGGACCTGGGCTTGTTGGAGCGCAGGTCTTGCCTGTGTGCCATGCCTTGGGGCATGGTGGATGAGCAGGCAGGGCAGTAAGGCTTTGGCTGCACTCCCCAGAGGCATTGCATGGGCGTTCTGCGGTCCAGGCATTGCATGGGCGGTCCAGGCACTGCATGGGCGGTCCAGGCACTGCATGGGTGCTCTGCGATCCAGGCTTTTGGCTCTAGGTCTCAGGCTGAGACGGTTGACAGCTGGGGATGCAGCCCTGATGTTAGCACAGGGCCACAGACTTGAATTAGTGTAAGGGCTGACTCGGGACTGGGCTGCAGCTTAGACAGCTGCAGCCGGGCGCGCAAGCTCGGCGCAGGCGCTGCCCACTGCAGAGACACCTTCTTGGGTGCGCCTTGCTGTTGCCCTGAGGGGAGAACAAGGGGCAGCGTGTGCTGGTGCATGCAGGTGTTCTGCCAAAACAGAACAGGAACGCCCGACGTGCCCCTTTGGTCAGCCCTGTGTTCCACGGTGCACGGGTCTGATACGCAGCACCACCCCATGTAGCCAGTGCAGCTGATGTGCTCACTCTCTCCCTGTGGGCCGCGGCGCTTCAGCCGTACATCCTGTGACCACATGCTGTTCTAACATCCTGTGACCACATGCTGTGTGCAGCCTGCCTGATGGTTTCGGCAAAAGCCTGTTGCACCGCTGGCTGAGCATGCCATGGCGTGCTGCAAATGCAGCAGTGGACACAGGTCGCGCATCACCGGATCGCCTGCAGCAGTGCAGGCGCAGTCGGTCGACAAGCTGAGAGTTGTTCACAACTGCTCCCTGGTTGCATTGCAGGGCGGCCGCTGCACAGGCATCGCTCTCCACTGCCCGCGCCCAGTCCTTTTTGCTCGCCACACCTGCTTCTTTGGACAGCCCAGCCCATGCGGCCCCAGAGGTGGCAGGGGTTACCACCAGGGGGTCAGCCCATGTGCACAGCGATGGGCGAGACCATGGCGTGGCGGCTGCATGGGCAGAGGGGCACCGGGGAGCAGTGACCCAGGACCGGGAGGTCGCAGTGATGTGCTTCGAGGATGTGGTGCAGCCAGGCGCCAGGTGGGTGCCGCCACACTGTCTCCGGTGTGCCATCCTGCGCATGGACTCCCAATACGGGCGGGCATGCAGCATCCCGCTCCATAGTAAGCTCCATGCACACAGCCACGCTGATCACAGCCCGTCCACCCCATCCCAACCACGCCTAATTTTTTTTGTCCTGTCTGTAGGCAAGCTGTAGACTTGCTGCAGCGTGGCGCCTGGTCCCGGCCGGCGCGGGCTGGTGCGCACCAGCAAAGCACCGGTGGCGCACCAGCTAAGGCCCAAGACATGAAGGAAGTGGTGATGCTGACAGGTAAGTGGCTTGGCCAGACATGCTGGCGGGCTCCTGCTGCGTCTTGCACAGGAGGATGGCAAGGGCCAGGAGCCAAAGGGTGGTCAGGGTCTAGAGCTGCAGACAAGAGTTGCTCTGTCCACTTCACGCACATCCAGTGCAGCCAGCCTGGTTCTCTTCGACTTGCATTTGGTGGGCGCCATTGTGAATATGAGAAGCCTTTGGCTGGGGAGGTGCCAAAGCAGAGCGGTGCCTACGCCGGGGTGCATACCAGCCCAGCCTGACGCTGGACATGGCAACTGAGCGGTCTGTACCAGCAATGAAGCACGGGTGCTTCTTTTTGACTAGGGGACAGCACAGCCAAAACTGAGAAACATAGGAGTGGGGAAAATTCGCATTTTGCGAACGCAGTGCCTGTGTGCCACTCTGGGGCTTCCCTACACCTGTGCGCGGTCTGTTCGGGACGCTATCTCTGTTCACAGGAGACAATGCTGAGGTAGCGTCCGAAGTGGCTGCTGCTGTGGGCATCACCGACTTCCAAGCAGAGCTGAAGCCAGAGGACAAGCTGGCTTTTGTCGAGCGCTTTAACAGGAGCCGCAGTGGTACTTCCAGCAGCGGGCCAGGTAGGCACTCACTGCGGCATGCTTGGGCCAAACTGCAGCGGGTGCAACACCTGCAGTGTGCCACCAAGTTTGCTTGTTGGGTGCATTGCGCGGTCTGTCTTTCTTGGAAGCCCCTCAGCTGCCTGTGCCCACATGTCTGCTCTCCCTGCAGTGCCCGAGGGCTTGGCCATGGTGGGTGACGGCATAAATGATGCCCCAGCCCTGGCAGCAGCGCGCGTTGGTATCGCTGTTGCAGCCACACCCTCTGACCTGGTCGCTGCGGCAGCAGACATCACCATACTGAATGGGCAGGTGCGTCAGCTGGCATCTGCAGACCACAGCCTTTCCCTTTGTCAAACCGTGGACACCTGATCCACTTTTGAGCTGGACGACAGCTCGAGCCAGTCGCAAGCAAGCGGTCCGCATCTGCTGTTCGTGTAGGCTTGATGGGCATGACAGATAGAAGTATAGAGTGCTGTCTGCATGGCAAGAATTCTTTTTGATTTTGAGTCATCCTCTATGGGCCATGCCCCCTCGGGACAGACTCTAAACAGGGATGTAAACATCGCCAGTTTGGAAGGTCCCCAGTTAAAATCCATGTTTCATTTCCTATTAACGTGAAATTCGTTGAATTAAACACAAAATTTCTCCATCAGGGCCCTGAATGGGGCCAAGCAATCATCATGGTGCCTGAGTTCATGAATTAGACTAGGTTGAATGGAGGGTGCGAGGTGCAGTGCAAGCACTGCTTGCACAAGTTCACTGGAGGTGCCTCCTGCATCGGAGACAACTACGTACACTCCACCCCTGCCTGTGGTGTCAGCCAGGGTGAGCAAGTGCCAGAGAACTTGCTAGCATTGACCCAGCAAGAGCGTGAGCAGCCCTGGTTGATGCTCAAGGAGGAGGAGGAGGAGGAGGAGGAGGAGGGGTCCAGCAGTGGGGGGGACAGTGATGAGAATTATAGCAGAGCACAGCAGGGAGGATACTGAACAGCATTGAATGATTCCTTTGGGTGCAAAAGCGTAGTGAAACAGAACAAGAGGGTGTCCCTGAGCGGGGCTATGGCTGCTAGGCCCCCCTAGCAACGTGGAATTGTTACCCATACTTTCAACAGCAATTTGATCCTTTTGCAAACTTCAGCAGGCAGTTTGTTCCCAGCGGAAAATCATAATTTTTTATGTTCATTTCCCTGCTCTCAAAATTGTGCCCATCTCCCATACATGCAGGGCGTGTCCAACATCCCCTGGCTCTTTGCAATCTCCAGTCGCACACACCTAATTATTCGCCAGGTCAGTGAACGCCCTCATTGGAGCACTCAAACAGAGCTACTGGGTGTTTCTGCCTGCTGCTGTGCAGCTGCAGTTGAGGGCTATTTTACTTGTTTTGAAAAGGATGTGTCCTGCTTGAAGATGCTCTCTCCTGCATCCATTACATCCACCAGCAGACACCAGTGACCAAACAACCTTCATGACCTTGCCCTCGTGCTTGCTTGCCTGTGCAGAACATGGTGTTAGCCCTGGGTGCCGTGATTGCTGCAACTTTGCCCACGGTGGCTGGGGTGCTACCTTTGTCCATGGCAGTGCTTTTGCACGAGGGCTCCACCTTGCTGGTGGTTGTAAACTCCTTGAGGTGGGTATTTTTAAAGAGTCCAGTGATGTCAAAGTCGATTAGAAAATTGGCAGCGTATGTCAAGGTGTACAGTGTTGTATTCCTCATTTTAGGGTTTTATTATAATGGGTGGATTCCTATTGACAGTATTCTTATTGGTATACGGTTGCCTAACAAAGAATGTATCCGTGTTCGAGAATACATCCTATGGCCCGTTCCCATTGGCCGATTAGCAAAAGAATTGCGAGTATGGGTACCCATTCCCATGAATATTCAAATATTCTGGCATGATTTAGAAAGACGGTCTTTGCGCAATGCACATTGAGTGCTGCCACCCTTGCAAATGGACTGGCACTTGGTGCCCCTTCTCTTCCTCTCACCTTTCCCAGCTAGCACCACTGTTGAATGAACTGTCTCTTTCAAGTGACATGAGAAGGCTGTGTCAAAGGAGAGCCTCCAGACAGAGAGTAGAAAAGGGAAGAAGAAGAGCTAGCTGTCCTTGAGGCCATGGAGATTGCAGCGGTTGCTGAATCCATGACAATCAGTGCTGAGTGTTTACGCCTGAAGGTGTCAGGTGTAAATTACATTACGTCAGCGTAATTACCGTTTTGACCGTAATTTAAGAATTTAATGCACCGTGAATTACGGTGCCAATTCTCAATTACGCCTTAAACGCCCAGCGCTGATGATAATGCTAAGGCAGATTGACAAGAACGAAGACCAATTTGACCAAACATCTTCTTACTTTCCCTCGATTACGCGGTCCTGATCCAGCTGCGAGCGGGCTTGCCCCCTTCCCCTTCGCCTTCCTGTGCTGACTGCTGGTTCGTTTAGACCAAGATGGCCAGATTGCACGCCTTGCAGACACGCAGACATAGAAAAGCCCATGCTTTTCAAGCCCATCCCACTGCTCATGGCCATTCCATCGCCCATACATGGGTATATACCCAGGCCCAGGCCCAGGCCCATGTCTGCGCCCATACCCATGCCCATGCTACTCAGGCTATTACTAAGCCCATAAATCATGGGCCATCACCCCCTGCAAATGAGGCACGTGGCTCCGCTGCTGCTGCAGCAGCAGCAGCTGATGAAGATGATGATGATGCTGATGATGAGTGGATGGTCCCAGAGGATGCAGGGCTGTTCCTCCCAGCTGCTCTGCAGACAGGCCTCCTGGGAAGCCTGAGTTGGCAGGCTGGTCCTGAGTGTCCGGGAAGGAGGCTGAATACTGCAAATCGGGGGGCAGAAACCCACAGATAGGGTCCATTGGCCTCATGGAACCGACACTCCTTCGGTCCAGAGGTGCTGCGGGCGTATTCTCGTATTCTCAAATACGAGAACTGACCTTAATTCGACATGAACTTTGACGTGCAATATATATATTTTTTCTATACTTATGTATTTGAGAAACAGGTCTTTTCTTGGAATCATTTGGAATGGGGTCATACATGGGGAATATTTAAAATGTACATATATGAACCTACATTATATGAACTATAAACAATCACTGAAATCTTTCAATATTTTCAAGGTAACATCGATCCTTTGTCCCAAAGTTGCACTTCATCCGCGCTGGATCAGCAACACTGACAGTGTGCCACTCAAATCCCTGTAATTGAATGTCCCTATTTTTGGTTATGGGACTTCAAGTTTGCCTGCATACTGCTTAAGAGACCTGTCCTTGAGGCAAGCTTGTGCATGCATGCACCTGCAGCTGCTTCAGAAACCTGTCTATGAGGCCCGCAGCTTGGCACTGCGCCTAGTTTATTTTTACATTCTTTTACATCTCTTTTTTGTGGTTGTTTATGTCATTAGGTGTCATTTCCTCATACAGGTTTTGAGAACGAGATAGCAGCCACACATTGCTCCTGTTTTCAACATGACGCCTACTGAGCAATCGTCATTGTTACAGGTTGTCTTAGATAACGTGTCCACATGGCATGCACATGTCATTTGCATCATGTGCTGCAGTGGGGATGCTCAGTTGCCTTTTCCCAAGCTCATGCACACATGGCAACCGTGATGGGCCAGCTCACCCTGTGTCAGTGCTCCTGCAGCTTTGTCGGGGTATTGTCCTGCCAGGCACAGCTCAAATTCAATTCCACTGGCGTCCACCCGCCTGCAGGCTCCTGATCGAGCCTGGGGAGAGCACTGTAGGCTGGATACGCAGGGGCGGCTGGAGAGCAGCGCTTGACAGCCTGAAGGCAAGCGTAGGCCCCCACAAGCACGACCACCACCACCACCACCACCACCATCATGACCACAACCATGGTGATGAGCATGCTCATCACCACCACCACCATGATGGGCACTCCCACTCCCACGCACACAGCCACCACCACCACCACGACCACCACCACCACTGCGACCACCACGACCACCACCATGAGGAGGGGCACTCCTCCCATGCCCATGTCCACGCCCATGCCCATGCTCACCGTGATGAGCATGCTGATGCCCACACCCACCAACATAATGGGCATGCCAACACCCACCAAGGTCAGCACTCTCACAGCCATAGTGGGGTCTCCAATCAAGGCAACAGCTCCAGCATGCATTCCCAAAAGCACTCGCATACCCACTAAAGCGTGCAGATGTGAAGTGCAGTAGGCCAGCAAATTACTGTGAATTCGTGTCGTCTGTTTGCCCACTGAGGGAAACCTGAACTGCTCTGTATACCTTCACCATCTGACTCACTTGCTACACTGAACATCATTTTCCTGTTTCTTGTTTCCTGCAGCCTGTCTTTTTTTATCCTCTGGCACAGAAGCCTTAAGTATCACAGCTGTAGGTCAAAATTGTGCACCTGAAACATGTAGCCACACCCATATATCTTGCTCTGATGGTGCAAAATATTAGCTTACTCAGGAGCTAGCATTTAAGACTTGTAGGACTAAAACCACTTCTCCTGACCACCGCCACCATAATCCTCAGTCTGTGAGCAAATGGCGCCTTTCCCTAAGCAAAAAGCTCAACCAGATCAAATCTATCCAATGTTACCTGCGCTCACCTCACATTAATTCCCATCTCACTTCAAACGAAATCCCGGTGCAGAACTATGACAACCCCATTCTATGCTATACAATCCACAGGCTCAACTATGAGCTGCCTCCAGGCAACCAGCTGGAAGACCTCTTTTCAAACGCAAAAATCGCCATCATGATATGATATGATAGTCACCATTGATCAGGTCAACAACAGATTAAACTATAAGCGGGCTCGGATGAGACAGCAGAAACTGATCAACTCTCCCAAAAGTACACAAAGAAATCTTCAGGGACAAGCAGCCGAAAGCGGGACTGCAAGCCCTCAAAGACCCAGACACCGGCATCTTAGAGACAAAACCTGTCAAGCAGACCGTCTGCTGACCCATATCTTAGAAAAGTTCTAGGACTCCAAGAAAAAAGCCAATACCAAGAATGGCAGGTATCTGCCTGAAGAAGACTCCCTGAAACTACCCCTAAGAACACCCACCACCATCACATGAAGGCCCCCTGCCAGACCCCTTCAAGGGTCACAACTTGTGAAGTATTGCAAGAAAAAGGCCATCGGGCAAGAAGTGCGACTGCTAGCCTGTTCATGAAAAATTATCAGTGCATGAAGGAAGAAATATAGCTTATTGTTTCCCTGGCCCAGAAAAGCAGACACATTGTTTAAGCCTGCGGAAGAAAATAGGGAAGCATAAGTCCTTCGGAGAGAGACCACGTTCAAACTTGAATCTCATATAACTAAAAGCGAAGCAGAGGAGAAACAGACCAGAAACTGGCTTCATCACTTCACCCTTGACAAGAGCGCCTTCACAGAATGCGTCAGGTCCCTCACAAACAGTCTTCATGCCCCAACGTCATGTCAATGAACTCCCAAAAATTTTGCCTGCTGAGTTTCAAAACACCATCCAGATGTTCTTCATCATAATGTGGGCCACAGGCTATACACCGAAAGCCTGGAAAACCAGCAACACCATCCTTATTGACAAGAACAACACCTTTGAAAGGTGATGAGACCAGTGTCTCTATTTACTGGCCAATTCAAGTTGGCCTGGCCTACACACCATAAATTGTTGACGCGAATGATCACCAAAACACTTTATGAATATGAATATGCTAAGACCAACTCCCTGCTCAGTACCACCCAAACCGGCTTCTGTAGACAAAGATATACCATTTACCAGCTGCAGAATGTGATTATGGCCGTTGAGGATGCCAAACTCTTTGGCAACAACAATTATGCGCTCATTGTGGGCTTCCTCTGCGTTTAACACCACAGATCATGACAAAAAGCTCATGATGATGTATGACCTGGGCATTCCTACATATGCAATAGAGATCGTCAAGAATCTCTATGAGGAAGCGACCACCCAGGTCAAACACCCCTCAGGCCACTCGACTTACCCCATTCCCATTGAGAGAGGCACAATCCTGGGAGATACACTGTCACCTTTCCTCTTCCTCCTGTATATGGAGCCCCTCTTCAAGTTGTGCTGGCTGCATATTGGAGGACGCTGCTACATGCACTCCTGCATTCAATATTGTAAGCCTTCATACCATCCTGTTTGGAGCGATGGGGACCATCTATAAATGTCACACTGAACTACCCCTCAGTAAGCTTGGCCTAGACCGGTGCAGAGTAAGAAAACTTACTGTTGATCTAAACACACATGCTATTCAATATGCAACAAAGATCATAAATACAAGTAAGAGGTTGAAAACATCAAGGAAAGAACATATGGCTCTTTTCAGAACCCTCCCGACCCCACTAATTACCTTCTTCCTAGTTTGATGGTGAAGGTTTGCCTGGTGCTTGCACCAGCTGTAAACTTCTTCCTTAACTCACGCAAGCAGGGGTTACCTTGTTGGCGTAGTCTTTCTTTTCATTCAAAATCTGGCAGACACCCACCTTCGCAATAACATCAGCAATGCTGCCTTTGCTGACGATCTCACTGGAAACCTGAAAAACCTGAAAATCCAAGCACTCAAACTTACACTCTTCTCAGAGTGGGCCTCCCTCATTGTCCCAGGAAGCAAAACCTAAGTCACGGGTAAACTTATCGCCCATGCGAACAAACACAGCAAAGGCCAAAACCGAGTGAAAACACTCATCCATGAGCTAAAAGACACCATCATGATCTGCTATTAGTGCAACTTACTTTCCTTGAAGGACCAAAAACTCAGTTCCCCCCCTCCAGCTCCTCTTTCCTGTATCTTGGTGAGGAGCTTACCGTGGACCTTTGCCGGGAGCACCAGCACTGACGCATGGCTGACAACCTTGAACAGAAACTTGAAGCCCTCAAGTGCTCTATTGCAACCCCACGCCATCATCCACACCGCCATCCTCCCTATGCTTTTCCCAGTCACACCCTGTTCCCCAGCTGAATTAGACAAGTGGGACATCTTGATTGGAATGACCGCCAAAGACAAATTACAACTCTGGAGATCCACACCGAATGCCATGGTTAGGGAAGATATCCACAATTTTGGCTTAGGCTCCCCCTCCATCTATGTGGAATTCCATAGACGTTTGGCTTCCATGACTGCCATGGTTAGGGAAGATATCCACAATTTTGGCTTAGGCTCCCCCTCCATCTATGTGGAATTCCATAGACGTTTGGCTTCAGCCCTTTCAGACAGCCTAGTGGATCCTTCTTGTAGGCACAAATTGGTAACTAGTTGTCTTTTCTCTCACTAGATCAGCCACTTTAGAACGCTTTGTAACAACTTTATCCAAGCTGGTACTAGCACCTCTCTTCACATAAAAAAAGGATCCAATCTCACCTTAGAGCACACCAATTGCTCTGTATTCATGACAGCAAGCTTCACTTGGTCATGAGCAGTAGCAGCCACCTCAATGACTTCAAATTCATTTCTGAGACCACTGCAGCCTGCACCCCACCCCCTTCTAACCTCAACAGCCTCATCGCTTGCATCATCGAACCCCTGAGAACTCTTGGTATCACCAGCTCAAGACCAACCCAGGCCCACCATATGCACAACACGGTCCATGGCTGCCACTCAGAGCTAACACACTACCAACTTTGGTTCACAATCAATTAACCCACCTCCAGACAACACAACGGCAACTATTGCCCTGCCCATTACCCAAATGATCAACAACCCCACATTCTCTAACCAAAAAACATCAAACACCTGCCTCTAAAGAAACACAGCAATTTCCTGCCAATTCACTCCCCACGCCTACCCACCAACGCCAATTCACTCCCCACGCCTACCCACCAACAACTTGCAGAGGATATAGCTGCACAACCTGTCCTGCTTTGAAAGCCCACCTCCTAGGCGCAGGCGCAGGCTTCAATCCCAGGTCATTAGGAATGTGAGCACCAAGTATCTAGTACACACCCAAGCTAATCCACTGGACTCCCAAGCCAATACAGACGTCACCCCTCTGAACACGAGTCAACCACAAAATAGCAGACCAGCCAAGCCTTGGCTGAGCATGCTCCACGTGACAGGATCAGTGCCTTCTCTCAGCTCAAACGCAAATACAGAAAGCATGGCACCCCTACCACCCAAGTTCCAGATTCACAACACCTCATCATCCACCAACACCACCAAGACGTTACAATAACTACCTTACACGTCAACCCTCTTTTCAAAGATGACGCAGAGGACCTCACTACCCCTCCTACTCAACCTCTGCCCCCCAGCACGCGCCCACGTGCAAGATACCTGAGCCAAGACACTAACCTCCCCACGGCGATTTCCACTCTTCAACCCAATTCATCGAGTGGGCAAGAGAGAGCAAATTAAGTATGGCACTATTAAAGGAACGAGGCTCAATTCAGGCAGCCTATCACAGCCATAACCTCCATCAAAAGCACGAAATCATTTGTAAACTCATTGACCGCCACAAACCTTTTAAACCACACAGAAAAGTGGGCTCAAACGACTCCCAACAATCTTACCAGAAGCAGTATCACACCCACTGGGCCCCTATGACCATAGAAAAGTGGGCCATCCCCATTTTTACTGCAGCTGGCTTTAAGAAAACCTCTGTGACTGCCACAAAACGCTTTGAAATTGATCGTGCTTGCTGCAAGATCTGCTCTGATTGGAAATGAATGGTGTCCCTAGCAGAACCCTTCAAATGAAAAAATGTATGTCTGCGATGTCTGCAACTGCAATTATAACTGGTCCTGCTTTCTGAGACTTGGCTGCTACAAAGACGACGGCCAAGAATCCGTTAAAAAGGATGAAACCTGGGCCTGCCCTGCTTGTGCTTACCTCACTGATTCAGAGAAAGATCACTTCGCTGAAAATGAGGAATTGAAAGTGGTGAACTGGGACCCCACCTGGGAACCAGAGAAAATGACCATCCTTGCAGATTTTGAACAAAAAAAGTCCAAGAGTACCTGATGAACAAAGACCCTGGCCTAAATCTCTCTGGCCCCACAGCAGACACCAGCCTCAACAATCTGACATGTCAAGGTTTCTCAAAGGATGACACGTCTAATAGCCCATGGCAACACACAAACAATTACATCCTGAGAAACAAAGTGACCTTTGATTTCCATCAAACCAACCCACTGCTGGACATTTAGCCCACGGGTCATTGTGAGTATTGGGCTCATGAAGTTTGTCTCATGGACCATATAGACCAGAATGCACAACCTCACGAGCAGGAATCTCAGCCCATAAGCTACTCTACTAACCTTGCTGCATGCGTCTACGGAGCAAAAGGGAAGTGCAAAGGCATGCTCACACACGAACGCCTACAAAATCTTTATCAAAAATACAACAAAGCCAAGAGCACAGGCCTTCAGCACAAATTGGTGGTCCACGATGCCAGCCCTTCACTACAGAGCTTTGCTTCTGAGTTGGTTGGACTGTTTGTACGTGAAGCCAGGGCCACGAAGCACTTTGATAGCAAAAAGATAAGATACGCCTTCCATCGCATCCTCCCTACCCATGTCATAGCAGCCTTCAAACATTGCGCAGCTGTGATCCAAAAGAAAATGGCCTCACCACTGGACTTCAATCCAGACCTCCCACACTACAGGAGCAGCCACCCACATGATACTATTTTGTGCCTTTGCTGACTGTTTCTCCTCCTCTTTCTCTGGCTTCTCTAATTGTCATCTCATCTATGACAATATCATGCACTTGACCTTAAGGCACGCTTTTTACTCTGCTATAAATAGTCCCCATGACATACCCACAGAAACCTTCACGCTCCTCCCCTGCTGGGGCAGATCCATGAGCACGAATGCATACATGGCACTACGCAATCAATTGAGAACAACTAGACGCGCTCTTGAAAAATCCAGATGCTCTCAAGGTCTTGGTCTGAAGCAGGGGGCGGCTTGTCACCCTCCAGATCCTCACTAGTTCTTCCTTTTCTCCGGTGGAGGAGGGACACAACCAGTGTGAGCAACGATGCTCATATCCGTATGCTCCCACTTGGCGCCCCACCTCCAGGCTTTAACAAGCTCAAGAGATTAAAGCCTGACCACCTCCTATTTGCTAAGCGCCACAACCACAACACATCATTGCACCCTGGACAAATTGACAACTACACAAATACAAGACAAATCAAACCCTCATGTGGCCCTCAAAGAAGCGGACTGGAAGACGTTCGCTTACACAGATAGGAGCTGCATCCGTCATGACCACCAGCAGATCATTGGAGCAGACGTTTACATACCTGACACGAACAGAATCCATCACGTGAATCCAAATGGCTCCAATATTACTATACTGTCCATAGGGCTGAGCTTGCAGGCATTGCTGCAGCCGTTCCCCATGACTACTTTCTGATAGCTGCCGACAGTTAAAACTCAATGAGACAAATTAGAAAGCAGATCAGATACCCAGAATTGCACACCTACCACATCCACCACAACCTCTTAGAGATTATCATCAAAGCAATCCGCAATAGTGTGACACTCTCCATCAAATTCCTGAAAGTAAAATCCCATACCGGCATTATTGGTAATGAGCGTGCTAATCAGATATCGAAGCATGTGGCCAAACATCCTGAAGCTGCTGACACTGCTGTTAATATGGCAGGGCATGAAGGTTACCCTTTTCACAACATCACCTGGCTTGCAACCTCCACGGATGGTCCAAACACACAATGTCTTATTATTAACAATGGTCATCAACCCCAGCCTTACCAAGCACGTATGCGCTACCTCCCCAACAAACGCGACGCGCTACAAGCACACATGTTTAAGGTCCACAAACTAGGCAACACATTGACTGATACCAGATCTACACCTACTACCAGAATTTAATCAAGAATTAGATTGCCCACAGCAAAATCAGTAATGCTTCTGGTCTATACCTGGCATCACTCACAAGGAAAAAGAGAAAGTGATCAAATACCGGTCTGACACGATCTACAACCAAAAACATGCTGTCCGTTTCAAGCAGTCTAGGAGCCTTAGCTGCCCCATCTGCTCCTGCCAAAAATGAGCACTCCACATCCTCTCGGGGTGCCAGCATCTCATCATAAGAAACATGGTGACCGAACGCCAAAATATTGCAGGCAGACTTAAAACAAGCCGTAATTGAAGGTTGTCTAAGCTCCTATTTTGTATCCGCAGGTGTGGGCAGTGCTGACAAGCATCGTATGCAAGATCTTCAAATAACTGTGACAGCAGAATCCAGAGGTCCTCCGGCTTGCATTTTTGATACAAACCACAATCAAAGAGACAGACTTACTTCCTGCCCTGATGCCAGAGACTCCAAAGAACACGCAAGATAAATTCCCAAATCAACAGAAACATCCCAATGATCAAGGCCTTACTTTAAGGAGTGGAAGGAAGGTGTTTTTGAATGGGGGCCAGGGTTCTTTGGCGGCAGCCACCGCAGCTGGAGGTAGACCCCCAACACCAGCCACAGCTTACCAGCCCAGACAGATTCGCACCGAGAACCTCCCTTGGCAGCGTCGTACCACCCATCTCATTGAGATCAAGTACTGTGAAGACACTCGCCCTGAGCAGCAGCTTCAAGCTGCCCATGCTCAGCATGGTCGCCTTAGACGCAGCAATGCAGGAGACCATGTTCTTCATATTATTCTCTTAGGTGTAGGGGGTGTTATCTACATTCCTCACACTTTGGTTCCTCTGAAGATTCTCGGCCTTGATTCGCAAAGAGTCAAGAAACTTGCTCTCAAGCTTCATGCTCATTCTGTGCACTATGCTCATAAGCTTGTTCAGACCAGACGTTCTCTTGAGCATTCTCCTCACCTCCAAACCAATCAGGAGAGGTCT
>LFCJ01001890.1_pt1 | contig 14919 bp, 29 predicted proteins | sample 643141 | NCBI WGS metagenome assembly LFCJ01 (sample SAMN03766243, study PRJNA286221) | soda lake metagenome | biome: soda lake; feature: Kulunda steppe; material: water; isolation source: sample B1-Br-g2 brine of Lake Bitter-1 | place: Russia: Kulunda steppe | collected 2010-07 | reverse complement strand
TTGTTCCCACGCCTGCACCCCACACCACACCCGCTCACAGGCGGAGTTGGCAGAGAGTGTGGTGGACTCAATCCTGTATGACCCGTTGTTCCCACGCCTGCACCCCACACCACACCCGCTCACAGGCGGAGTTGGTAGAGAGTATGTGGACTCGATCTTGTGGGACCCGTTGTTCCCACGCCTGCTCCCCACACCACACCCGCTCACAGGCGGAGTCTGTAGAGAGTGTGGTGGACTCGATCCTGTGCGACCCGTTGTTCCCACGCCTGCTCCCCACACCACACCCGCTCTCAGGCGGAGTTGGCAGAGAGTGTGGTGGACTCGATCCTGTGTGACCCGTTGTTCCCACGCCTGCACCCCACACCACACCCGCTCACAGGCGGAGTTGGCAGAGAGTGTGGTGGACTCGATCCTGTGGGACCCTTTGTTCCCACGCCTGCACCCCACACCACGCCCGCTCACAGGCGGAGTTGGCAGAGAGTGTGGTGGACTCGATCCTGTATGACCCGTTGTTCCCACGCCTGCACCCCACACCACACCCGCTCACAGGCGGAGTTGGCAGAGAGTGTGGTGGACTCGATCCTGTGCGACCCTCTGGTGCTCAAGCTGTGCAACCTGAACGACGGGCAGCAGGCCACGCCTCGGGACCGCGCTCCCAGCAGCAGCAGCAGCGGCCAAGTCGCCAGGTGGGGTTGCTTGTTTGTGGGGCCGCTGCGCCGCTGCTGCACCTGTCACGTGTGCAGAGGCTGGGGTTGCATGCACGCTCGCCCCTGCGCATGCCCTCCCACCGCTGCACCCTCCCTGCGCCTGCCTGTGCCCTGCTGTGCCCTGCCGTGATTGCCAGCCCACCCACAGGCATGCAGGAGACCAGTTTTGTGCGCCCAGCAGTGCATGCGCAGGGCGCTATGCGCGTGCCAGCCCGAATGCCGCTGTGCGCTCCTGCGCACAGGGGACAGAGCCCGGGAGGGGCGTGTGCATGCCTGCCCCTGCAGCCGGGCCCTGCCCACAGCCACAACCTGCAAGGGCTGCATGCCGGCTCTTTATCCACGCGCTGCGTCTGTGTGCACATGCCCACTCGCAGTGCCTCCGCCCCCAAGGCCTCCAGCAAGGCCTCCCGCTTGTCTTTCCTGCTGGATGTCCCGGTGCTGAGCGTGCTCACGTATGCCAACATGCCGGGCCTGGAGACGATGGATGAGCTGTCCAACCCCAACAGGTGGGGCGCATGCGTGTGGTCGTGCGTGTGTGTTCGTGCGCGGGATAGACTTGACAAGCGGGTGGACAAGTGGGCTTCGTACGCATGGGCAATTGATTTGGGGAGCATGCTCAGGTGGGCGCTCGGATGCGCGAATGTACTTGGGTGCCTACGGCATGAGCCTATGCCAGTGAACTACGGTGCATTCCTCCGTGGGTGGAGGAAATGTTGCCAGGCGGGCCTCAAAGCGTGCCCTGCCGGTTGCAATCAAATGCGATTAAGAGCAGCGACCTTGTGCATTGCTTCTTCTTGACATGGTGCTCGTTTATTTGCTCCACTGCGTGCTTGCTCCAACCTTGGTACTGGACAAGTGCACACACACATACACACAGCTGGATACGCACAGCCACGTGACGTTTCATACCCACGCACGGCGAGAAGAGGCATACAGACACACGCACGTGTGGGCACATGCACCTCCACAGACACAAGTGAGAAAGCATGTGCGCACACACACTTGCGCTTGCGCATGCGCGCACTTGCGCATGCATTCACCATCCAAGCAACATCCCTGTCGCGCAGGTACGGCCCCAGCCCCTCTCCCTGGGTGGTCTCCTCGCTGCGCGCCTCCACCAGCGTGCAGCAGGACGTCATCGAGTGGGACCCTGTGCTGCGCTGGGGCCTGCGGATCACGCCTCTGCTGGGGCTTAACGTCACCAGCCTGCGCGCAGGCGCCAAGGTGGTGAGTGCGCTGCTCGGCTTGCACCTGTGCTCGCCTGCTCATCCAGGATGCAGTGATTCCTGGTGGATCTGCAGCACTTATGAGTGCGCTGCTGCACGCTGGTGTGGCGGAGCGTGGCTGCCATCTGCACCCACGCCCGCCTGTGATTTGGCCACATGCGTGCATGTGTGCGTGCGCAGGCCGGAAGTGACACGCTGGCGCGGCTGAGCGCGGTGGCCATCCACATCACTAACCAGCAGCTCTTCAGCCGTGACGTGACCATTTGGGGCGCCAACAGCGCGCGCACACGTCTCAAGGCGGCGAGCGCCGCCGACGACCACATGTTCGCGTACCTGCTGGCGCCGCTGCACACGCGCGCCGTGGCCTGCACCTGGTGCGTGCGCACATGAGGCTCCATGCTTGCATGCCTCGAACTTGGTTGTTTGCCCCAATGGTTGTTTGCACCAGTGTTTGTTTGCACCAGTGGTTGACAATCTGCAAACAGGTGGCCCTGACTGCCACAGACCAGGATCAGGCACCTAGACTTTGAAAGGCATGCATGCGCGCGCACACACACACACAAACACACACAACACATACACAACACACCCCGCACAGCCCTGCTGAGTGCCTGCGCCCTCCTTCCTTTACCCTAGGTTTGCCCGCGACCGGCGGCGTGCCCTGATGGGCATCCACTGGCGCGTGGCACCCAACGCGCACGAGGCCCGCTGCATCATCCGTCAGCGCCTCATCCGCCCCTTGGAGCTGTACCTCATCATCAAGTGCGCCGACTACGCCATGTTCCTGCTCACCAGGTGCGTCGCCGCAGCGCGCATGCGCCCCTGGCTGCCGCAAGCAGCGGCGCACTGCCGCAACACCTGTCGCAAGCCGCGTGTCCCAGGCTAGAATAGACTGTGCTTACAGTGCACGCATGTGCATGCACGCGCCCACATGTGCATACATGCGCATGCATCCCTGGCACACACACACACAATGCACACAGCGCCCCAAGCATACACCTGCACTTGCACACACTCATGTCTGTGCGCGCACACGCGCAGGGGCCGTGAGCTGCTCTCGGACATCGAGCCCTCCCCGTATGCCAGCTACACCCGAAAGTGCCGCGCATTCCACTCGCTGCCGCACACGCGCGGTCCGGTGAGTGGGGGTACGGGGGAGGTTTGGGGGGGCTGTTTCCGGATCTTGCTACTTTTAGATGTACCTCGCAAGAGGGGGCGAGGGTCCTGGCACGCGGCCAGGACTTAATCTGTCTGGCAGGCTGCTGCTTTTGTGCACTTGCGGGCTTGCACAAGGCAGTGCCTGCAAAGCTCATCACCTGCCACTCCTTCCCCGCCCTCGCTCTCCATGCCTGTGCCCGGCCCAGCTTGCGCTGCAATGTGGTAAAAAGCTCTTATGCTGCGCCGCGCAGTCAAGAGTGGTGTCTAAGGATGGGTAAGCAGGGTGTCTTAAAATTCCAAAGAGGCTCGTTGAGCCTCTGCAGAGCGTCGGCCTACATGGAGAGGGCCCTGGTGGTACATTGTCGTTGGAAAACTGCTTTTCACAGGCGCACCCAAACGCCCAGACTATTCTTATAAGTTTGATTAAATTAAAATCAGATATTTTTGGTTGGACTGGTACTCTTGAAGGCCGGACTGAGTCAGGAGAAACCTGAGCAACTGGTCGGCACCCCTGCCCGCTCAACCCACAAGCCACTTCACTGCACATCGCTGATTATTCTGCAATTCCACGTATTGTTACGCTGCTTCCTGGCTGTCCCCCTCAAAGAGCAGCAGGCTGCTTGCCAGGGCTGGCTCTGCGCCCTTGCTGCACTGCCTGCTGATGCAACGCATGTAGATTATGTAGATTATTACGCTTCCATGAAAGCTTCAGAGTGATCCTGGATCGAAGCTTGCTGTACATCAGCCCCCATGCTGACCAGTTGCGCTTGCTGGCACAGGCTGTTGAGTTCATGCACAGCAAGCGCACTGCCACTCCTGCCGAAGTTGGGAAGCTCCTCCGCCCACAAGCGCCAGGAATTGACACGCTCAATAATGGGTTGCAAGCTGCCATTTTCTTTGGGGAGGATCCCAGCGGCCAGCTCACCCAAGACCTTCTCAAAAGGCGTCAGCTTGGCACGCCTGCATGCACTGCACACCACCCTCCTTATGCGCATGGAGCCCACACAGGCAACAGCTACTTGCTTGGGGTGCACATACACACGCCCTTCCAATTGTTTAAAAGCACATGCAAACAAGCAAGACCACACTCATGCACATGTACGTTCACAATTTCCATTCATGCACAAGCCTCCTCCCTCACCTGAGCTTCTCTCTGAGGCAGGGCCTGCGTCTCCTACCAACTCCACAGTACACAGCCGACCTGGCGGCAGCGCCTCCTCGCGTTTGAAGCCCTTTCTTGGTGCTGCTGCTGCCTGCTGCTGCCCGATGCTGCTGCCTTTGAAATCAGACTCTCCCACACTCCCAATTGACGACCCTTGCACACTGCGCTTTTCAGATGCGTCTTGCAAGCATCAGGGGGATTGGATGGGCTGAGCAGCTGCTTGCACTGTTGCTTGCACTGTTGCTTGCACTGTAGCTTGCACTGTAGCTTGCACTGCTTGTCCTGCTTGCACAGAAGCTTGCACAGGATGGGTCTGCATCTGACCCAGTGACAAGCACCACACTCATGCATTGCCACCACCAAGACTTCTCTTTGGCCTTGTGATTTTTTTGCTTAAAAGACTGCATCTGCCATCACTTTATCCTGCCCAGCACACCTTTGTGAGCCAAGAGGTATCTGTCCCCCACGCCTGCCACAGTTGCTTGCCTTTCAGCGTAATCACACCAAATATGTATGCGCATTATCACACAGTAATATTTATCTGTGAAAAGTGTAATCACATCAAATATGTATGCGCATTATCACTGGCATTATCACACAGTAATATTTATCCGTGAATTTTTTTTTGAGCGTGTCGAAGTGCTGTTCCAGTAAAAGTGGGTCACCGAGGCTTTGGCACTTTTGGCAAAGAGACTCGCCGAGACTCACTGCGGCTTTAACTGAGTTGGCTACCCATCCTTAGTGGTGTGATGTGCACCCTAGAGGGGCGTGTGCTGTGCTGCGCGCACGCCAGATGGTGCGGTGCACTCGGTGCATGCATGTGCAGCGCTGTGAAGGGGTGCGCGCGCGCAAGGGGCGAGAGGTGCTGCGCTGTGGTGGGGTGCACACATGCGGGGTGCATGCTGCGTTGTGCACGCAGAGTGATGTGCCAAAGGGGCGGCTGGGCGTGGCGGCTGCGCTCCTGGAGACGGCCGGGGAGCCCACGGTGGCGAAGATGAACAGACCCAGCCGCTTCCAGGTGTGTGGGCCTGGGCACACGCATGGAATCGTGCGCGTGGACAGGGGACCGCAGGGACCGTGCGGTGCGCATCTGTACCTGTGTGCCACTGATGGCTGCAAAAGCGCCTGCGGGCATGGGCTCTGGGAGTGCCCTGGCTTTCTCTTCTGCTGGCTGGCATGCTGTTTCATTTGCGAGCCCTTTGTTGCTTAGACTTTGGGTTTACAGACTTAACCCTCGCTTTGATGCTACCCTTCCTCACTTCAACGGCCCTTGTTGACGTGTGAATGGCCCCTTTTGCTGCTGCGAAGGCGCCTTCTGCCTTTTTAGTGGCCCCCTTTGTTGGCTCACAAGCCCCTTCTGTCCCTTTGGTGGCCCCCTCCGTGCGTGCGCAATCTGGGCTGCAGGGCATGGCCGGCCCCTCCAGCAGTGCGCCAGTGCTGCCGGTGGAAGAACCCAAGAAAAGCCTCGTAGGCAGAATGCGCTCGTCGCTGCAAGGCTACATGCCGCAGGTGAGGCTTATGTTGCGCTGCCTGCCTGCTGCTGCAGGCCTGCGTAGTGCTTCTCACACTGCAAGAGCCTCAGGCATTGTGCCCCATCTTGGCACGCTGCGGCCCCTAGTCACACCAACTTGCAGGATAGCCACAAAGCAATTGTTAGTGCGCGCATGTGGAGGGCATCCGCCCTTGAGACACATGGAGCGTTCCTGTGTGTGTGTGTGTGTGTGTGTGTGAGGGCCAACTTTGTTCCCACCCCACATGCGTGCATGCCTGTGTCTATGTGTACGGGGGCGTGTATGTATGAATTTGGGCGCCTTGTGGAAGGTGCCCACATCTCTGCCTGGGCGCACACACCACAGCCTGCCTACCTGTGTTGCATGTGTACCTGTGTTGCATGTGTACCTGTGTTGCATGTGTACCCTGCGCAGATGCCCTCTCCTCTGAGGCAGGCGGGCAATTTCCTGCGCACGCAATGGTCAGAGGGCAGTGGTCGCGATGTGCCGCGCGCCCCAGGACGCCGCCGCAACCGCAGGTCCAGCGCTATAGTGGACATGCTGACGCAGGTGTGTGTGTGTGTGTGCACGCATCTGTGTGCACAGATGGTTCCTTTGCATGTGTGTGTGTGTGTGTGTGTGCAAGCAGTTGTGTATCTATCTCGCATTGGTTGCCGCGTATTTTGAGGTGCTGTATGGGAAGGTGGGTCTGGTACACATGTTATGGTTGTGGCCATAGCGTCAATGTGGGCCTGCTGTTGTAGGACAGTACCTGTGAACTGATATGCCTTCGCCTCCCCCCTGTGACAATTATGTGTGCCTTGCTATAGGTGGCTGCGCTCTTCTGCGTGCCGCTAGCCATAACATGCTAGCCATAACATGCTAGCCATGCATGCCACTAGCCATAACATGCTAGCCATGCATGCCACATGCTGAGTGCCACACAATGCATGCTGCAGCCACCCAAGGAAAAAATGACCCCCCGCATGGCACTGTCATTGGTATCGCTTTGCCCAAGTGGTGCGACGCAAGCTTCCAGCTCAGCGTGCGCAAGCGCATGTGCGTGCACTTCATGCAGATACGGGAGTCCACTGACAGCAGCCGCAAGCATGTTCACGCCCCCCACAGTGTGGAGATGCCAGTACCCGCCTTTGACCGGCCGCTGCCAGCGTCGCTGCGCCCTGCCGTGTCCACTATCCCTGTGAGTGCCTGCCTGCCTGCCTACCTGCCTGCACAATGTTTTGCCAGCGTCGCTGCAACCTGCGGTGTCCACTATCCCTGTGAGCGCCTGCCTGCCTGCCTACCTGGCTGCACAATCATGTGCCAGCTCGCAGCGCCTTTGTTGTTTGCACGTCTTTACATGCCCACCCACCAGCCACGCAGCCATTTGCCTGGCGTGCCACCTGCGCCTGCATGTGGGTGGGCGTGTGTGCACGCATGTGTGTGCACACTTCATGGGGAATGCTCGCTCCACGCGTGTGCCTTGCAAGCCTTTTATCACCCAAGCTGGGATTCATCCACAATCAAACTGCCATATTCCACAATTTTCTACCTTTACGCGTTCTTTTCTTGCCCCCACTGCAGGAACAACCCGTACCAGGCGACCCGCTCCCTGGCTCGCTGCCGCGCACGCTCTCCCAGCGGCGGCGGCCGGGCCCTGAGCGCACTGCGCGGCGCACAGCGGCGCACTCCATGCGCCGCCGCATGGCCGCGGTCGATGTGGTGGCTGACGAGGAGCTGCAGCTGAGCTTTGTGGAGGTGCGGCCCTGCGCCCGCTGCTTGCTACAGGCGCAGTGCCTGTTGCTTTCTGCGGGCCCGGTGCCTGCTGCTTGCTGTGAGCTTGTGCGTGATGCACTGATGTGCTCGCTGGTCGCGCCTGTTGGTGCTGGGGTGCTATGGGCCATTTGCACCTTGAGGTTGTGGTTCATGTGTGCGTTTCCTCCCGGCCCTGCCTGCTTGCCTGCCTGCCTGCTTGCCTGCCTGCCTAAACCTGCTCCACTTATCTGTGCCGTGCAGCTGTGTTGTGAGTCTGCTGCAGGCCTTCAGCAACTGCATATGGATAGTTAAGGAGCAGGCCATCTGTCTGTGCTGCGCATGCACCTTGTTGCTGTTATACAAAGCAGCCAGCTTTAACAGTTTTCGCTTCAAAAGCAAAGGTCGCATCAGGGCATGACCGGGTACGAGGCATCTTTGGCGCCTGCTGGCAACTGCTTTGCTGCTGCTGCATTTTGTGCACAGTACCCGTGCGTGTACCCAGCCACGCTGCTGCTTGGCTTGCCGGTCTGGGCCACCTCAACACTGCACTCATAGGCACGCTATGCTCTGTGTGCGCAGAAATGTGCGCACTTGGGCTTCGTGGCGGCGGACGGGCAGTTCAAGCGCGTGTCGCGCATGCCCTTCACGGATTCCTCCATCAAGATTGAATTCTCCATGAAAGCTGGCCTAAAGTGAGATGCTCCGGTTCTCTTTGCACAAGAGGCTGCGTTGGCATAGCGCTAGGCTTGTGCACTGTGGAGGCCATCTGCCACCAAGGTTTGCAAGGCTGTGGGTGTGATACCGTGCTTAGAGGAGTGCGCATGCCTGCCGATACAAGCGTGGGGCGCACACCTGCCCACAGGGACAGCGATCTGGACAAATAACGAGCCTGAGTTGTAAGCTTAAAAATCTTCTGCATGTGTCCCTGACAACCTCGCGCCTCTGTGTCACGTCTCACCCCACGCGTGTCACATCTCACCCCACGCGTCTGCGACTCTGTGTCACATCTCACCCCACGCGTCTGCGTCTCTGTGTCACATCTCACCCCACGCGTCTGCGCTGCCCTGCAACCCTCCCCTCCCTGTCCCGCCCCTCCCTGCCTGCACCGCCACTCGGCGCCCGCGCCATCCCTGACTCCGCAACTCACCACGCACGCACGCTCGCGTGCATACACCTCTCTCCACACACGCACCTCGCCCTACATGCAGGGCGGTGCGCGCCGCGACCATGGGCCCTTCCTTCCTGGGCTCCACCTCCTTGCCTGCCGGCGCCGCGGCTGCCGCCGTTGCCGCCGCAAGCGCAGGCACCTCAGGCCCCGCGGCCGGGGCTGGCGCAGGCGTCGGCGCGGGCGGTTACAGTGGGCAGCATGCGGGCAACATCGTAATGGTGCCCACCACATTCAGCAAGCTGCACGTGTGCGTGTGCCACCTGACATCCCACGTGCCCACGCACTCCATGGCCTCCATCCTGGATCTTGTCAAGTGCATCGCCGCGGTGCGCGCGTGTGCTTGTGCATGCGTTTGTGCTTGTGCGTGCGTGTGTTTGCATGTGTATGTGTTTCTATGTGTATGTGTGTGCGAGCATGTTTTAGTACGCGTGTGCATGCATGTGTGTGTGTCTGTGTGGATGAAAATGTGTGCGCACGCGTGTGTGCGTGTGTTTGCGCGTGTGTGCTTGCCTGTGTATGCGGTCGCAGACGTGCTTGCCCAGGCTTGTGCAAGTGTGCCGGTGCGCGCGCTTGCCTGACCACCCTAATACATATAAGATTTGCTCTTGAAACCCTTTCCCTGACTGTCCCTGCGGACATGCGGCTGCGCCATGCAGGCCTCGTCAAAGAGGCGCCAACTGCCGGCGCCACGCGCAGCTGCAAGTGTGGCGCCCACGCGAATCTCCAAGCGCGTGGACAGGAACATTCCAAACCTGGACCTGCAACTGAACATCATGGGCGCGCATCTGAAGGTGCAGCCATGCTTGTGTGGATGGCATCCAAGCAGGGTGCTACGTGCAGAGCCGTACCTGCTTGCTTGGTGTCCTGTCCTTTGCTAGCCCCTCCATATGCCTCCTATAATTTCCGTTGTTATTGCCATCTTTCCCGCACCATCCTTGTGGTGTCCTTGTTATTCCATCACACCCTTTGCTGCTGCGCCCTTCTCGACCAACTGCGGCTCTCACGTCCTTGAGGGCGTGCTGTTTTTCTGTCTCCTGCGAGTCTGCCCATGCAGCTTCTAGCACATGGAGGCTTGGTGGTGCTGTCGCCTCTCTCCCAGTCAAGTGTGCTGCCCCACCCTCTGCCAACCCTGGACATCATGCATGCTCAAGATTGCTGCGCCCACCCAGACATGCACCCTCCACGGACAATGACATACACCAAAGTTAGCATGACATACATGTGCACGCATGCTCATGTGCACGCACACATTTACATACACGCACACGCACGTGCACGCGGGCACGCACATGCACACATGCACACATGTACGCACGCGTGGCCGCTCCCGCATACTGCGCGGTGAACTTACACAATGAACGCAATGGTGTGTCATTGGCTGGCTGCCTGCCTGCTCTTGGATGGAACAATGCAGGTGATCGTGGAGGAGGCGCCCGGGATCAAGCGCGACTTCACCTGCGCCACTGAGCTGCTCAGCGCCACGCTGCTATGCACGCACCTGAAGCTGAAGCCGCTGGCCACAGAGTCCACGTACACGGTGCCGGGCTTGGCGCTGACCGGCCACGTCATGCACGCCAGCGTGCAGGACCTGCAGAGTGCGATCGAGCACCGGCGCGTGCTGTCGTTCGGCTGGAAACAGGTGCGCTGCATGCGCGGGGCGATGCTACTTGTGGCGCCCGCGCGCCTGCATGTGTGTGAGCTCATGCGTGTGCGTGTGATGAGCTTGAAGCCAGCTATTGCCTTGTAGGCACGACACAGGCTGCATCCGGTCCCAGTCTTCCTAACCCCCATCGCCGCCTACCCCCATCGCTCCCACCTTTGCCCGTCCCTGCGCAGCTGCCCAAGTCCGCAGTCCCCAACACACCCTTTGCGCGCCACCAGCCCGCCTTTGCTCACATCGTCGACCCGCTGACCGACAGCGCTGGCGCGGCCATCAAGCTGCTGTGCTCCATCCCAAGGCCATCGGAGGTGCCTGTGTCCATCGCGCTCAGCCTGCTTAACCCGCAGGTCCTGTTTCTGCGACGCTTCCTGCAGGTGCGCAGCCTGTGTGTGTATGTGTGTGTATGTGTGTGTGTGTGTGAGGTTTAACTGGTGTTTGTTTGTGTGTGTGTTCGTGAGTATTTGTGTGCAACATGCATGTGGGTGACAAAGCATGGGTTTGTGCACGTGCGCCCTGTTGTAGCGTTCAAGGCTTTCACCCCAGGGCTTGCAATTCAGCGGCTGGCACAGCTGCATCAGCTGCTGAATATGTGCACAACGTAACTCAGGCCCCTGCATGCAGTGCATGGCTCAAGCGATTGAGCTCCAGCAATCGAGCTCCAGCTGTGGAGTGCTGGGCCCTGCTTGCCCACTCGCCTGCCATCCTACTGCGCTGCCTGCAGAACATCATGTATACTGTGGGCGTCATGGCCAAGGCCAAAGCGACAGAAGCAGAGGATGCAGATGACGAGAGCGCCGCCTCCTCAGCTGCCAGCACCGTCCCCGTCGCGCCAACTGATGCTGCCACTGTCGCGCCGGCCCCTGCACCCATCGTCACCATCGAAGTAGGGCAGGGAGCTAGAGGGGAGGAGAGGGGAGGGGGGGAGGATAGGGCTGCTAGGAAGGGGCAGGATCAGGCCTTGGCTGCTGTAGCCTTGGCTGCCACTGGCTGCTGGCGCTGGCACAATGCATGCATCGCATGATACAAGGATCACACAGCCCTGGGATGCGTGGCAGCACGGTGGACTGGCTGCCCAGCCCTGTGCAGTTGCCGCGCCGTGTGCGCAGTTTCTGGCCCTAGTACTGCCATGAGCCCCTGTGCTGCTGCACACTGCAGGTAGAGGATCTGGAGGGGCTGCTGCCTGCCCCCTGGTCTGATCTCTCAGGAAATGAGGGCCTGAGGGTGCGATTGCCTGCCTTTCGGTTTGGCATGTGCAGATGGAGAACCTGAAGGTGTTGCTGCCCGCCACGTCGGAGGCGCGCGCGACCCTTGTGAAGCGCGCCAAGACCAGCCAGGCAGTGCTGGTGAAGGTCAAGGAGCTGCAGTTGTGCCTGCCTGGCAGCTGCCGCCACCTGGCGGATGAGGTGCGCGCTGGCTGTGGCTCATCGGTCCCTGTTTTGATGGGCCTGCCAAGACCGCCTCTCTGTGACCTCCCGATTTCCCTGACCACCTCTGGCTGCGTCGCCTTACATTTTCTGTAGAACTCACTCCTCCCCCTGCACAAGCCACGTGGAGGCCTGCCAATGAGCACTTATCTGCTGGACCTACAGTTAAACAACCCTTGTGCACACACATACACACATACATACACACAAACGTGAACATGCTGCACACACATACATACACACAAACGTGAACATGCTGCTGCTGCATCAATGCAACGGCAAACACGCACACATAGGATCACACAGGTTAGACACACACACACACTAGCACACTCATGTGCTCGCTTGCGCGCGCGCAGCTGCTTGACCTGCACCAGAATGACCTGCTGGAATTTTTCCAGAGCAATGGCTTTGAGATGCATGACTGGATGATGAAGCCGTCCTCCGTGGAAGACATCATGGACAGCAGCCACAAGGTGTGCGTGGTACAGCGATGCAGCCTGTCATACACGCTCCACAGTTGTGCGCAATCGATTGATTTGTTGCCTGCGTGCGCTGCTCGTGCCCTTCATCCGTAGGTTTGATTGCAGTCCTTGCTGATTGGGCTGCCCATCTTTGTCCTCAGATGGCCAATTTATCCGCAAGAAAGGTGTCACTCATACATTTCACAGGAATTGGACCAAGGGAACTAAGGCATCAGGGTAAAAGGCCTGTCCTGTCTGCTCCTGTGCCGCTGACCGTCTGACCACTTCACACGCTCCCCATTCATCCCCGGTCTTGCTGCCCATCCGTCTCCCGTCATGCGGTCCACACGCCCATAGAGCGCGAGGTCCTCCTGTCCCGTTGTTTGTGCAGGTGTACATGCAGCACGTGCCCAAGGGAGCTGCCCAGGCCCCGGCCGCCAGTGCCCCAGGTGCAGGACACACCGCCACCGCTGTGACGCCTGAGGACAGCCCCGCTGCTGCCAAGCCCAAGAAGGTGGGGCGGGACACACATCGAGCGCGCGCTTGTGTGCCTTGTGTTGTGTGCCTGTGCGTGTATGTGTGTGTGTACCTGTGTGTGTGTGTGCCTGTGTGTGTTTGTGTGTGAATGTGTGTGTATTTGAGTATGCCTGTGTGTGTGTGTGTGTGTGTGCATTCCATGGCCTGCATCCTTGTGCCTGCCGTGATGTGGACGGTGCCAAGGGGAACATGCTTGCTCAGTGTGCCATTCTGAGCAGGCTCTGAGTGCACGCACAGTGTGCCGCTCTGAGTGCTTGCACAGGCTCTGCAGGCAATGATTGCAAGCAAAGTGAGCATGCGCAGGCTTGATACATTCTCGCCAAACCTCCGTCCTTGCTCTTGCTCATCACTGTTTCTGGTTGCGCTGAATGACAGCTGGTCCTGGCTGCTTGATAGCAAGACATACCGTGGCTTTGTGAATTGAGGCGTATGCAGAGAGGAACAGTGGGGGGGGGGAAAGAGAGGGGGGGAGAGGGGTTGATAATGTGGGGGAGATGATGGCGCATTGGGAGGTCTGCAGGCTGGGTTGACAGGAGGGGTGTGTGGCGTCCAGCCTTCATGGGCTGTGCCGTACACGGCAAAAGCCGTCAATTTGTGTATGCATGTTTGTTGTTTGTGCACCTAGTCTGTGCACCTCTTGCACTTGTTGGTTATTGGGCACTCAGCTTGCTGCTTTTGGAATGCGCAGGGCACTGCTGGGGGAGCGGCAACATGGGCGGGCCTTAGGCATGCAACGGAAAAGAACGTGTTCAAGCCTTTTAAGCAGGTCCGTGCCATCGTGTGTCCTCTTGTGCACGTGTGTATGTGTGTGTGTGTGCATGTGTGTGTATGTGTGTGCGCACATGTGTGTGTATGTGTGTGTGTGTGCATGTGTGCATGTGTGTTTGTGTATGTATGTGTGTGCATGTGTTCTTGGTATTCACTTTCCTGCCAGTCTTCTGTATCAGCATCCCGGGCATATGCCATGGACCTCTATGCCTTAACATTAGGGATGGGTATTCCTCGCCCACAATTGTGCTCCATAACCCTGTGGCACCTGGATCAAGACGCCACTGAACTATGATGATGAGTCGACCTGAGAATACATCCATCAGAGAGCGGGCAGGTGCTGAGGCTGGCTTGCCCTGTCTGTGCACGCCTGCAGTTCCTGCACGACGCGAAGCAGATGGGTATGCGCACAGCTGCCCAGGAGCCAGGCATGATGTACATGGATGTGGACCTAGACAGCCACATGCGCAGGGACTGGGTCATGTCAGAGCGGGTGGAGCAGGTAGGGGCTGCTTCGGTGCTGCTTGCTCCTGCAGGAGTGTGTATGTACATGTCAGGGCAGGTGGGGGCTGCAGACATGCTGCTTGCTCCAGGTATGCTGTGCTGGTCGTAAAAACGGCATGGCAAAGATGCGCATATTTTGAGCCGACTGGCCGTGCATGCTCAAGACTGGGTCGCCCTGTACCGCAAAGGACCTGCGTGCTATAGATGCCATCAACGCACAGCGCGGCCGGGCCAAGGGCCAAGGGCCAAGGGCCAAGGGTTAAGGGCCGCGGACCCCTGGAGACACTGCACTTTTATTGCCGCCTGGAGACACTGCCCTTTTTCGCCGCCTGCAGATCCAGCCCCGCCAGCCCTCGGCACCCACGGCCCTTACCCACAGCAATCCCTTATTCCGGAAGAGCGGCAACGCGGTCGACAACCCCCTTTACGCGCCGTCCACGCCACCCCGAGTGCGTCAGCACCCGGTGACACTCCATGCCTCTGTGTGGGGGTGCCGCGCACACTTTGTTTGGAGGCTGCGCACGCATGGCAGCGTGCCTTACCTCCAAATGCTGCTGCATGCGCATGGCTGCTCACCTTACCTCAAACTCCTGCTGAAGGTCTCACGGGAGGTCGAATGTGTTGCTTGGGCGGTGGGAGGCTGCGGTCCAAAGCAATGTGTCATAAAGTTGCTCCGCCAGGGTGGGTGGGTAGCTTGGGCACACGCACAGGCACATACATGCATCCACACATGCGTTCACCATGCACATGTACGCACGCGCACACACACACACACATGCATGCACAACACACTCGCACTGCTGCTCTTGCTCAGCACACCAACTTGCGCACTGCACCCCCCTTCAATACGCACAGGGCGTGACGCCCGGGGGAGGCCCCCTCCCGCTGGCAGCCCA
>LFCJ01001889.1_pt1 | contig 14922 bp, 14 predicted proteins | sample 643141 | NCBI WGS metagenome assembly LFCJ01 (sample SAMN03766243, study PRJNA286221) | soda lake metagenome | biome: soda lake; feature: Kulunda steppe; material: water; isolation source: sample B1-Br-g2 brine of Lake Bitter-1 | place: Russia: Kulunda steppe | collected 2010-07 | reverse complement strand
TGCTCGGTACCATCGGTAACGTCGACGGGACGGGCCTGCTGCTCGCGGTCTCGATTACGTACAAACTGTACGAAGAGATCGCCGAGGAGCAGCTGATGGAAATGCATCCGATGATGCGCCAGATGTTTGGCCGCGAGTGACCCCACTGGGGGCACAACCTTTTTCCTGATTGCGGTTTTCTTTAGGTTATGGTTGAAAAGCCGAAAGGCCCTCACAAACAAGTAAAACTAAACGTTCGAGTTCCACCCAATCTGAAACAACGGTGGAAGGACGCAACTGACGACGGAGAAACCTTCAAAGACCTCGTAGTTAGAGCTGTCAACCGTGAGGTTGGCAACGAGTACATTCATGTAGACCACGTAGAGGGGCAAGCTTTTGATGCAGAGGATGACCTAAGCGGTATAGAGGAACGGCTCTCAGACATCGAAGGAGAACTCACAGCGCTTCGAGCAGATATTAACGAGACCGTCCACTCTTCACCTACGCCAGACGAACTCACGGAAGATGAGCTACTGAAGCTTGCATCAGACGTTCAAGGCTACATCCCACTTATTAATGACGTAGATGAATTCAAGAGCCAGGAAGTACCGCTTTTGATGAGTGCAAAAGACCGCGCTCCTGTCACTGGTTTTCTCGAAGACATCACTTTAGCTGTGAATGATTTAACCGATATAGAGGACTTCTCAGAAGCGAGCGAATCAGACCTGAAATACAATCGCATCCACGTTCATGAAGCCTTGATGTATTTGCAGAATCATACGACATCTGGAATTGAGAGTATCGTTGACGAGTCGGGTAAACGCCGTTGGTACGAGGAGAAATAGATGCAGCTTAACCGCAATAACGATGGGAAGTTTACTAGCCCATCAGACCTCACAATCAGTCGTGACATGCAGCACTTATTGGCACTGTATCTGCGTAGCATGCAGCAGCAGAAAGATAACAAACCTCAAACCGTATCTACGAGGCAACGGGAAGTGCGATATTGGCTTGCCTTCTGTGAATCAAACGACATTGACCCACTTGCAGCCACTACTGATGACGTAAGAGCCTATATTCAGATTAATAATGGGAAAGCTGACACAACTCGTGATAGCTACTACCGCTCTATTCAATCCTTCTACAGTATCGTCGAAAATGACCAGCTCTGCGATGTACTCGAGCTAGAAAATGGTCACCCTTGTAGGAATAAACATACCATCGATCTGCGCAAAGATTATAAGATATATTCCAATACATCAGCTTATCAAGCTGCAAATAAAGTCATTAACCGACAAATAGATATCGCTCGGGAAAAATCTCACAAGTCTAATGTTATTGCAATAAAGCCCTCTGAGATAAAGAAGTTGTTTGATAATGTTCCTGGCCAGAACGAAGCCACACGGTTACGAAATAAGGTTCTTGTTAGGCTAAGCTGGTATACTGGTTGCAGAAGCGACGAACTTAGCAGAATGCGTGTCGAGCAGATAGACTGGAACAGATGCGTTATCAACATCCGCAGTGCGAAACTCAACGCTAAAGACCATACAGACCTCATCCGTCGAGATGTTTGCTTTCCGAATAAGTTCACGTACCAGCTGAAGAGATGGGTATATCGTATTAGAGACACCTATTCTACTGCGCCACCACGCGATAAGAAGACAGAAGAACCACAGGGATATATCTTGCTGTCAGAAAGCTCTGAGAGGATGAAACCCTCTAGCATAAATGACGTCATCAAGAAATCAGCCAAAAATGCTGGAATACAGCGACCGCTGATGCCTGCTGACCTTCCTCCAGAATACGATGATGAAGAGGTAGACGAATGGCTCGTTACGAGCCATAGAATCCGTAGAAGTGCGATTTCACACTGGGTTAACGATTGTGACTCCCTAGATACACACCAAGCTTCCCGATTAGCTGGCCACGCTAAAATCCAGCAGACGATGGATTACGTTGAGCCTGATGATGATAAAGTAATTCAAGACTACCAAAAAGCTATGGGATGATTTTATTAACTATAATACATAAACTCAAACTATTAGCGGATATGTCGCCGTACCACACGAAACGAACTATCCTCCGTTGAACATACACCCAATATACGTCCTATGTAATTTTAAAGTAGCCTTATAAACTTTTCAGTTATTACCTAGATATATTTAATTTAGAATAAGTTTTAAAATTTAAGAAGTGAACCAATGTAGAGTGTTGATTGAGTGGTTATAATCAATAGTTAGATGAAATGGAATCGGAATAGTAATACCCCAGCTCAATCTTCAATTTGACGTGATGCTTTATGAGGAATTCCGAGTGCGAACGGTTGGAGCAAGAGTTGAGGTGGACAAAAGAAGCTGCTGCTATCGCTGAAGCGCGGGAACAAGGACATTTTGGAAGTAAAATGCTGGAAATGCAGGTAGAGCGGATGCTTTTTGAATACCAACATCTCTGTGAGCTTGACACCTCAGTTTTAAATAAGCGCATCGAGCGACTGGAACAGGACCTGCGACACGCGAAAAATGGGTGGGATAAAGACGAGTAATATTACCTACCATGTGTTCGATAATATTTACCCATCATCGTCTGTTTCGTCATTTTAGCCTGCTATTCGAGTGTTGACAAAAACGTTCCACGCATGTCGTGGTTATCGGTTCTTGAACATTGCTTGCTTAAAATATTTAACACCTGTGTAATTCATATAAGTCATGAATGAATATCACGGTGTGTCTGTTGATTGGATTTCGGAGTGGATACTCACTCACCTATGTGATGCTGATGGGTGGGAGTCCACAAGCAGTATTAGCGCAGCTCTCACATCTTATGACGGGATAACGGATAGCAAAGTTCGCAGGCGACTTCGTAAATTGCGAAACGCAGGCCTCGTGGTTTGTGAAACAGAGAAGCGTGAAAACGTCGCTGACGCTAATCTCTACAAACCCAACCCAAACGCTTTGTTTGAGTTAGATGGGTTATCACACCCTCCTGCACAGTCTGTAGACCGTCATGAAATGCGGGAAAGGCTGGAGGAGGTACGGGCCGAGAATAGTCGGGTTAAATCGGATTTGCGGGAATTGAAATCGGAATTAGAGTTACTTCAAAGCCAATTCAACCATAGGGGCTCCGAGCGTATAGGTCGTATTGAGAGGAAACAAGACTATTTGATGAACCACGCAAAGGTGACCGAGATTCATCTAAATGCAGCGGCAGAGGTATTCGAGAAATATAACGTCGATTTAAAACAATACGTTGAAAGGGCTCGAAGAAATTCTTGACGAACGTCCTGTGCAACCAGCAATCACTGGGAAAGTCAAGGTAGGGTTGTACCTTATCTGTGCTTTTCGACTAATATTACATTATCGTAGTTATCAACAACTTCTACAACAGTGAATTCACTTATCCAATCTTTCACTGTCTCATACATCGCAGGTACGCTCCAACCAGTCGTGTCTATAGCAAGCCTGATATCATCTAAGTCGTGCCTTTTACCTTCATTTACAAGACATCGTTCCAGCATAGCTTGTCGCACCATATCATCATCAACTGATACAAATGGTTCTACGTTAATATTTTCAAGCGTTAACTCTGAATCTGCATCCTCAATAACCTGATTCATTTGCTCCATGCAGTGAGTTGGAAGAGCATTTTGTCCCATATCATAGCTACATAATAATATCTTCCCATTTCGAATTTTTTTATATGAAGGTATGGCAACCTCCTTGTCTAGTCGTTGCAATTCCTTCCCCGCAAACTTATATTCATTTCGGGAAATTATATCTGCACCAGCTAGTAATTCACCAACTTCTAACAATTTTACTTTTTCGTATCCTTGCTTTTCATAATAAGATAGCAAGTGATTAATAATGGTTGCACGGTTGGCATCTGAATCATCATACTTTCTGATTTGCTCGACAAAATTCTCAGGTGTTACATCAAGATTGTCTACAGGTGCATACTCATATGCAGCGTATTCTTTGGCAAAATCATCTACGCAATTACGGGCATGCCAAGGGGTGCTAATTCCGTGTGCGTCTTGTACCAACTTAACCATATCCTCTTTTGAAATCTGGCAGTTATTGTATACCTCATAGAGGCGGTCTTGACGGTCTTCCCATGTATCCCACTCATCAGCTCGAGCTGCATATTCACTCTTTGACTGAACCTCATCAGTAAACTGCAACTCAGTAACGAACTCATCCATTCGTCCATTTATGATTGCCTGAGCTGTTTCATCATCTGGCACAGTGCCATTCCGCTCGTACTCCAGTACCTGTTTCTTGGTTTCTATACGCTGATTTCGACCATCCCATGGACTAGCCTTCTGAGTAACAAGAGCAGCCTCAATTTTTTCGCCCCATCCACGACTCCACGGTACTTTGCTCTTCATTTTAGACGGGAGCCATATCTTAACGTCTCGTACGGTATCGCCAACTTCGTAGTCAGACTCATCCTTTTGCATATAATCCCTTGCCTCTTTTTTTAGTTCATCTCGTGCATCGTCTCCTTCCACAGTTTGGAGGTCGCTCACATCCTCATATCCGTATAGTTCTAACTGGTTGTCGAGTTCAGATTCGTACGAATCGAGGTGGTCGAATTCTTCGTTCAATGCATATGAAAGCACCTCGTACGTCATTACCGACTTACTCATTGTTCCGTTACGTTGTTTTGACCAATGTTTGAGCGTGTAGTACGCTTCTGCACTCATTGTTAATTGCTTATACTCCGATTCATCATTTCCATGTAGATATGTGCCTTCAGGAATCATTTACATATTATATTACTACTCTTCACTAATAAATTTATATCTATTATAACCTTTTTTGGTGAGATAGTGGTGGTATAGTATCAAAGACCTCAAGTTTTGATTTGATGAAGGTGGCAATTATCGAGTCTAAGCCAATACAATAACTGATATGGGAAATTGAAATTGGGAGTTTTAACCTCTATATGCCTGTGTTGTAACAGGGATAGTCTGATAAAGAAACTTTATAGAATTCTGGACTTGAAAGCAATCAAAATCAATCCACTACAAAATAGTGAGATAAGATTAAAAAGTAAGTTAAACACCCAATCAAGCCTCTTCGAGACACCCTCTCTACGGTTTAGCTTAGGGTGGAGAACCACCCTCCAGCTAAACATACAGTTTAGTAGGTGGTTAGCACCCTACCATGTTTTTTCTCCCCAATCTTGGAGTGGTTATTGCCACTAGAAATCTGGCCCAAAACAATCCTGAGAGCCAGTTTTATGGTTCTGTATGGACTTCGTTGTTTATATCCTAAGATATCGGACATTAAAGACTGTGCAAAATATTCTCTTAGACTCTAATATTAACTCTCGAGCCAAATCAAAACCCTCGCAGTTTTGATTACTTTCTCATTTACCATCAAGGACTATATGTGAGGCGATAATCGCCTAACTTTAACTCAGATTATACAGTTCTCGTCGGTCTTCTTCTGTAATAGCTCGACGAATCGTCGTTCGGGACGTTTCGAGTGCAGAGGCGGCCTTGTTCTGGGACAAGTGACCTTCATCAACCAGCTCTAACACTGAGCAGATTCGGTCGAAGTCCTCTGTTGGATATAGGTTTCCACTCTCTTTTTTAAATCCAAGAGGTGCCCTTCCCCACTTGTGGCCATTCGCACGCATCTGTTTGATGGTTTCCTTCGTACGTTGCTGAGTGATTTTAGCTTCTAGTTCAGCGAAGATACCGAGCATCTGTAGCATTGCTCGGCTGTACGGGTCTTCTTCTCCTGGCTCGAAATCGAGACTCTCTCGCGTAAAGTGGACAGCTGTGCCTCGCTGCTCACAGAGGTCGATAAAGTCACTGAGGTCTCGGATTGAACGGGCAACACGGCTCACGGAGGTTGTCACTATAGCATCGATGTCCTCCTCCTGAATCTTGGCTTTAAGTTCCCTGAATTGTTCTCGACCAATAGTTGTTGTTCCTGTCCAAATGTCGGCGAACTCCTCTTGGTTGGCTTCTGGGTACTCCTGCTCGAGGAACTTGTTAATTTCGTACCGATGGGTATCGGAGTCTTGGTCTTCAGTGGATACTCGGACATAAGTTGCTACTGCCTCATGTCTTAGTTCATCAGTATTTTGGCGTGATTTACTCATGCCATATGTTCAGGTCTAATTGAATGTAAAGACTCCGCCTTTCGTCCAGTGACTCACGCTATCATAGGCCATATTGGACGAAAACAGTCGAAAGCGTGCGACGGTAGGAAACAGATTCGGATTGTTGACCGAACCGAGCTATTCGAGTGTATATGGTTGAGGATATAATTCGTTAAGCGACCACCGTTTCGTACCAGACGGGTCAGAGAACTCAACGAGGAAATCATCTGCTGCAGTGTTCCAGACGAGTTGTAAGCAATTACCACAGAGTCCAGCATCTCTATCAATCGAATAGACTACGGCCTTGTCGATTGCTTCAGCCCCTTCAGAACGAGCCTTGAGTACAGCCACTTTCGCTGCATGGACGACCTCAGTACCCGTCTCAATAGTCACTCCCGTATGGATAGACTGGTCAGTACCTAAAACAGCACATCCAACACTTGAGCCTGTATCTGATGCGGTCGTGATTGATTCAGCCGCTTTATGCAAGGCATCCCACTGGTCATCTTGGGAGAGTTCATTTTGCTCGTCTGTGGGGAGTGGAATATTGAGGTCGGTGTGGTCGAGTCTGCGGACTTTAGACACCGAGCGAATCTTGTTGCTGTCTCCGATGGTGGATTGGAATTCACTCATATTCTATGAAGTCATCCGCACTGATGTCTGAGTCAGCGGTCTCGAAGAGGTGGTTGAATTCTTTGCCACCTAAATCGTAACCGAAGTCTTCTGTAAACGCGGATACTAACGTGTATGCTGATGGGTCATCAGTCTCAAGCGCATAGTCTCTGAACAGAAACGCTGAGAGAGATTCGATTGGGAGATGCTCGCCTTCACACATATGATACCGAACTAGTTTCCAGTGTTCTTCTTCAAGACCCCAACGCGAATTGTGTCCCCCTTGCTCAATCTCCGCAACTTGGAGCAGTGGTGAACTAGACCGTAACGAGGATGGTGCATACGTTCCTGAAACATTGTTGTTGAGCCAGAGGGTCGAAACATCGGGGTCCGTTGATTCTGTGAATGGAACGAAGAACGGCTTATCGCCATCTCTTACTTGGAAGTATGCGTCGAAGAAGTCTGTCGAGGGGAACGGTAGGTCCGTAGTCCTTTGTTTGAAACTCGACTGCTGCTTCAAGCAGAGATACCCTGGGAACAATCGATGGATAGGTGTTTTTACTAGCCGCTGGATACAGGAACTGACAGCCTCTGGTTTTAGAACGTATTTCGCCATCCTTAATCAGTCGAGTACTGTGTTATAGGCGGCTGGAAGTTCGATTTGTCCAGGTCGGTGCCAAATGCGTGGTATCCGAGCTCGTGTGCGACTTTGATTGTTGTACCTGACCCAGTGAATGGGTCAAAGACTAATCCTGGTTGAGCCTCAGCGTCACAATCACAGCCTTCCCAAGTCTTCGTGACTGGTTTGGCGAAGGTGAATTCACGGAAGTACCCTCCAAGGACATCTTTCGCTTCCTTCGCCAGCTTATCAACGCTCTCTGAATTCATATCTGCTCCTTCTTGGAATTCCTTCGCCTTTCCTGCGTCCGAAATCCCCTTTGAGCGAATGGCTTTCAGGTGCTTCTCCTCTAAGTCCGAATTCTCAAATTTGTCTAATGCGCGTTGAGCTTGAGAGCGAGTGGTATCGAGGTTTTTCAGTGGACGCTCAAGAACGCGTTCTCGTGGCGTCCCACACTCCGTACAAACCGCGGGTGGACAAGCTAGGGTGATAGCTCGTTGTACGAGTTCCTCGGGATAGGGGGCAAGATGACCTCCTGTGTTGCGGTCATGAGTCATATTCCACACGTCGCCTGGGTTGGAACCGTTTCCGAAGGCTTTGGAGTACCCGAACAGGTCGTAGTAGTAGTCGTCTTGCTGTACGAGGTGGAAGATATGCTCGTGTCGAGAGACGAGCCTGTCCTTAACTGAGGATGGCATTCCGTTGTTCTTTGACCAGATGAGGTGGTTACGGACAGTCCACCCTTCTTGTTGAGCTCGCTGCACGAACAATCCAGGAACCCCAACAAGGCTCTTATTATAGTACGTATCTCCAAGATTAAGGAAAATCGACCCAGTTGGGCGGAGGAACGACTGCCATCGGGATAGGGCATCAATCAGGTTGTCAATGTATTGCTCAGGGTCTGATTCTTGCCCCAGCTGTTGGTCTATCCCGTAATCCCTCTTCTTCCAGTACGGAGGCGATGTGACTATCACATCGACAGAATCGCTCGGAAGTGAGATTTGGTCCTCGTCTTCATCTACGTCCTCCGTGTCCGATGGAACGAGTTTGCAGGCATCCGCTTTCTCAATGGTGCATAGACGCCCCTCGACCTCAGTGATGTCCCCTTGTGCTTCTCTGACTTCCTCCAGTGTGGGTTTTTTCTTTTCTTCTTTCGATTTGTCAAAGTACTCTTCGAGTTCGTCGTACAGATTTCTGGATATAGTTGGGTTCGTCTGGAGCTTCGAGTACACTTCTCGAATAGCTCCTCCACCATCCGATTCGAAATTAGTTAAATCAATATCGTCGTCCAAGTACTTCGAGAGAATGATTATAAGTTCCTGAAAGCCAGAATCGGGGTCTACACCTTCTGTGGCTGACCCAGCAACATTATAGTCGTCATCGCTCATTGGTAGGCAAAGGCTCGTCGATGTACTTGAATTGACCGATAGAATTTGTCACCATACCAGCTTCCAGTCATTTTACTCACTCATCGTTACGCATGGTGACGACTTCGGTTGTAAGCTCACTGAGGGAATCGTCGTCAGGTCCGAATACCCGACTGTGCAGCTTTTTTATACCAGCGTTTGCGTACTCCTGAGCAATCCGATAGACTAACCGCTCATCACGGAGCACATCGACAGTCTGCTCTTCCTTGATGGCTACTGCTTTAATAATCCACTCTTGCTCATTCGTGAGCTGGAATCGTTGAGTGAGGTAGTGCTTATCTCCTTGCAGCTTTGTTCTACCTGCCTTCTCCCGACCGTATCCAACAGCCAGCATGAACAGGTCAGGTTCACGTAAGTTGTAGAACGGCGAACCCTCTGTTTCGAGAAGTTCACTGTAGTAGTGCTGCTTGGATTTCTCGACGGCTATGTCTCGTGCTGCTTCCGTGTTATCGTATTCCGCGGCGGATTCTGGTGTCTCTTGCTGGCTCATAGCGGATTTACCTCCGTAACTTCATCACTGTAATCTAGCTGGTACTCGTTGGCCACGTGGTCGCCGAGGAATACCTTCACGTCGCTCGTGTACTCCTCGTCAGTCATCAGGAACGTCACCTGCGTATCCTCCAAGTATTGAGGGATGTTCTGAGCGATTCGCTTCTTCGGGTCGCTTGAAATACGCCCGAGAGGCGTGTCAATCAGAATTGGTGCGGAGAATCCACTGATTTTGGAGAGTGACGCCATGAACGAGAGTGCTAAGACTTGGCGCTCACCAGCAGAGAGGGAACCGAGAGCCTTGTCACCAGATGGGCTAGAAACGCGGATTTCGTAGTCGTCGGTGAGCGTGATGTCGAATTGCTCATCCTTCCAAATCAGCGTGTTGTAATACTCTTCAAGCTGGTCTTTAGTCTGCTCCTGAACTTGGTCCAGGATGTTTTGCCGTATGCGTTCGACTTCGCTCTTTGCTTCCTTCACAAACTCGACCTTACGGAGTAAGACTTTGCGCTTACTCTCTTTTTCCATCTCCTCTTCCCACTCTTCCCGTCGCTCACTGACAGTGGATTTCTGCTGTTTGATTCGGCTCTCTAACTGTCCCTTCTCTTCCCGCATCTCGTTGATTCTCGACTCCAAGTCCTTCCGACGGGACTCTAACTGGCTAACGTCAATATCGTCGGGAATATCCTTGCTTTCGAGGAATCTGGAGATTTCTTGGAGCTCGGTTTCTTTCTCCTCGATTTCTTCCCGCTTCTTCTCGACCTCGGACTTCTGGTCGATGAGGTTATTGACACGGTCCTCCCCTTCCGAGATTACACTTGGGACTTCGATTTTCCCCTCGATGGTTTCCCCTGTAGTGCTGGGAACCTCATTCCGAAGCTGCATCAGCTGCTCTTGCTTCTCTGGAGCATCGAGGTGTTCTCCGCAGATGCACTCACCCCGTTCCAGCAGTTGGTCAACGAACCATCGCTGAATTTTGGGTGGTAGCTCACCATCACTTTCCATCTCCTCGAATTCCTGCTGTGCAAAGCGAAGCGCATCTTCGTTGTAGACGACCATCCCAGCCTTTGCGAGTGCTTCACCAGCGTCAGACCGAGTATCGACCAATTCGTCTTTCAGGTCGTTGATTTTCTCATTCAGGTACTGTCGTCGGCTCTGCTTACTCCGTACTTCCTCATCACGGCTGTCGGCAAGCTGTTGGTCGATTCCGTCTTTGTGCTCTTCGGCCTCGTCGATGTTCTCTTCGAGCGTCTCGTACTGGTCTTCGAGGTTTTCCAACTGGCTCTTTGCCTCTCGATACGCCTTTTCACGGCGTTCGGTTTCACCCTCGAAATTGGCTGACTCCTTCTCGAAGTCAGACTGTACGTCCTCTAAGTGAGACGAGGCTCGGTTCAACAACTCAATGTGAGATACGTCAAGGATAGCAGATTTCACGCGGTCAGAGTATCCCTTATCGAAAAAGTCGTTGAGCTGCTCGCCGTCGAAGAAGAAGTACTTGTGGACGCGTGTAGGGATTATCTCGCTGAGCCTCGTTATCGGTTGCTCATTAGGAATCCAGTCTTCTCCGATTTTCTGGTGCAGTTGGAGGTCGCCCGTGTCACTCTCGTATTCGTCTTCCCCGAGTTTCCCCGTTGTGAACTCTCGTTTGAAAATATATTGAGGCTCAGTTCTACCCAGTTTCACTTCAACGTGACCGCGTGCAGTTTCACCTACATCGATTTTTCCGAGCCGTTTCAGATTGATGTATGGGTCTGTCTCTAACCCTTGGCGGTCATTGGTATCGAGGTGGACTTCTTCATCATACAGGCAGAGCGTGACGGCGTTTAGGATGTTAGATTTCCCCGCTCCATTCTGACCTTGGATGACGTTGATGTTTTTGTCATCCTCGACTGTGAGGTCGATAGTCACCTTTCCCTTGTACTGGCGGTAGTCCTTTAGCTCAATCTCCAGTATCTGTATATTATTCATCTGTATCGTAGTCGCTAAGGGAGCTATTTTCTACGTGGTCATCCACGAGCGACTTGTAGCGGTCGCGGAAAGGGGGACCGTATTCATCTAGTCGGGGCCGTTCATGTGCTAGAATTTCTTTGATAAACGACCGTAGGTCGTCGTCCTCAATTTCATCGGTATGCTCCCGAATTAGTGAGTGGACTTGGTCTTCTTTCATTATTAGATACGATAGGCAGTGCGGAGACGCTCAATGGTGTTCCGAGCGGAATGTTCATTCAGCGCGTTCTCCGCGAACTCTTCGAATCGGTTAAGTTCTTTTGACAATATATTTCTTTCGGATTGGCGTATATCTTCATCGGGATGTAATGTCGGCACGACTATCATATCATATATGATTGCTTTATCTTTCCCCTCCGCCTGCCGTAATACCCGACCGCGACGCTGAATGAACTGCATCGGATTCCCACTGTTTGACATCAGGACTGCATACCGTGTGGCAGGTACGTTGACACCCTCGTCGAGACATCGCATCGCTACGAGAGCTTCATGCTCGCCCCGTTCGAACTGTTTTAACAACTTGTCTCGCTGCTTGTCATCCTCTTCGTAGGTGAATTTGTGTTGAACAACTCCGTGTTCGTTCAGTATTCGCTGTACCTCTGTAATCTGGTCTGAGTTGGTGTAGACGAGCAGGTGTTGCGGTGATTGGAGCTTATCCATCAAACCGTGGAGATGGTCGTATTTATTCTCTGCTCGCTTGACGATGTCTGCCCGTTGCATCGCAATAGTCTTCGTCACCTCCTCATCAACGTTCTCTTGAGCTGACGACCGAATAATTCCCAGTGTCTTCTCTCTATACTCATCTAGCTCCTTCTTCGTCATCTCGACGATAATTGGCTGGTACTCATACGGCGTTAGATACTCTGGAATGGCGTCAGAAAGCGTGTACTCGTAAATCACTCCGCCGAAATAATCCAACAGGAATTCAGACCCTTCCTCGTCATAGTACCGTTCAGGAGTCGCGGAGAGTCCGATTCGAGCGTTGTAGTTCTCAAGCAGTCCTTTCCGCATGTGTTCCGAACCCTGCCGATGTACTTCATCTCCAATCAGCACGGTCTCCGCCATCACGTTCTCAATCTTTTCTCGGAAATACTCGCTACTCAACGTCGTATGCGTAGTGATGAAGAACTCTCGGTCGGAGATTCCGAGATTGATATTAGAAACGTATCGTGAGAGGTCGCTCTTCCAATTTGAGTTAGCTTTATCAAACAGGTATCGCGGAGAAGGTAGACCGAAGATATTCATCTCGTTTTCCCACTGAGAGGCGAGATGAGTAACAGGAACAGCGATAACTGTGAGTACAGGCTCCTCTTTATTTTCTAGGTATTCATCCAAAGCAGCTAATCCTGTGAACGTCTTTCCAGTACCTGTCGCCATTTGGAAGAGTCCTCTGCAGCCATTATTGAACCACGAATTAACAGCCTCCCGTTGATAGCCACGCAGGGTTATTCCATTATTCTCTTCATTAGTTGATTCGTCTTCAGGCGGGTCAAACGGTCTGTTGTCCTCGTCACGGAGGTCTGCAATATCTTCCTGTACACTCTCGGGAACCGTGTATACCTCCACGTTCTCATCACGACCGTTCCAGAGACGGTCAAACCGTGATTCTTGGTGATTGACTCCTTCTTCCTCTCTCGCGCTTATCCAATCACAGTCAATGCTGTAAGCCTCATAATTCGTGAGCGCATGTTGACTATCGTTTTGCGACCCGTGGAAGGCTACACGATTGTTGTTCTCATCCCGAAAAATGCCGAACTTATCATGGAAATCACCAGATAATTCTTCCGTTGGAATACCGAATCTGATTTCGAGCATTCCTTCCGTTATCATCCAGGCGACTGCATTGCGTGTATCATATTCTAAATCATAGCGGAGATTAGTAATTGTCTCCTCGATAGATTCCCGTAGCACTTCGTTTCGTTTGGCCTCATCCGCGGTTTTGATTACTTCCCAATCATCTTCAGACAGGATGGGACTGGTCAGCCATTTCGCTTTCCCACCATTATCCGCTAACTCAGCGATACCCCGAGCTGCTGAACGAATCCAACTCGTGCGAAAAAATCCGACTCCTCGCTTGTATTCGATAGACCGTGACAGCAACGGCACGTAGAACTCTTCAATGAAATCGGTGTTGGAGGTGTCGATGACGCGAGGAAGGTCTAACTGGATGAATTCGTCATCCTCCATGTATTGACCACGGATTGGTAACTTCACCTGTTAAAACTACTGCTGTGAAACCCATATATTCTGTTGTAAATCTGCCAAGTCTATGATTGAACAGTCAGAGGTGCTTTTCCACCCCATCAGGGCGGTAATTATTCTATGAGAACGTCTGTCCTGTACGGAACTCAGTCAACTCGTTGATTCTGGATTCCAGTTCCTCGATTTCCTCACGAAGCTCCTCAGCTTCTGGCTCGTCACTTGTCGCCAGACTGTCCTTGAGGCCCTGGAGCCGCGTCTCTTTGGTATCCTCATTGACCTCAGCCTTACGCACGTACTCCCGCTCCTCAACATCATAAACAGCGGACTCAGGGACTGTTATCACGTCAAGCACCTCGTCTACTTTGCTGCGGTCTACGCTCATGACCCGTTCGCGGTCTACACCAGCATCCTCCAGCACTTCGAGAACGGTCTCCTCGTCCTTGAGTGAGCGGTTCCGCCGTGAAGTCCGTTGTACAGACCCGTACTGACTGTGGACAGGCTGGTCATGGTGAACGCGGTCGAGCAGTACATCGGCGACATCCTGCCGCAGATTATTCGAATTCCGCTGAACATCAGAGAGAAGCGTGTAGAGGTTAACGAGCGTCCCTGTTTCGAGTTCCGTTAGTGACTCTACCTCATGCCGTTCAAGAGCGTCAACAAGGAGTAGCGCATCAGCGTAGACATCAAGGTCAGGCTCTTTTCGTTCCGTTTCTTCGTCCTCAGCACCCTCGTCAACGAGCTGTGTTGTGGTAGCAGTCTCCGACTCGATAATGGCCCCGCGGTCTTCGTTCACCTCGTACCGTGGGTGCAGACTCAACACGGCTGCATAGGGCTCAGCACCCACAGGGAGTTTGCCGAGGTCGTATTCACCATTTGCCTCGTAGATACGTTGGTAGAGAGTCTCGAACTGGTCTCGCTGGAGTGGTCGTGACTCCCCGTCTGGGAACTCGATGATTATGCGTTGCTCCTGTACATCTGTGAGGCGGAACTCCTTGTGGGCATTCGGGGTGACAAGCGTTGCATCAGATGGGAGTTCGTCGCACTCTTCCAGCAGTGTTGACCAACTGACGCTGAATGGCATTAGAAGGATATGGGTACTATACCGTCAAAACAGTAGTGCTGGTGCTAGTTCGTTCAGATAGTAAGGTCTCCGACTCCCCAATCATCGGAAAGGTCAGTATCAAAGCCTTCTTCGACCACAAGATTTCGAAGACGCTGTTCAACTTCGCCATCCAGTTCGAAGGTGTACTCCAGCTCTTCGTGCCAATCCCAGTAACGAGGCATCGTCGGCCAGAAATCGCTTACTGCACCCGCAGGAGCGTCCAGCAGGTAACGTGCCTCGGAAATTTCACCCGTCGGATGTTGCATGGTTCGCTGAATTGAATCGTCGGAAATGATTCGCTCTAACACCTCGATAGCAGCGTGTTGGTCGGCGTAGAACGCGTGTTCCAACATCGGATTCACTACGAAAAT
>LFCJ01001888.1_pt1 | contig 14924 bp, 20 predicted proteins | sample 643141 | NCBI WGS metagenome assembly LFCJ01 (sample SAMN03766243, study PRJNA286221) | soda lake metagenome | biome: soda lake; feature: Kulunda steppe; material: water; isolation source: sample B1-Br-g2 brine of Lake Bitter-1 | place: Russia: Kulunda steppe | collected 2010-07 | reverse complement strand
GGCTTTTGTTATAAGTCTGCCTGCAATATTGTGGCGTTCAGTCACCATATTTCTAATGATGGGATGCTGGCACCCTGAGAGGATGTGAAGTGCACTGTCTTGGCAGGAGCAGATGGGGCAACTAAGGGTGTTGGACTGCTTGAAACGGACAGCGTGTTTTTGGTTGTAGATCGTGCCAGACCGGTATTTAATCACTGTCTCTTTAACCTTGTGAGAGATGCCAGGTATAGACCAGAAAGCATTGCTTATTTTGCTATGGGCACTCTTATTCTTGATTAAATTCTGGTACTACTAGTAGTAGGTGTAGTAGCTGTTATCAGGTTGTGCGTTGCCTAGTTTGTGGACCTTATGCATGTGTGCTTGTAGCGCGTCGCGTTTGTTGGGGAGGTAGCGCATATGGGGTTGGTAAGGTTGGGATTGATTACCGTTGCCAATAATAGGATGTGTGTTTGGATCATCCGTGGAGGTTGCAAGCCAAATGATGTTGTGAAAAGGGTTACCTTAATTCAATTTGCAGACTTGTTTCACGATTTACCAATGGCACACAAAATTACTGTCAATCAGACTGGAGCTTTTTATTTCTCTCAAGCTTGTTGTTCTGAAGATGTCTTCAACTTTTTCCAGAAACAAACTAATGATTCCTATCGTTTTATTTCAGAGCTTATGGATGTTTTTTTGACGGCTGGTGTTCACCAGCAACCTGAACAGTCAAACTACCTGGCTGAAGATCAAACTTAAACTTGTAAAGTTGAAGTCCGTTGGGAAGCACTTAAAAAAAGCCACTGGCACAGTTAGGCATACTAAGCTGCCTCTAGGTCACTTACTAAGACCTAGTAGATCTCGACTCAAGTAAAGTTATGTCAAGTAAAGTTATGAGTCAAGTTATGACTCATCGTGACCTACACCATTACTCTGCCATGCGAAACTGTTGTTCTAGACTGAAGTTATGAGTCAAGTTATGACTCATCGTGACCTACACCATTACTCTGCCATGCGAAACTGTTGTTCTAGACTGACTCAACACACTTTACCGCATAGTGTCTATTTTGGGGTCAATCTGCTCCTCCCTCATTTTGGGATCATAGCATCCTCACAGCTGACAGCCTCAAAGCAGCGTCTATAGAAATTTGTTGCTATCCATTCTTGTTGCTATCCATTATTGTTGGTTCTGCGAGGGGAAAAAGTGTTAAATAGGCTTGTGTATGTTGCAGTTATTTGAATTGGTGGATGGGACATATGCTGCTGCCAGCAGTGCTGCCACCTATTTACACCCTGCAAACGCTGCCGCCCCTCTACTTTGTTCAAGAGGTGCTCAATTCCTTAGGCAAGTGAATCCTTTATGAAGGTAATTCGGCATGACACCTCAGTGACTATGCTTCCAGCTGCATATTCTGCACACCAAAAAGAAAAGCCTGTCAGTTGAAGAGCCCCCGCATCAACCAAGGACAGGGAGGCACATTGGTCAGAAGTACCATATGCCAAACCCCCCACCATATCCTACTGTCATCAATCATGAGATCTGGGTATTGTTGTTACAAAACACTTTTCTAAACCAATCAACAATTTGACGCATACATACACCATACGCCATAACAGCAGAATCACATGATGAGTATCCGTGCAGCAACATGTTGCATTTTTTTGGCTCGTACACATCCAGTACCGTTAAATGTTGCAAGTTGGCAGCCATAAGGTTGATTCACTTGCTTTGTGTGACATAGCTGGTATAATGAATAATGTCAACACTGTCTACAGCTTGGATGGCAAGGGAGCTATACATGGAGATGTAACCAGTTGGGCTTGAGCTCGCGCAGAAAGAAAACACCCAACACAAGTTTGCACAAATTCAACAAAAAGGCCCATAAGAGGGCTCGCAATGTAGATTCTGAAGACCTACTTATTAATCGCAGTAGTATGCTTCAGCGATCTACCTAGCTAGGAATGCCACAACTTAACTTATGTGGGCTGCTCATCATGCGCAGCGGACAGAAGCACACAGTCCTACAAAAAGTCTGTCGCCAAAAAATGTATTCAATGAGTACAAGTGAGCATTAAGTTGCAAGCCACCCTGCAATTTGCATGGCCATACAACAAAACACAGTAAGGAGTTCAAGGGGCTAACTCTGAGGAGCAAGGGGACAGCTGATGAGTATGCACGCTGTTGGCTCCAGTACAGTGCAGATACTATCCAAGCAGAGCTAATTCATTGTTTTGTTGCCAGAATAAGACATTTTAAGAAAGGTGCTTGCCAAGGAAATGCGGGTGCTGATTTCAGATCATGCAACCTACACCCCTACAGCTTGCTCAAGACAGGAAGTGTGGTGCTGGCTGTATATCATGCATGCAAGATGCATGCCTTCAGTTTGCTCATGGCAGCCCTGGCTTGATCACAACGGCCCTGTAAGCCTGGGGAGGAAAGATTGTATTTCAGCAGGGTCGCCTGTGCCGGGCGTTGACCAATCATGCATGCAATGCATGATGATAGGTCAATGGTGATAATAGGTCAATGCACGCACGCTGACCTATCATGCGCGCAGCTCCATGATCGCAACGGCAGCAGCTGCCTCTCATACCTCTACACTTGCACAGGCGGCTTGCAGTGCAGCTTATGCGTTTTGTAGTCCATGCGCTGGCACGGGTCGCGGCAACAGTACCACGCGCTGCGGCACGTGCCACACTTGAGCAGCTTAGCGACCTGGGCCTGCGCCGCCGTCCTCTTGCAATAAGAGCACACCTGCAGCCAGAAGCATCCCATGCGTGCACGGAGCCCAAAGCATTTGGCGGGAGTGTTTTGGACCTGGACAGCTCTAGGATCTGGGCTTGAACTGCTGCCCATCTTAAGAGCTCACCATGGACAGCAGCCTTGAGAAGCGTATCCCATGCCCATGGCGCAGGACAAGGAGCGCACTCCAAGCTCAGCACGTGGTGCACTTGCACTGGATCTGTGGTCCAACAGCTTAGCAATTTGAGGACACACTTTGTCCGACAGTCCTTCCTACCTAAGCATTCCGAGGGCGCACTGACATTCCTTCCCTCCCTCCCTCCCTCCTTCCTTCCTTCCTTCTTCCTTCCTTCCTTCCCTCCTTCCTTCCTTCCTTCCTTCCTTCCTTAGCAATAAAAGAACACACCGGCAGTCGCAACTGGGCTCCAGCGCGGCTTGGCCAGAAAGCGTGCATGGGCTCCTTATCAAACCTTTGCTCAGTGCGTTATGCAGGCTCACTGGCATGTGCCAATCCCTGCTTCTGCTCAGGCACAATGTACCCTACTTACGTGAAAGGTTGACTACCAAGGACAAGTACTGCCCAGCCAAAACCTCTTTTCTACACTTGTTTGGTAGGCTTACCGGCTCTGTCGGCGGTGGCTGGGGCACAGCAGTAGAGGCAGCAGGCTTAGCAGGCTGGAGCTCAGGCTGCTTTGTGGCAGGGGGCGTTGACCGGGCCTTGCTACTGGTGCTCCCGCTCCTGGTGCGACTGGCTGCTGGCGCCTGCGGCTGTATACCAAGCATGCGGGGGTGTCGACAGCAAAATGGTTGAACACCTCTTTAAGGGAAGGGAGAAACAACATGCAAAGGTTGTGGAAGGACGCTGAGCGTTGTGAAGTGGAGAGCAATAAGTGAGCAATGGAACGCTGGGTGGCCACATCTACCTAGTACTGCACATACTTTTTCCTTGTATCATATTGCCTGCTGCACACCTGCTTTGGCTTTGGTGACGGGCCGGCAGCAGCTTTCCTCTCTACATCTTTGCTTGCAGTCCTACAAGGATTGCCAAGGAATGCAAGGAAAGACACAGCACAAGAAGCCAACAATGGTTAATGCAAGTACTGGACACGCTTTGCTCAAAGTATGCAGCTTGGTTCTGTGATCCAATTTCTGAAGGTAGCCGGACAAGCGATCGCGTATGCAAAGCAACCGCCTACCTTCCAGCCTTTGTGTCAACTTCTTGTGGCGGCTTGTGCTGTGGTATGCTTGACGAGCGCAAGACATAGTCTTTTGGATTGATTGGTCTCAAATAAGGGAACAGATTGGGGTTGTGCATCACCTGCATTATGTACATCCATGACAGATGTTGGCCTTTACGGTAAGCTTTAACATTTCAATCTCACACACTTGCATACTAGCAAACAGATGCAAAGTCAAGCATGCATGCATTATTCTGCCCTGTCTTTTCAGCTACTCAGCACCACCGATGCTTTCATATGACCTCGAACATGCCTGCTTTTGCAGCTCAACCCCAGTCTTGCCCAGTTTCTTCCGGTTTTCAGCAACCATTGCCTCGATCTTGTTATTGCGCGAAAGGATGTCGTCCATCCTGAACAAGACCCTGGCACAGCAATGGCAGGATGCAGAAAATAAAAAACAGTGCTACACATGACGACAAGGCCGGCATGTGACCAGCTCGTGCTTGAAACTGCACAAGAAACGGCAACCGCCAAGGATGCGGTGCAAGCTATTGAAGCATGCACACCGCATCTGTGTGCCGTGTGTTATATTTATATATATTACTAATGTGCCATCACATGAAGGTGTGCACTTCTGCACCTGCTGTGACTCATAACCTATGACCCATAGGCTATGAATCAGGCACGAGCTCCGCCCAGCTTGGCGCAAGCTATTCATCATGAACGCCGGCTGCATGAGCAGCTTTACCGGTGGAACACAGAAGACACAGGGGCAGCACAGGGCATGCAAGAGGCACAACGACACCAGTGCTGCTGCAAAGGACTGAGGTGCATCATGGTCTGCACGCTTTGTGTGCCCCCTTGAAGCAGCGACCCAGGCATCAGCATCCGCCTCCCTCCATGGACCCATGCCCTCACCAGATGGGCACCCATGCCCTCACCAGACCCATGCCCTCACCAGACCCATGCCCTCACCTGACCCATGCCCTCACCAGACCCAAGCCCTCACCAGACCCATGCCCTCACCAGACCCATGCCCTCACCAGACCCAAGCCCTCACCAGACCCAAGCCCTCACCAGACCCATGCCCTCACCAGATGGGCACCCATGCCCTCACCAGATGGGCACCCATGCCCTCACCAGACCCATGCCCTCACCAGACCCATGCCCTCACCAGACCCATGCCCTCACCAGATGGGCAGAGCGCCCAAGTGGCGAGGTTGGTTGACTTCCCCCCAGCCAGTCAAGGGAGTCGTCCCGAACTCGATGGTGAGCGGGGCAGATCTCTTAGGGTTGGTGATGCCGTCGGGCAGGCCCGTGTCTGACTCGTAGTAGGTGCAGTAGCGCACCCACTCTGGGTCATAGCCTGTGAGGCATGGGCGGTGGGGTTTTGGGATGGACACGGCGCACTCCATGGCAATGCGTCCTGTTCATCGCAATACATCATGAGAGCCACGTGCCTCTACTCAGCTTGACCGTTGGCGCAGCAGGGGAGCAATGTGCTTCAGGCAAGTGCACGTGTAACTCTAGTCCGGCCCAAGCCTACACTAGTTTGGTTGGCTCAAGGAGTTCTTGGAGTGCTTGCTCATCCTGCAGCCCGCAAACGAGACACTTCCAAACCTCAGGCTTGCCTCCTTACTACCTGCATGCAAGCCTCTACACCTTATACCAAGAGGCCAAAGCTAATGTCACTACCTGACCAGCTCGTGACGCAGGTCCTCTTTCTCTGTCCATGCATCTATGCACCTACCCAGACTCACCTGTGAGGCTTGTAATGCAGGAGGTCTGCTCTTCCATGCACTCGACTGACATGCACTCAACTGCCTCCCTAGGTAGCTTGCAACCTACCTATGTACCTCGCGATGCAGAAGACCACGTTAGCCATGCACTCAGCGTGCGCCTGGAGGAGTTTCCTTGACCTGCACCCAAAGGAGCACATGTTTTTCTGTGCTTTGTCACAGTTCCTCAAGCGCATCCAAGGCATCTCGCACAAGAAAACAGTGGGCGCAAAGCAACGCTGTGTGCCAGCATGCTTTCAATGGTCTCATACAAGACAGAGCACATGCGTCAAGGAAGACCAGGTGAGAGTGCGTCCAGGTCATAAAACTTTCTAGAAGATCCCTGTCGCTTTATCTGCCCCGTCTGACAATGCACGCTGCTCAGCTCAGCGCACGTGAATCATGTGACATGATCCTTCAGCGATCACGGCAGGAGAGCAATCGCCAACATGAATGGCAGCCCCTGTCAGCCTTGAGAAGCCTGCACGCTTCAGTGGCACAAGTCTACGGGAGACTCCCCCTTAAAAGTGACAGCCTGGGATGAGTTAGGATATGCGTGCAAGAAGAGACCACACAGCCAAGCTCACCAAGCTGGCAGTTGCGCATACCTGGCACCTGTGTCTGACTCGACAACGATGTACCGCTTTGTCGAGGGGTCCACAAAGAGGAGGTTGCCCATGCCTTGATTGATCCCACAGCACTTGCATACGCCTTCATGTGCGGAGCCCTCACATGCCATGTACTGAAACATGATGCACCTGTTGTGACACAGACATTATGTTGTGACACAGACAACAAACGGATAGAATGACCATCAGCCGCACAGCCAAACTTGGCGCACCTAATAAAACGAAGGTGACACATGCGTGGGTTTACTTATCTGCACTTGTTTGCCATGCTGGGCAAGTTGCCCGCTAGGCGACCATGCCCTACCTCTTTGCGCAAAGTTACACTCGATTTGTCTTGACTATGATATGGTACTCAAAACACCATGAGCATGGCCCTTTTCCTGCCCAGCTGACCTCTCCCCCCCGGCCAAGCTCGGAACAACGTGGATGTGGTTGCTCGTCTGCCCAGGGCCTGGCAGCATGCGGATGCTTTTAAATCATAAACATGCATGCATGTGCAGCCCAGTCCTTGAGAACGAAATAGCCAGAGCAGAGCAGAGCATGAAAATTCAGCTTAGAGCAGGGGACTGAAGAGCTAGAGAAGAGCAGAGCTGGCCATCACGTCATGGAAGCACGTTCACTGACTCATCGACTGAGTACAGCCACACCGAGGAGCCACAATCATTTTCCCTGGTGGCCATAGCGCACAGGGGAAGGCAATCCCTTGACAACAGCGCAGAAGCTACATGCAAGCATTGCGCACGCCCTACACACACACTCACTCAAACTTTGTTTGGTGCTTCCGGCATTCCCTGTCCATGGCTTGCAAGCAGCTGTGCCACAGCTGCCAGTCGCCCTCTGAAGTTGTCCTCAAGCCCTTCGCTTGCGTGCGTGCCTCTCTCCCGATCTTGTCAGCCATGGCAGGGCCAATGCCGCCAACAGCAGATGTGCGGAGCTGCGGAGGACGGCAAGGAAGAAAAAACTGCTCAAATGGGAGCCGTCAAGTGCAATCCAGGGACCCATGTGGGGCCCAGACCCACCGTGAGACGTTTTCATGCAAGCATTATGAAGGGCCACGACTGTATATGGCCCGAGCCCAAGGATCTCAGCGTGTGATGCCTTACACACAAAGTGCCATCAAAACGGAACCATTGCATGCAAGTGGCTGGCAGCTACAAGCAGCGCCTAGGCAAAGGAGGGTTCCATCTTGAAGGGGCATCATGCCTCAAATACAGTGGCAAAGTTGTGCGGCGAGGTGAGATAGCACAGCCCTGAGACAGGAATGAAGCCGAGCCCTCTCCTGACTGACACTTTCCACAGTCGTTTCTCAGGTGTTGCACATGCCAGTGCCAGTGCAGTCCTCAGTTACTCTGTCAATTAATCCAAGGGATGGCTTGAAAACTGGAAGACGTGCTTTTGCACATTTCCAATGTTGCCTGCCTACGTGGAAAAGCTAACATTTCCATGGAACCCATGGTGCTTGCATCCCGCTTCTCCTCCAAAGCTCCTTGGCCTTGTGAGTCTGATTGCGCTGATTTCTGCATTTCATTTAGCTGCACACATATCGGAACCCCCTTTGCATGGTGTGATGCAGTCCTCGATGACGCACCTGGATGAGGCGTGTAAGGCAGCATCGCCCACTCAAGTTAATTTTGGAGAAGTAGCCATACACTGTGATGGGAAGAAGCGTCTGGAATGGATCCCCAGTTTCAAACTCCATTGATCCTGAATTGGCTCAAGCCGGCAACTGTTGCAACTGTTTTGAGCAACTAATAATAGTTGTTTACAAAACTAATAGGAATAGAGATGAGGTTGAGTTAAAATGTCCAAATAAGGCTTCTCACGGCTTTGAGCCACCATCCTTACATCCAGTTCACTAACCACATTGCACGGTTTTGGCAGGAGCAAACAGTGAGAATATTCTTATAATAATGAGAAATTATGTCACAATCGAGCATTGAGCAGCCACATCACTCTAAACATGATCGTGGCACACAGTACACCGTTCTTGTTTTACTTGTATAAAAATTACAAAAATTGAATTTGCATCTGTCACTGCTTTCGACAACGGAAAAATCACGTAGTCACATCAATTAAGGAGCAGGGGCCACCTAGTGCCGAAGTGCGAACCCTCCAATAGAATACATAATTTGCGTTGAGCGTCTGGGAAACGTCTTGAGTGAGGTAGATGGCTATATTGGCTCATGCAATCCAGGAAGCACTTTATGCCTGTGAACTTGACGCCAGATCCCAATTTCCCTGCTGTGCGTTTGTGCCATGCCCACACGAGGTGTCAAGAAGGGCTACCCTTTGTCCCCTCTTCTTTTTTCACTTCATATTAATCATTGACCTCATTGAGGAGGGTGTAGAAGGAGCAATCACTGGCTCTAGCACTGTTCGGGTCACCCACACGCTTTATGCAGATGACTTGTGCCTAACTGCAAATAGGCCAGACCAACTGCAAACCATGCTCGATCGTCTGGACGGGTATGCCAGGAGGAAAGGGTTAACCATCAATACCGCTAAGTCTGAGGTTGTCCATTTTATCTCTCATGGCTGCAACGTCCCCGCTTTCAGTGTGGGGGGTGCTCCGCTAGCCAGCAAGGATTCATTCAAATACCTAGGGCATGGTTTTCTGTAGGACGCATAACATTGCCAAATCTGCTGAACATATGCTTGGTCCTTCATGGCTGATTGTCACAGAATTAGGCAATTTGCGAGAGAGCATCATTTGAATGACAGGCCACATGCTCTCCTTTGGTTGGCTAAATGTTACGCTATCTCCGCTAGTATGTATGCTTGCCAGATCTGGGGAACACGGTTCATGAAGCAGGGCAGTGAGTTTGACAGCCCCCTTCAAACTGCGCACCTGTGCTTTCTCAAAGGTGTGCTTGGTGTGAAAAGGTCCACGCCCAACTGGGCTGTGTTGCGAGAGTGTGGCCAGGAGCCTTTGCAGTTTTATTGGATTTGCGCTGCTGCCAAGTTTTCCAACTCTCTGCTTAGCAGGAATAGTGGCCTGCTCACGAAGATTGTGCATGCGGATATTGCTCTAGGTGCTTCCTACAGAAAGTGTTGGACTGCGGAGTTCATAGAGGCGTGTGTGGGTCTACGTGCAGCAGATACATATGCCGATTGCATTAAGGCTGCAACTCCCCTTGCCCTACAAGACTTTGTGGTGGATTTGCGTCAGCGCTTGCGTTCAGTATGGAGGGAGTTGGATGGTGCAGATCCTAGGACACACGCTCAAAAACTGGCTACTTATCATGCATGGATGGCCTTGCCTCTCAAACCAAGCAATGTAAGGGGCCCTACCCATTTGTTGCCTAGGCACCTGGAGCTGGAACTAAGTAGGCATGTGCTTCGGAACATTGCTCGTTTTCGTTTGCATGCCCATACCCTAAGAGTTAAAACCGTTTGTTGGCAAATCCACGATAGGCTTTGTGACAAATGTGACCTGCATGATGTCCAGGACAAAAAGCATGTCCTTTTTATATGCCCTTGCTTAGAAATGTGCTATTTGAGAAGGAGATTCGAAGAACAATTCGCTGATTGTTCTGGTAGGACTCACATTGGAGACACAAGCGCTTTTTTATTTTGACAACATTAGAGCTGAGGATGTGAAATTGATTCTCTTGAAGCAGACATACAAGTCATTTTTTCTTTCTGAGACTATAGACATTTTTTGTCGGGCTGAGAGCCCTTGCAATTCTATTGGTTCCGAGGGGCTGTGAGATTTTATGATGCTTTGCTATGCAGTAATAGTAGCACTCTTGTCAAAGTCCTCGCGATGAGCACTATCATCAAGAAGTGCTGGAGTGCTGAGTTCTTGGATGCTTTTCATGGTCTGGAAAGGAGCGGTGATTTCCAACATCGCGTGAGAACATTCCAAACGATCCCACAGTTAGAATTTGTTGTTGATGTGAGAAAGAGGTCGAGGAGTATCTGGAACCAGGCGAACCAGCTAGGCACTGAAGATCTGATGGACAAGGCTGCAAAATATCATAATTGGGTTGCTTTGCCTCTTAGGTCGGTGACTGTTGATGGACTGCCTTTTTCTGTACCTGTATCTGCATCTGGATTTGGGCAAGCAAACACAGCGCAATGTGGCCCGTTTAAGGTTACATTCCCATGCGCTGCGTGTCGAGACTTGAAGCAGGGAACATCATGATGGTACCTGTAAGTGTAGGCTTGCAGGTAATTCAAGACCAAAAACACGCTCTTCTCTTGTGTCCTTGCGCGCAACTTGCATTTGAAATGTGTGCGTTGAGGCTTCAATTTGCAGACTTGTTTCACGATCTACCACTGGCATACAAAATTACTGTCAATCAGACTGGAGCTTTTTATTTATCTCAAGCTTGTTGTTCTGAAGATGTCTTCAATTTTTTCCAGAAACAAACTAATGAATCCTATCGTTTTATTTCAGAGCTTATGGATATTTTCTGTATGGCTGGTGTTCACCAGCAACCCGAACTGTCAACTACCTGGCTGAAAGTCAAATTTTAACTTGATTTGATAATGGGAAGTGCAGGAACCTACAGCTGAGAAAGGAAAAACTGTGGAGGCAATATAACACTCCCTACATCAATTACTTATTACCACTTACTAACATAGTATGGAAAAGGAGTCACCTAGGGCAGAGGAGTTCTGCAGCCCAAAGCTGCACTTCAAGGCTGGTTGGTAGACGGAGGAACGAGAGTCTACTGTCAAACAATTCGTTTCTATCCTTAGCTAAGTGTTTTTGGCTGTCAGAAGGCTGCTTCGTTTGCCGCAGGCTTTCAGCCAGACATCCCAGATAACAATTAAAAAAGCCTCTTCTGGCCGCGAACATGGCTGGTTTTAAGTCCAACCCCGGGCTGCTCCGTACTTCCAGGGGATAAAATCTTCAATCAAAAGACCTGCCACCATGCTATTCAACATCCCACATGGGGACTTACACGGTAGACCAAAGGGCATGCAACCTTTTTTAACACAGACAGCAGCACCACAGCCGCAGTCAGGCAGGCACAATCGTCCTAGTTAAAAAATACTCTGTTTCCAATGTTTTGGCATGAGCTTGTACACATTCGTACTTGACACTCGCTAATACATCATGTCGAAAGGGCAAGGAAAATTTTGTTTCGTTAGCAAGAGGCCCAGCAACCCTTCATCACAGCGCATAACTGGCATCACAGCGCGAGGGGGTGACCAAAAGCACGTTTAGTTAAGATGCATAGACGTTCAGGCAGGCACACACACACAACAAATCTGTAGAGAGGCAGGCATGCGGCTGCACAGGAGCACAGGCCACCCCCTCTTCTTGGAGCATGCTATGCTCACTGTGCACCTGGCAATGCCACCGTGCTGCACACACACATACACACACACTCCATAAACTCACTGCCCTCGCACACGCAAGCCACGTTGCTTAAGATGATTTTAAGCCCACACTAGTCCTATGAGGTGCCCTATCTCAGCCGATGCAATCACAGGAATACATGCACAAGCTGTCAGCCTTCTTAAACAGCCTTCCCAGCATCTTAAGGCACAAATCCAAACGCAGAGTCAGGCGGCAACAGCCTTACTACTAACATCTGACACCCCCTCTCATACACCCATGTGCGCCCGACCCCTGCAGCCGGGGGCACGAGCTACAGCCAAGCTGTAAAATTGACAGGCAGCACGTGCGCGCAGGGCGTCAGGCTCCACGCTAACCACGCGCCCTGTGCCCTAAGCGGGCACTCGTAAGGCAGGCACGGCCGGCAGGTGCAAATGCGCGTGGATCAAGGGCCGTAATTAACGTGCGGGGGCTCATCGTCGGGGCCCTCTGCCGCCATGCGCCGCAGCTGTGCGGAGGACTGCGGGCCCGTGTCGTCCACCAGCTTGTTGAAGATGCTCCAGGGCACGTTTAGCAGCGCATCGGGGGAGCCGCACTCCTGCGCGCGCGGAACGGGGTTGTGCACGCATGTTTGTTTGTGTGCATATACGCGTGCGTGCTCGCGGGTGCTTTTACGCCCACTCAGAATGCTCGCGTGGCAGCGCACATGAGCACCCAGCCAGCCACCCAGACGTCCTCACACACACACGCACATGTGCGCACGCACACCAGTCAGCCGCCGTACGCACCTTGAGCTCGCCGCTGGCCATGGCCAGCACCTTGTCGGAGTAGATGATGGTGTCCAGGCGGTGCGCGATGGTGATGGTAGTGCGCTCCGCAAATACGCGGCGGATGGTGCGCTGCACCAGCGCGTCAGTCTGCAGGTCCATGGCGGCGGTGGCCTCGTCCAGCAGCAGCACCTTGGTGCGCTTCAGCACGCAGCGCGCCATGCACACCTGCGCGGCGCGTGCAAAGCAGCTGGTGGGTTGGGGGGATACGTTTTAGCACAACACCTTTTTGCGTGCTTGTTTGGGCGAGCCCAAGGCAAAGCACAGGGGCTAGTCCTGGTGGCAGGCCTCAGCATCCCAATGCAAAGAACAAAGTGCACCGTGTGTGAGACTCACACACGGCACAACTAGTTCTTTTCCCCACATGTGGCCCCCATGTCTAAGTGCAGCTAAGTTATACGCGCACGCGCATGCCTTCACCCTGCACACACACACACTCACACACACACATGCGCACATAGACATACACACACGCACGCACACACACACACGCACACACACACACACCAGCTGCCTCTGGCCCACGGAGAAGTTGGCCCCGCCCTCAACCACAGGCGCGTCCAGGCCCCCTGCCAAGTCTGCCACCGCCTGGCGCAGGTGCACCAGCTCCAGTGCACGCCACAGCTCGGAGTCAGGGATCTGCACGGCAGCAGCAGCGGCAGCCACGCGTCTGCATGCGCTCATCTACGTCCGAAACAAGTGCACGGCTGTCCGCTCACGGGCTGCCGCCCTGTCCTCATGCTTGCAAGAGAGAGGGCATGACAAAATACATCCCTCCTGTGTGATGCAGCGGCAGAGTGGGCAAGGGACGGGGGAGAACTGCTGCACAGGCACCGACGCACTGCTGGCCCAGGCCTGCATCCCTCCCATGCTTAAATGCTCCCCCAAGGCCCCCTCATAAGCCTCGAGGTCCCCACAGAGCGCCGCAGGCCGGTGTGGGTCATACGCGCGCACGTACCGTGTGGAAGGGGTCCAGGTTGGACCGCACAGTGCCCTTGAACATGACGGGCTCCTGGGGGATGATAGCCAGGCGCGAGCGCATCTGCGAGGAGTGGCGAGCGGCAAGGCGGTGAGGCACTGTGGTACGCGCCGCGGGACGGAGGAGTGGGATGGGGCACTGACTGGGGCAGGCCAATGGGGGCACGTGCGCGTGCAGGTGTGGAGGCTGCGCACGACAGGTGTGAGCAGCGCCCCCTACCGGCACAGGGCAGAAAGCACACATATATATATACATATAAATATAGAAAAATAAATGTATATGTCTGCTCTTCTTGGCACTGATGGCTGAGCATATAGGAGCCCTTTGGCAGCAGAGCCGGTGGGCATGGCATGGGACACGTCAGCCAGATGGCACCAACACGATAGCCAGTCACAGCCTCGTGCGCGTGCTGAGGCGGCAGCATGCACTGGTCCGACCGCCTGCGCAATTTAGCATGCACGCATCCAAGTGGACTGGCACCGCATGGATGTCGCGCACCTCGTGCAGGGGGATGGCCGCAATGTTCAGGCCGTCCACGATGATGCTGCAGAGAAGGGAAAGAGAGGTCGCCCAAGGGACACAGTGAGTGAGCACTGAGTGGGGGCTCCGTATGCCACTGGCGCTGTTACCTGATGGCAAGTGCAACAGGCCGTGCGGCTGTCGGTGCTGTGTCAAGCAGCAAACACAAGGCATATGGGTGGAGGCAGGGCTGACACGGCACCGCGACAGCAGTCAAAGATCAAGCGCCGCGGCCCAGCCTTTAGCAAAAACCCCCTGGGCCTCAAAATTAAAAAAAGGATGGGGAGTAAGGGGGGCGTATGCTGTGGTCTCAAAGGCGCCCATCAAGTTTCCAGTCAACCAGTGACTGCTGCAAGTGCTGTGGCTGCGCGCACGGAAGGCCACCTACCGCCCATACGTGAGCTCAAACATCCTGAACAGCGCCATAAGCAGCGTGGTCTTGCCTGCGGACGCAGGCAGGGGAATGAAGCGGGCAAACAAGCATGGACGCGGGCGTTGATGTGAAGGCGCTCTGCAACGCCTGTGCGGTTGTTGGTTGTTTCCCCTGCATGCGCTTTAGGTGAGTGCCCTCCATGCATAATCCACACAAAACGACCTGCCTGGACCGCGAGCACACCACACATCCTACCAAGGCAGCCTTCTAGACCAGTAGCAATCCCTGCTCCCAGTGTTGTGCCCAGGCAGTTCACATGCCTACCAAAGGGGTTGTGTGTGTGCAGGAGGCAACATCAGCACCAGCATCATCTGCAGCAGCCGACTCACCACTGCCGGTGCGGCCCACCACGCCGACCTTCTCCTTGTCATAGATCTGGAAGCTCACGGACTTGAGGGCCATGGGCGCGCCAGGGAAGTAGCGCAGGCACACCTGCAGCGATGGACACGTGCGAGCATGAGTGCTGTGTGCTGCGTGCTGGGCGCTGAGTGTTGAGTGCAGAGTGTGTGTGCACGTGTGGATGGCCAAGCACCTCCAAAGCCATCACTGCTGCTGCTGCTGCTGCT
>LFCJ01001887.1_pt1 | contig 14927 bp, 16 predicted proteins | sample 643141 | NCBI WGS metagenome assembly LFCJ01 (sample SAMN03766243, study PRJNA286221) | soda lake metagenome | biome: soda lake; feature: Kulunda steppe; material: water; isolation source: sample B1-Br-g2 brine of Lake Bitter-1 | place: Russia: Kulunda steppe | collected 2010-07 | reverse complement strand
TTAAAGTCCGTTAAAAACGCTACATACAAATTTATTCGTATTTTTTCAGCAAACAAAAACCAGTTCAAAAAACCATCTATTTGTATCCCAGTTATCGACGATCAAAATACTTTCTTTGATCAAAGATTGTCTTTTCAAAACGATTTTTGTCGTTCAGATTCAATAACTATTTTTGATACATCACCTCAAAAAAAATTTACTCCACCAAACCCAATTTTCAGTGGAAAACTTCTCATATTATTGGGAGACCCGATAGAAAAACAAAGAATTGTTCACAAATTGCAAAATTATAACTTTCACGAAATCATTCTACCCATACATATCAAAAAAGCTGCTCTTTATTTATTTAAAATTGCAGAAAGAGAATGTGCTAAACAAGACAGCAACTTAAAAAATAGTCAAAATACTGAAAACAATTCAAGCAATCACAATAGTACACACTATCTGGAATCAGATATTAAACAAAATTATAAACAATTATCAAACACTATCAGTAATGATGCCGTTAATATTGTAAATAATAATAGTGAACTAATCTCGATGAACCATATTTACCATGTGAATGAGTTCGTGGATAAAGTAAAAAGTTATGGTTCACAAAATGTTATCATTACTAATATAGACAACCTGCACGAACATAATTTTCTCAAAAGCTTTTTCTCTAAAAATTATAAAATTGTTTATTTAAAAAGAGATGGATTAAAAAACGTCTCATCTTGTTCAGAAGATTACAAAACGCGTGATAGTTCAAGTAGTGAAAATTCATATGAACGTAAATCTTCAGAAGGAAAAAGGACTTTTGTTAAAACAGCTACATACAATACAATACAAACTCCGCTTTCTACATCATGTAATTCATCATCTTCGTTTGAAAATTTGCAAAATATTAATTTCGACTTGGTCATTAAAAAAAACAATGAGTCGGACTTAATTTCCAACATATTTGAATATAAAAATGACGAGGAAACTATTGAAAAAATAATGAACTTATGGGATCAAAACAATACTAATCAAACTTCACAACTTTCGGTCCTATAATAGGATTTAATACGATTCGGGATAAAGCTTCACTAGCTGACGATGCAATTTGTTTTTTCTTCCTTTTGTCCTTTTTCTCCATTGCATTTTTTATGTTGACTTTTTCATTTTTAATCTTTTGTTGGTTAGAGTTTATGACCTTTTTTGTTTTTTTATTATTGTTTAAACTAGCATTTGCCCTTCGATCTGTGTCAGATGATACTAAAGTTGTCGAAGAAGCGTTTGTTTTTTGTGAAGCTACCATATCAGCCTCAATCACATGCAAGTTGTCTTGGATATAGTTTAAAATGTTGTTTTGCAAAATCCATTTAAAAAAATTGAGTTGGCCGATAGTTGTTTCGATCCAATTGTTATCTTTGTCATAAAAAAACTTAATACGATCCCGGCGTCGGAAAGGATCGAACTGTTGTTTAGAGAATGCCTTCAGCTGTTGGCGGTAACTTATATAAACATTAAGGTAATTCGTATCCTGGAGAGAAGATGCATTCTTTTTGGGGATGATGATGTTATATTTTTTCGAGTAATTTGTGACAAACCAATCGATAAGGCGCAATGAGATTTTGCTTTTACCTTCAATGATCGGAATGATACGGTACATGTTCTGATTATTATTTTCTTTGTAAAAGCGGACGATGGACATCATAAGTAGATCTTTACCGCTAATAATTGCATGAGGTTGTTGAGGCTGTGGCATTTTCAGAATAAGAAAGAATGAACCTTATACAAATTATTGTTTAGATGTTTTTATGAAATTGTATTTCTTTTTAAAAAACGCACCTCCTTAAGTACTATTTTTTCGTTTTATAAGAGATTTTAAGACCCTCTGGCCATAGATTTTTGAAGTTTGTGTACATTCGTCCAAAAAAGAGTAAAAAGATCATCGATTATAATAACAGATTATTTTAAACAATAACAAAAATTATCTTGGTAAAATGCCAGATGTGGAGACGATGATACATGAGATAATGAAACCGAGTTTTAAAACGCTCGCTCTCAAAGATTATAAAAAATACGTAAATAAAAATTTTCTGATTCTTAAAAATCAAAGAACTATTCTCGTTATTGATAATAGGTATGATCCTCCACAAATACACTCCAATTTGCAAAGTGCGTACGAGAAAATTAGAAAACAACGATGATTTTAAGTACTGCCGATTTCAAAAAAACGTCTGTTCGAGTCATATTCTATTGTGGTGTTATTCCATGGTGATAGTCCTTCTATTTTCGGTATAGGAGGATCTGAACGCAATTGTAGATTGGCATTGCGCAGACTCTCGCCTACTGTGTTAATACCGAAATGGACGCCTGCCTGCAAATAATTTTGATCTTTAACGTCACCCTGACCCGCAGGATTTGCATCTGCCCATTTTGAATTTGCCGCATCTTTAGGCAATAAATCATCTGTGGTTAAACGATCACGAGGATAACAGTCTGCTGCTGCTTGATTCGTCACTTCAAAATCGACAGCTTTATAATCATCATTATTCATGTCTTCTGTTGGCTTCACACCATCGCTATCAGTGCTACTCATACCGTCAAAAGCAGGCATCTGTGCGCTATAACTTTCAGAAGATTTTACAGGCTGGACAATTTTAGGGAAGTGACTTTCTTCGCGCTCCATTTTCTGGATACGTGCTTTTTCACGTTCAGCCACTTCGCGATCGCGCATTTCTTTTTCCTTCAAACGCATTTTGTCCTCTTTATATTTTTGTTCTTTTTGGCTCATCTCCTCATCTTCGAAACGTTCGAGATTGCGGACAGACCGATTTTTATCACGACGCGTAGGGTATCTAAAGTCTTCTTGGATGTTTTTATAACCTTCATTCTTTTTCTGATATTGCACAATAAGCACTACGAGAACGGCAATTGCAACAACAACCAGTAAAATTTTTATCGCTGTGTTAAAATCCAAAGACATGTTAAAATCTTAAGTACAGTTTATTATATGGGACGATTTTTTTTTGTTCACCGCAACGAAAAGAAAAGAAAAGAAGGAGTAGTTAAAGAAGGAGTAGTTTTTTCAAGGCTTCTCTCTTTTCAAAATATCGTTTTACTATCATTTCTTTGCGTTCGCGCGCTTTAAGATTTAATTCCCCACTTTCGGCTTCCTTCCCGTTTGCATTTAATTTATCAAAAATTGTCATCATGGTTGTCACACTGTCTATGTATTTGTGCAATGCACTCTTTATATCATCATGCTGATTCTTAAGATTTAACAGTTTATGTTTTGCTTCTTTCATCACGCTCATATATTCACGATTCATCTTTTCGTAATCCGTCAAACTCATTTCTTCATTTCTTTCATTTTCTTCGACTGTGTTTTCGTCATGTTTATTTTCACTCACATGATTATCTATACAATTATTTAAGATTTCTGCAGGTATTTGTTCTTTTTGTGGTTCATCTGTGTTATCAGATTGTGGTACCCAAGCTGGTAACCCAAGCTGATCTGTTTTGATATTTTCTCCTTGCTGTTTTTTTGGAATCTCGTTTTCTTCGGTCGTTTTTGCATTTACTTCTAAATCATCATTGTCACCATCATCGTCACCATCATCGTCACCATCATCGTCACCATCAATAACATCTGCTTCTTTTTTCTCTACAAAATATTCGTAATCCACATAAAGCGATTTATTCGGCTTAAAACACGCATCTTGTGGCATTAGACTTATAATATAAGTATCTTTATTCTCTTGATTGGCATACAAACAAAAGCTTTGTACCAACTCTTCCACATCTGGGTCTTCACGAGAAAGTTTACAAACAAAAAAAGGTTTTTCTTCGTCGTAAATCAAATTGCTGTGGAAATAATTAAGCGCTTCTTGGAGATCTTTTAAACAAGAACCGTTGATAAGTTTCCTACCCATCATTTTAATAATGCGTTTTTCGAAAAGCAAAACATTCTTCTCTTCGGTTTCAGCGAGTGGACACTTAAGAGTAAAATGATTGTCTGAAACTTGGTATTGTGTGCAGGTTTTATCAAAGCTTTTTGGCGAAAGCTGCATCGTCATTCTTTTTTTGTGTTGTTCACCTCCGTACGCGATTTTAGAACGATAAATTTGATGATGGATGTTCATTGTTTTTAGCATCATGTCTTTCATGTCATAGACATTGGCATTCATATCAAAAACAATCGGTATGTCCTTAAACTGATAGCTTTGTGACTTGACCATGATCACTATTTATTAATTCGTGAAGCAAAAAATATTCTGTTTGGAACGCGTTGGGTTTTATATTACAAGGATATTGGTTTTCTTTAGGAAGAACAATAAAAATGCGCGAAGAAAAGAGCGAAAGAAATAATCAAGAAAACAAACCCAATCAAGTAAACGATACGACACCTTTGTTTATCAAAGTGCTAACAAAAAAGATCATAGATATAATGTCCGAAGAAGTCGCAAAACCTGAAAGTCAGATTCTCATTAAACGAAAAATTATAACGCCCGTCATAAACATGATTTATAGTGAACTCTATCCGTATATTATAGCGATGATTGTTTCCATCGTGACAATTTTGGTTCTTTCGCTGCTCACTTTTCTTGGGTTCATCTTTTATCTGATTCGAAAGTAACTACTTCAAAAACACATAATTTCGCAAAACATTTTCTGAAGTGTTATACATATAATTGACAAGACGACGCTGCAATTCTCGTTCATTTACCTTAATATCATAACCACTATTGTTTAGATCAGCGATATAATTCGAAACATATGTATAAATATCCTCGACAAAAGGTCCGTATCTAGAAACCCAATCGCTGACATCAAAACAACGCGCCGAAAACCACACAGGTCTCCGAGGAACGAGTAGTTTTTTCTCAGCAATAGCGTGGCGATGGTTGACTCTCTTTTCATAATCGGTTAAAATGCAAGGTACACGTCCGATTTCTTCGACTGGCATTTTTTTTGTCAATTCTTCCCATAATTCTGGCTTCATGCCTTTCATGCTACCTTTCATGGTACCTTTCATAGTCTTTTCCAATTTTTGAGCGAGTTCTTCGCATTTCTTATTGAGTTCATAACTTCGCCATGCGTGCTTTTTGGTATCGGAAAAAATATAATCTTGAGATAAACGTTCGCTAGATAAATGTGTGATATGATGCGGTGATTCTTCATCCGGATGAATGAAATCAAATGTACGATCTTTTTTGGAAATGAGAAGAGTCATATTATGACTTTTTGACAAATAATTTAATATCAATCTTTTATAAATGTTTTATAAATGTTTTATCAAAATCTGTAACATTCTTCCTTATATAGCGAAAATTATTACTTAAGGAGTTCTTATTCTTCGTTTTAAAACGCACGATGGTGGATTTTAAAAATAGTTTGATTTCTGAACCTGATACCCGTCCGGTGAAAGAAATCCGAGAACATAATTGGAAAACACTAGAAAATGCTTATGACGATTATGCAAACTACACCGATCAGATGAGGACAACACGAGAAAAAAAGGATCTTAATGACAAAAAATATAAGACTAGAACACGGCATAAAAAAAATAAACACCAACAAACTTTACATCTGTTTGATCACATGCACGAAGATTTGATAAAATACTGGCAGCCTTATGGATTTTTAAATAAATCCACACCCACTAAATTTGTTTACGCTATATTACCTGCTATTAAAATCTCACGGTATTGTGCAAATGTCCCATTGGAAAAACAACCCGAACAAGCACAACAAGATTTATAATTTTTTCTCTCCTATTTTTTATCTCCAGTTTTTTTCTCTCTTGCAAATCATTTTTTTATACCTATTATATAAATAAACAATCAGTTATCTCCCACATTAATCTTTCATTATGATGAGTTCATTTGCTTGCATGGGTAAAGAAAATTCATATGCTCCGGTCGAACAAGACGGAGGTGCCCGCGGAAAGAAACGTGGAACCCGCAAAACGAGTAAGTCTCCAAAAAGAAGTACTAAAAAATCACCTCGTCAGTCAGGTGGTGCTCCCTCTACAAACATTTCGGGTTTTGTCGATCTTGCCGTACCCTTCGCTCTTTTGTGGGCTTCTAAGGGTATCGAAATGATTCCCAAAATGAAAAAGTCTCAATCAGGTGGAGCAAAACATGGTAAAACAAGTTACAAGAAAAAGAAACAGAGTGGAGGGTTCTTAGAAGAAGACAACAAGGATTATTTAATGGAAAATACCCAAGGAGGTGGTGCAAAACGAAAGAGCTACAAGAAAAAGAGTCAACGAGGAGGAGCTAGCTGCATGGATAAACAATCGGGTGGATTTATGGACCTTCTAGATGAAGATGATGGATACGAAAGCCAAGATGGAGGTCGTCGTGGAAGACGTCGGGCAAGAAAACCAAGGGCATCTTCCCGATCTTCTTCTCGTTCTTCCTCAAGAAAGTCTCCTAAATCATCGGGAAAGAAATCCTCAAAGAAATCTGCAAAGAAATCGGGACAAAAGGGGGGTGTTCTTCAATCACTTACAACTAACGCCTCTCTGTTCGCCCCTTCTGATATTCTTAGAGATGCCACTGATATGGCGAGTCGCACAATCCCCAATTCGAAGTAAAATTCAAAGTAAAATTCAAAGTAAAATTCAAAGTAAAAAATAAATAAAAGATCTTGTGATTAAATCGCGTACATGTCGGGAATCGCTTTTTTCAAAAGTTCTTCAATATTTTTATCGTAAGTGCAACCTAATTTTTCTTTTGTGTGCATCACCTTTGCCAGATGCATACTTGCTTTTGATGCTGCTTTTTGATCTCCATTATCTCCATTATCTCCATTATCTCCATTACCTCCATTACGGGCACAAAACCAAAGCTCCTTCACTGTGAGTGGCAGAGAAGCGTTTTTATCTGATATAAACATCACCCCTTTATATTCAACACCATCACGACAAGAATGAACTTTAATATCCCCGTCATGAAAAGTCGGTAATGTAAAAATGGATGAAGATGTGGACATGTTTCTCTACGTCTTTTTTAACGTCCTTTTTTTACTAAGTATATTATAAAGAATTTATTTATATGGCATCAAATTTTTCAAATACCCCGACACATTTCTGTCCTGCTATGTTCGAAATCGATATTACCAATACTCTTGGATGCGAATACGTCGAAATGTTTAATGACATGGCACGTTTTTTTATGATTCAAGTCGGTATTCAAATAATGCTCTGCATGTCTGATCCAGAACGTTATTCCCTTTTTTCAGGCGAATTTATCGTTTTGCTTTTATTTGTTATGGTCGGCGTGATGCTTTATTGGCTTGTTCTGCGTAAAATTATTCATTTCAAATAAAGCTTTAAAATAATAAGCAATGATAATGAATGACAAAATGAATGACAAAATGAATGACAAAATGAATGACAAAAGGCATGACAAAATGATTAACAATAATAGTTTTTCTATAAAAAAAACTTTACTTAATCTTTTTTTAGACAAACATATCAGCGAAAATCTGAGTGATCTCGAAAATCTTAAAGCCAGTGAAAATGCTGACATCAAGGACATCCTCACGAAACATTTTTTTCACCGTCTTTTTCGAGGTGATGAAAATAAACCTTCGGATTCCATGATCAATAATAATGATAACACTGCTAAATTAGGAGATGATGTTCTCAGCGATTTGGAAGTGCTTCAAGATTATCAAAATGCAAATCCGAAAAATACGGTTATTCATGCTTTATCGGCATGTCCTTCTTGGCCCCAAGCAAACCATCATACACAAGGTGCATTTTTTTTCCTTGCACATATTCTTTCACATCCCCTTCGCAACCCCGACGTGCTTAAAGAACGTCAAACCATGATTAAAAACCTCCATCATCAAGCTCATCTCAAAGAATTAAACCATGGTCACGCTTTTTCTTGGAAAATGATCGAAAAAAACGAAAAAAAGATGGTTTGGTTTTTGCATCAAGATAATGGTTACGCACATCATCTTAACGATCTTGTTTACCTTAATTATTGGCTTCTCGACAGAATTAATCGTTCGGCTCCTTTTCTGACCGGATATAATCTTTATCGGATAATATTATCTCCCCTCATCGGTATTTTTACCCCAATCTGTTACGTCATCATCCCTTTTCTTGTCATTAAATGGAAGTATAAATTGCCTATCAACTTTAAAACGTACCTCCAAATGACGCTTACTATGTTTATGTCATCGATCGGTCTTCCTAAAAGTCTCGATCGTCTTCGCAAAATATCTGTTGGATTTACGATCGTTTTTTACTTTCAAGGTTTATTCAACAGTATCGAACTATCAAGGGCTATTTATAAGCTAACAAAGATGCTTGTCACCAAAATGAACGGTTTTATTAATTTCGTGCATCATAGCCATCATATTATTCAGTCTCTTGGACCGAATTATATGCATAGTTATTCGCGTTTTGGTTTTTCGCCGGATGATATTCATTGTTTTCCCGAGGAAGAAGACCCGAATTTTTCGAAACTCAATATATTCGAGGATTGTTTCGACCCTACCACAGCAATAAACAAGCGTGCTCTCGGAGGTGAAGATGGCGAAGATTTTACTCTCTGCCAAAATTTCGGTAGGCAGCTGGCCCATTTTAAGTACCTTAACATCCAAGACTATATTCCGCTTATTCAGAAAATTTATTTCATCGATTGCTTGCTCTCTATAGGCATGCTTACTATCTCTTGCTCACCACCTCTAAAAAGAATGTGTAAAAGAATGTGTTGGGTTAACTTTAGAAAAGAAAGTGAACTACCGTATTTTTCGGTGACAGATTGTTATCATCCATGTCTTACAAACATACCTTTCGAAAAAGTTGTCAAAAATGATATTTCTATGTCCAAAGAAAACATATCCAATATCATACTAACGGGGCCCAACGCAGGGGGTAAAAGTACCCTTATTAAATCTGCCATGCTTTCTATACTATTGGCACAGACACTTACGGTCGCGAATGGTAGTGCGATGGAAATTACGCCTTTTACGTTTATCAATACGCAAATCAACATTCCGGACTGTAAAGGTAAGCAATCGCTTTTCGAAGCAGAAATGATGCGCTCAAAAAATAATTTCGATGTTATCGGAAAATTGGGCCCCGGCAAGTTTAGTATAATCGCGATGGACGAAATATTTAGCAGCACGAATCCAATCGAAGGTATGGCTGGCGCTTATGCCATAGCCCGTAAACTGGGTGAAAACCATAATGTGATGAATATCATAAGCACACATTATGCGTTTTTGACGAAATTGGAAAAAAAGGAAAACGGCATGTATAAGAATTATAAAATGAATGTGGACCTAGACGAAAACAATATGGTGGTGAGCTACCCTTATAAGCTTTACCGAGGTGTATCAAAACAATATATTGCTCTCGAACTCTTACGAAAAAACGGTTTCGACCCGTCGATTATCGATGAAGCCGTTGCACTTAAGAATAGTTTTCTTTCTTCTAACCCTAAACCTCTAAGATCGAAAAGAAACACAAATGCGTTTAAAAAAGATGAAAATTAAACCTGTAATCTGTAAGAAAAGGCTCTAAGAAATAATATGCTGACCAAACTATTTAAAACCGTAAACATCTCAACGCTTGTCGTGGTGGTTGTTTCTCTATCTATTTCGATTTATACGATTGTAATGTACCGTTCTTTTTTGAGCGCAGAACGCCAAGATATAGCTTACATGAAGGAACAAATCGCATCACTTTCGAATGCTGTCCAAAGTCTTTTAAACATGCAACAACAAAATTTGGAAAATAAAGCTCCTGCTTCTTTTCTGCCACCCGAAATCATGAATATGTTTACTTCTGCGATGGGATCCACCGATGGAGAAGATTGCAGTCCCGAAGTACTTATTAACGAAAAATTCATACCACAAAGAAGTACTCCTAAAGAAACACCTAAACAATCACGAGAACAATCAGAAGAACAATCAGAAGAAGAATTAAAAGAACAATCAAAAGAACAAAGTAACAAACCACAAAATCCTGAAAACAATACTCCAATAAACCATATGCCTATGCCTTTTAACACAGCGAGTGAAGTAAACGAAGTTAGAACCAAAGAAAATGACGATAATCAAAGCACCTCTAGCGAAGATACGCACCGTCTTATTTCATCAATGCTCACCGACAATGACGATGACGATGACGATAATGATAATGACGATGAAACAGTAGAAAATGAAACAGTAGAAAATGAAAAAGTAGAAAATGAAAAAGACGAACCAACAGGAAAAGAAGAACAAGAAGAAGAAGAAGTTTTTACGCCAGAGATTAACCATCTTTTAAATGCTGAGAAACAAAGAGGAAGCGAAGGAAGTCCGAATCAGAATCAAAACATCGAAGAATTTATTTTGGGTCATTTGTCTGAATCAGAAAAAAAAAGCAATATAGAGAGTGAAGTAACAAGCGTAGAAGATGCACCACGTAAGTATCCGACAGAAGATGAACTTAACACATGGCGTTACGAAAAACTGCGTCAGTATATTAAAAGCGAATTTCACGTATCAATTTCCAAAGGAACAAAGGCGGAACTTGTCGCGAAAGTACTTGAGCTGTCCGCACAACACTCAAAGTAATTTTCTTTTTAGTATATAAACATACGTAAAGAAACGAAAAAATTATGATGGAACTCGAATCATGTGATGTCTGTACCAAACCCACTGATAACCGTAAATTGAACTGTCCTCCACGTATGGCCGATGGCCGCCATTTTACTGATTACCGTCCCCGTTGTGCGTTAAATTCGCGCAGCACTTACGTGATAAAAGATGTGCGTAATAAAGACCCAATGGACGTGAAAATGCCTCCTAATAACAGTTATGACCTACGTCAGTATCTCATCCAAAATGGAGAAAAACTCATGCACATGAACCGCGAAGAAGCCTTTGTGCGTAACATGTGTGGCCCTTGTACTATTAATCCGTCTACAATGTTGCCTGAACAAACTATGGTGACATGTGACAAGCAAATTTGCCGTACTAATCTTAACGACGCAAACGGTCTTGGCCAAGGGCGTAACTTTTTTACCCAAGGCCAAGAAAGGGGTGGTGCACTTGATCCTCGTCGGATGAAAGATGATCCAAAGAGCTGTTGTGTGACACCCGAAGACGATTACGAATTTTACCCAATTAACGCAACAATCGAAGAAGATTACGGTCGATTAACGATGCCAAGCGGTGGTAAACCTTTACGTGCTTCTGACCGCGTCCGTTAAATATTCAAAACCATTTTTTAGAATCTTTTTTGTCTGCTTCTTATAAGAAAAGAACGCGTATATAATATAGATAAAACGATGCAACCTCAGAAAAAAACGTTTGAAGAAGGATCTTGCAAAGGTGAAATTCTCTATCACAATCGCGATGAACTTACGGTTCGTGGCCAAATCACAGGCACTGTAAAAGGCGGGCGTATCCAATACCGCGCTGCAAATCCTATGGACCGCCGTATGAGCTTTAGTGGTTCGGGTCTGCCTTATGCAAGTTACCAACAAGCTTTTGACCACACGCCAAATGCTGGAGAAAAAGAATTGACGCTTTCCAATGCTTTCGAAATAAATCTTTTAATGCCAAATTCATATTATATTGGTTTAGGCTCGGTGCTTGTCCAACCCACACTTTTTATCGAATATTACGAAAACAATGACAAAAAGGTATGTCCGATTATTTTAAATAATGCCACGCCGTTTCGTATGCTGACATATCCTATTTCTAATAAATACGCATCCCGTGAAAACCCCGAATTTTACGCAGGTATGTGGGACTTGCCTGTCCGAACACAAGAACAAATTCTTAGGGATAGCGCTTATCCCGAAACCCAAAATGACAGACCTATCCATGTACCTATGCCTGCGAACTTTTGGGGAATGAAACCCCCTGTTTAAGTTTTGTTTTCATTAGGTTTTAAGGCTTTGCGACTCGTGTTTTTAAACATCATACGGTCGGTTGTAAAGTGGTAATCGGGATTATCGATCGGGCTCATAATGCGGCTATTGAACTTTTGAAAACGGGGTAAGTGCTCGTAAACTTCGCACAAGTAATCCGATGAAGACAAATAAGTTTGACGCCGAAAATGATCTTCTGAATTCTGATTCTGGTTCTGATTCTGATTTTGATTCTCATTTTTTGTTTTATCCGTTTTTTTCGCAAGATCGTAGGCATACCATCTTTCACGCTCACGATCGGTCCATAAGCTTTGCCAAAAATCTTTTTCGTTTCGGCGAACAAAATCGCGATGTAGAACTCCTTCATGGTGACATAACAGCCGGTTACTCTCAGCATGTTGTGAAGACAATTGAATCGGTCGATGTGGTAACAATTGGGGCGTGATTTCATTCATTGATATTTTCGCTTTATTATTTATTTTATTATATATCCGTTATATTTTCTTTTTTACATGATTGAAAGGATCGATATTTTCGATAATGTATTCTTTTTCTTGTTCGGTGATTGTGTGTTCAGCGTAATTGTAGTTTTTCGAATGAATCGCTCCTATTTTTCTTATGTTTGCCTTATCTGGATGAACAAAAAGTGAAGTATTATTCTCATGGACTAGCCTTATATAAATCCGGGGATCATTTTCATAAATCTTTAAAACAAGACCCAATTCTCGCAACTGTTCCAAAAGACCTATGTCCTCCATACTATCTTTTTCTGCGTATTTCACGGAGGGATGATGTCTGCATAAAATGATGGGGAAACCGCTTTTAAGCTCCATCATCCATGCTAGACCGGTATTTATGTTATATTCGTAGCGCTTCGTGAAAGCGACTGCATCCGCATTATTTTCTTTTAAATGCGAAAGAAGCGTACTTATGTAATCTGGGGCACGCCAATCATCATCATCCCAAGGACACCAATAACTGTAAAGTGGAACAAAAGCGAGGCTCATATTTCGAAGTGCACCCAAAGTAATAGTTGTATCTTTGTGGACATCGATTTCGTGAACACTTTGCTTGACTTTTTCGTTCTCTTCGGAAGTTATACCAAGGCGTGTTTGATTGGCAGGAATAGAGAAAGCGTCCAAAACACGAAGGTTAGGATGATGATTAAGTATAATTAGTTGTTTCGGTTTATAGTCTTGGCGTATAAATTGAGAAATAGCTTGAAGCGAATATAGAATACGCTTATCGTCTTTACCTGTTATCATTAACGCTGTTACAAGAGTGCTATTATTCCCGTTATTCCCGTTATTCCCGTTATCCCCGTTCTTTTCGGTAATTTTATCCCGATTGGTGAATTTTTCGGTTTTATTTTTTTCGGTACGCATTTCCATTTCGCGTATTTTGCGATGTTTAGAGTAATATTTACGGCATTGAAAAATAATTACCCCTGCTATAAAAAGCATGAGAATGAAACACAAACTTATAAAACCGTAATGAATGCGATGCACCATATGACTTTTCTTTTTCCTATTTTCTTATAAGCTAAAAAATCCCCCGAAATAATAATAGTAACAATGAGCGATTTAATCGTAAATCCAAAAGTAATTTCTATAGCGCTTTTATCTATCTTTTTTATGGGACTGTTTTTACTGACATTTGTGTTGAGATTAATGACTTTGAAAATGAAAACAAAGCTAATTAAACAAGCACAAAGAGAAGCCCAAGAACAAACAAAACAGATGAAACAGATGAAACAGATGAAACAGACGAAAAATACGGGAAAGACGGGACGGCAAACAGAAGATAATGAACAAGCGAATAAAGAGCAGTCATATTTACATAAAAAGGAAAATGATATCGAAGGAACAATTTCGCATTTATCGCATAATCCCTCTCCGGACTATCGTGAAAAAACAGCATTGATGGCATATGACATTGGGGCAAAACAAGCAGTATTGCAACAATCTGATGCTTTTTTATCCGACGCTGTTGAACATTTTGTACAAGTGCCGCGGACGTATTCTTATGACCATTATGATTATGACGTTTTCTCCGATAAAAACAGCACACGAAAAACCAGTATGCCTTTTGTGTTTAGGTCCAACAACATTCGTGTGTATTTGATTAACATGGATAAAAGCATTGACCGTTTAGAGCGTTTTAGGAATACTCTCGCAAAATCAGATTTAAAAAATGTGTCTTTTGAGCGCATATCTGCTATAAACGGCAAAGCATTAAACTTAAAGCCGTTACTTTCGAAAAGATCGTATGATCGATTATTGAAAACTGAAAAAAAAGGTTACCGTTTATACCATTATGAACTCACACGTGGAGCAGTGGGTTGTTATCTTTCGCATATGAAAGCTTATGAAAAAATAATACAACAAAAAGAAGATATCGCTTTTATTTTCGAAGATGACGTAAAACTGGTTCGACCGAATATTTTAGAAGAAATGAATGATGTATTGCCCATGATTCCTGCGGATTGGGATATATTAAACTTGGGATGTTTGTGTTTTGTTTGTGGTAAGTTTAATGCTTATTATGATGCCAATCGCTTCTTCTTGATGCATGCTTATATCGTACGTAAATCGACCGCGTCAAAGTTACTGCATTTATTAGAAAAACGTCCGATCACTCAACAGATCGATGCCCAATATAGTGATTTCGCCGAAAAAGGTATGATGAAATATTATTGTTTACGGGATAAACTGGCAGTTCAATATGACATGGGGACGAATATACAAATACCCGTTAAAAACGTCGACGGCATTAATCCGTTTGACTCGCTCGAAACATCATTATGACTGCCTTGACCGTTTTGATGGAGTTGAATGATATGGAAAGGGTACGCAAAACTATATAAGGAGCAAGGAAGTATTATAAAGTTTTTTATTTGTTAAATTTACGAATTTAAGCTTTTTCTTTTTTCTGTTTCTTTTTTCTGTTTCTTTTTTCTGTTTCTTTTTTCTGTTTCTTTTTTCTATTTCTTTTTTTCTAATACCTATTACTTACCATAATAAGCGCTTCTTTCGGTTTTATCTCAAATACGTAAATGGGTTT
>LFCJ01001886.1_pt1 | contig 14929 bp, 7 predicted proteins | sample 643141 | NCBI WGS metagenome assembly LFCJ01 (sample SAMN03766243, study PRJNA286221) | soda lake metagenome | biome: soda lake; feature: Kulunda steppe; material: water; isolation source: sample B1-Br-g2 brine of Lake Bitter-1 | place: Russia: Kulunda steppe | collected 2010-07 | reverse complement strand
TGCCCTACTTTCCGCCGGTCGTGGTCAGGTAGGAGTGGTCGCCGTTGTGGACGTGGAAGGCGACGCCTTTGTCCGCGATATCGAACCGTGAGTTCGACTCGTCGTACTCGGCGATGCGGGGATTCCCGGATTTCCGGATCTCGACGAGGTCGAACCGCTGGATGAGATCCCGGGCTTTGTCGAGACGGTTGATGAGGCTCTCAACGTCGAGGTAGAACTTCCCGTCCCGATGGATGACCACGTGCCGCGGCGGTCGGCCTTCCTCTTCGGCGAAGATTTCCAGGACGTGTTTGATGACGTTCGCTACGTCGTCCTCGTCGAACGTCTCGCCAGCCTGCTTCGTGACGGCCTCGGACGCGAGGATGGTTCCGTCGGCCATGATGACGTTCGCAGCCGCGCCGAGGTGTTGCTTGGTCGCGTGGTCGTACGTCACGTCGAGACCGACGAACGCGTCAACGTCCCCAGGGACGTCGTCGATTCGCCATGGCACGCCGCCCGCTTTCCCGATGAGGGACGAGCAGATGTTCCCGCGGTAGTTGTCGTTGCCGAGATTGTCGACGGAGATCATCTGACTCGGCACGCCGAGTTGGCCGAGCCGCCGCTTGAACTCGGGATACGGGTCGTCGTAGTCCGCTGCCGCAGCCTTGTCCGCATCCGGTACGACGATCAGCGCGGCATCGTAGTCACTCGCTTTCTGCGCGTGCTGGGAGTAGTGGAATTCCGAGCCGAGTTCATACGTCTCTTCGTCGAATGCTGTCGGACTCGCGCTGTAGTCTGCGAGTTTATTGAGCAGCGTGAGGACGTACCGGTGCCCCGGATCTTTCTCTTCCTCAGGATACAGCGCGATGATGTCGAACGGCTCAGGGGGCTTGTACACGTCATACCCTTTGCGTTCGAGCCCCCCGGCACCGTAGAATCCGGTCTGGCCATCTCCGAAGCGAAGATTCGGTCGGTTCTGTATCTGGTGTTCTCGGTACCCGGCGTTTGTGGGCTGCGGGACGGGGTCGAAGCCAAAGTACGGGGTCGGGCCGAGCAGGTCGACGAACGATGTGACGACGTTGAACCGTTCCTCGGGTTTCATCCGGCTCTCGTTGTGGATGACATCAAGGAACGCGTCATCGACGCGGCCCAACTGGTCGAACGTCGGGATGACCTTGCAGTACTCCAGGAGCTGCGGGAAGATCGAATCTTCGTCGCTCCCGTACTGCAGATCAGCGATGACCGGGTCGCCGGCCCGCATCGAGTCGATGACGTCCTGGTTGACGTGTTTCTCGTGGTACTCCGACATCGGGACGCCCGGTCCGTTCAGCACTTCATCGTAGTCCATGTCGATGATCTCCTTGACCGTCGCCGTGCGCGCACTGTCGTACAGGTCCGTGTCGTGCTCGACGGTCACCTCAGCGATGTCGTGTCCGCGTTGCACCCACTCGGCGGCGGAGAACGTCGATTCTAGATGGTACGCGACGTTCACGCCGCAAATCACGGTCCCGTCAGCATCGACGCGAATCCGGCACTTGTACTTCCGATAGGCTTCGAACAACCCGCTGTTTGCGGTTCGCTGCGGGGTGGGTTCGATGATCGAATCGATCCCGGACACCTCGAAGTGACCAGTAACGGCTTGTTTCACGTCCTGCTTGACGAACTCCTGGAGCGGCCCGTCGTCCGTGTACGAACGCGCTTCCAGCGTCGTCTCGCCCTGGTGTGCCGGCTTGACGGTGTACCCGTGAATCGAGATCGTCTCGTGGAGCTTCTCGGTCGCGTAGATACGCCGCCTGGATGCATCGGCCGTAGTCACGGGACTCCCGGTCCGTGACTGGTAGTAGTTCGCCGCTTTCGCCGTGAACCCCTCAATCCCGTTCGTGAAATCGTCAGGGTCGATTCCGCCACTCCCGGTCGCCCGGAGTTCGTACTCGTGGATCGGTTGCTCCGGCAACTTCCCGAGTTCGAACTGCAGCAAGTAGTTTCCGTCCGAGAGCGGCTGTTGGTGCAGGAGCTCGCCGCCACCATCAGCTGTCGGACGCAAACTACCTTCGACCTCGCTTCCGCGAACGAATTCCTCGTGATCGGACGCATCCGATGTCGCTGTGGCAGCACCACTCGAACCCTTATCGCCTGACTGCTTGACCGGTTCTTCTGAGGGTTCACTTTCGGCTGACTCGTCGTTCTCGGCAGCGGCTGGTGGGTCGTCTAACAGCGTGACGGTGAGGTCGTACCCCGGGTTGAGTTGCATCTCGCTCCGGAACTCGTTCCCGACGGCGTTTTCCAGGAGATACCACTCCCCGATCTGCCACTCGAAGTCCGCGACGTCGTTGTTGTGAAACACTGTCAGATCTACCGCCGCGCCGTCGACGTCCTTCAACTGGATTTTCCGAGCGATGGCATCGTGCTCCCACTCGTCAATCCCCGTGACGCGCAGCTCGATGTCGATCTCCTTCCCATCCTCGATATCGGCCTTGACTGCCATCTACGCCGACCAACGGATGCCCAGAATAAATATGTTTCTACTAGACGAATCTCAAACACGGTAAATTTACTTTAGCGACAATCCACTCCAAGAAAGCGTCTCAACCGCACTAATGAGACACTTCTGATGGAGTATCGAGCGGCACCGAGGGTCGCAATACTACTACACAGGGCCTGATAGACAGCAGAACTATAGTAGAGTCTGAATAGGGACATCGAGATGCGTGAATATTTGTACTAGCCCATATTAATCGCCTCTATGCTTGGGACAGGGAGCGCAGAAGAGTTTATTGACGACGCCGAACACCACAACCAGTGGTGGAGTAACGGTACCTCTCCAGAACTATCGCAGGCCACAAACCTTACCCCTCGATCTGATTTCCACCGCGTTCTCAAAACAACGAACACCAACTACACAGACGGCGTCGAGAGCCTCGTCTACGCAATTCACGGTCAGACCGGAATCGGCAAAACCACTCTTCTCCACCAACTCGTCGCAGCGCTCCTCAACACGACCGACTTCCCGCACCAAAACACAGAACTCGAACTCACCTCCGCAATCGAGCCGCGACAAATCCTCTACATTCCCTTAGAAGACTCGCTATACCAACTCGAACGCGCAGGCGACGACATCAAACGCCTCAACCAAGTCATCGACTACTTCCAGACGCACGTCGCACCTCGTCAAGGACGAACGTTCATTCTCCTCGACGATGTCCAAGCCCTTGACCTCGACGAGGATCGGAAAGCACAGCTACTCGACCTCGTTGACGAGAACACGTACGTATTCATGACCGGCATCGTCGCATCTCAAGTCGATCTCTCCACTACCGAATCCGCCGACACCGTTGAGGAATTCGAACTGTGGCCGATTCTCCCGATGAAATTCATCGACACCGTTCAAATCGGCGAAGGTCTCGGCATCGAATTCGATGACGAATTCCGAACCCGGCTCGAACAATACCAATCGCCTGACTTAGACGGCCCATCGCCGATCAAGACGATTCGAACCGGGCTGTCCGGAAGAGATTCCGAAACCAGTCTCGACACTGCTGTCGAGACACTCTCAGAACTCTGCTTCGACAATTTCGACGCGGACGACCGAGACAACCTTCACGACGCCGCGCGCGCATACTTGCGCACAGGCGGTACTCTCCATCAGACAGACGACCCAACGATCCGGAACAACCTCTCCAAATCTCACTTCCTTCTCTTCCTCTACAAAGAGCTCGCCAAGTATCGGTCCATCCAACAACCCGAAAACCTCCACCGCCTCAGCGCTATCGCTGCCACCAACGCCGGTGAAGAACTCCAGTACACAAACCTCAGTGACCAGATCGGTGTCGACAGACGAACCGTCGATAGTTATCTCGATGTTCTCGACGAAGGTATCGCCGTTACCGAATCCCACGACTACTCCCTGCGACGCTACCGCCGCACCCGCCTGTACCTCCGCAATCCACGTCACCTCGTTCTCCTCTCCCAACGACAGGAACACCACGGCTTCGAAGGCTACGAACAGCAAGACCCACTCAACCACGAATTCGAGTACAAACTCGCCCGCACCGTCGCCTTCGACCACGCCAAACGCCTCGCATACACTGTCGGAGCATACGACGTCGAATACACAGAAACCGAATCGGGCCTCGTTGACTACATCCTCCACCGCAACGGACACGTTCTCCCCTTTATCCTCTCCTACCACCCACACACGGGCAACGCCGAAACAATCGCCGAAGACTTCGACCCCGACTCCGGCCAGCACACCGAATCCGACAGTGAAGATCTTCGGGACTTGGACTACGAGGCACCGTATCGGTTCATCATCACCGACAGCCTGCCGAAGGAAGTCAGAAAGGACGAGTCCTTGGTCATCGAGAATGACGAGACCAGTATCTGCTACCTTCCATTCTGGTTGTTCTTGCTGATTTGCTGAGAAATCTCCTACCGTCTGTGTCGAGGGCCTATTCCGTGCTCCAAGTCGTGCCCCTACGCCTCTCTTAGAAGGCGTATTCGTTCCCGCCTCGCAGTTTGTTAGCAAAGCGTCTATACCTCTGCATTGAGTTGTCCAGTGATGATGGTATGACTGAGACAGACGACTCCCGGCGGGAATTGAAGACGTTTACACGCCGGTGGGAGCAACTCACCGCAGTTCCCGAGACACCTCGATCACTGATGGACGTGATCGAATACTCGCTAGGGACGCAACGGAAGGCCGAGGTATACATCAACCGGCTCTTCGCATACCTCCTTGACCCGGAGCAGCCTCACCGGATGAACTCGGAATTTCTCCGCGCCTTTCTCAATGGCCTACCCGACACATGTGGATTCGAGGAGGATATTCACGACCTTTCAGACGTTGTCGTCGATGATCAAGTACGTCTCACAAAGCAAGCCGACGGAGAAACAGTGTCGTCTGGATTCGTCGATCTTGCAGTTCAAGTCCCAAACGAGTGGTTCCTTCTGGTCGAACTCAAATTCTCTGCTGAGGACACTCAGACGAAATTCTATCGGCAGGAAGTCACGCACATCGACGGTGTTCCGGAAGACGACTACGAGTCTGGCGCGTACTATCTCTATCTGCATCAAGACGACCGACCCGACGCGAACGACCCAGAATTCAGTAACTGGACATGGACAGCCTTCGTCGAAACCGTCCTGATCAATTTTATCGTCGAGAACACACCACGATACCCACAACGAACGGTCGTACAGCTCCACGATTTCGCTGACGATATTCGATCCATCACTGGTATGTCAGACCCCACAGACGACGTTGACGAGAAGATCGAACTGTATCTTGACCACTACGAGGCCATCGCTGACGTGACGGCTACGTTCGAGAACCAGTGGGAGGCGTTCTCGCACAACTGGCCAACTCGCCTTACTGACCAACTCGTGTCGGTTGGTCACGGATCGATCCGTTCAGAGAGTGACTACCACGTACTGTTTGAGTGTTCGAACGACGCTGTCGGGGACTGGTGGTTTCGCTCAACGAGTTCCGATTGGGGGATGCTCTTCAAACACGGCTGGTGGCGACACACTGATGACCTCACAGACGTGCTCCATGAGCGCCCCGACAACCGAAACGATGCCAGAATCGGGTTCCATCACCGACTCGAAAACGACCGTGATCAGGCACTCCGAGACAACACGCTCACGCTTTACCTCCGAAACATGGGTGCCAACGATCAGTCGTTCATCGATGCTGTGTGTGAGCGCTTCGATGCGCGGACAGACGCTATCGAAGCCACGCTTCCGGAGACCGCCAGTCTCACTGGGACTAAAAGAGATATGATCTCGGCGGAGTACAACATCGCCCACGATGAACACGTAGATTTCTTTGCAGCATACGTCGCTGCACTCGAACGAGGGTTCTCTGAGTTGGTCGTTGAGAATTCAGAGTTGATCACTATTCTCGACAATATTTACACTGATGCTGTCGCAGAGGCCTACGGTACCGAGATCAAAATGACCCCACACCGAGGCTGAGCCCAGACGCCATATCGAGTCCATTTACACCACTGGCCCTAGTGACTGTGGATACTGGATGATCCTTATATCATCGTCGTGTTCAACGGGCATTTCGCGGGCTAACTCGTCGACGAACAGCAGGCCCTTGACGGTAACTGACTCTAATATCCTGTCAGCAGGTTCGACGTACTCGTCAGTCGTGGATCGTTTGACGAACGCCATATACTCCAGTAGTTCGCGGAGTCCAGTTGCGACGTAGTCAATATTCTGCGTGTACTTCACTTCGCCAAGGAACACCTGTTCGAGTTCCCAGCTGCCAGCCTCTGTTTCCCGGTATCGTTCCAGGACGATATCGGGGCGTCCACCCCACAGCGAGTCACTGCCCCCGCGCCCGAGAAGATCCTCTGAGAGGGAATGCCAACGGGAGAGAACCTCGTTCATCCGGTACAAGTAGCCGTCCGGTTTGATCTCTGCTGAGCCGATGGATTCGCTGAACATGAGACTTTCCCCCGTCGCATCGTGAGACAGGACAAACCGTGACTCGTCTTGTTCCCACGTAGCGATTGTCGAAGGACGGTCCCGACCGTCCGTCAACACCCGGTACTCTACACCATCGTAGGCAGCGAGTACCCGGAACACCCAATATAACTCAAACAACGTCTCCGCGTTCTTCGGCGCGATGAGTGTATGATTCAAGAGATCGCGCGCTTCTGCACTGTCCAACTCGTGGTTCATCAACTGGCGGTACCGATCTAGGAGTACTGCTGCGTCCTGGTAGAACTGCGAACGCGAACGCTTGACTGATTCGATAGTTCGATCCGTGATATCTGCATCAGCGACGTTGATTCGCTGCAAATAGATATTCTGCTCGTAAACCCGGTCCAGCATCTCCGCTGCTGACTCCACGTCCCGATCCCCTGAGCTACTGCTCGGCTTCACCCATGCGTCTAGCCAGTCGTATCCCTCTGGATTGTTCAAAGCATACGCAAGATCGTCCGTGATGATCTCGTGGAGGACTGTCAAAAGTTGCTTCAACACGAGATTCTCGTCGATGTTGTAGTGCTCTTCAGGTTGTGTGCATACGAACACTGGTTCGTCAAGCTGGCCGGCACGCGCCCGCGTCTTCACCGTCTCTTGCCAGTCAATTCGCCCGCGGATCTCACCGTGATACTGGAACGACTCAGGAGATGTCGTTGTCTTCATCCGCCGAATCCGATCTTCTAGTTGCCGCATGAAATTCAACACACCAACCTTCGAGGCATCGTCCTCAGCATCGGTCAAGACAAAGTGAATCCGCAGCAGCGTCTCAATGTCGTCGATATCGAGATCTGTATGCGCCGACCCAATGACTCGGTCGAACCGAACCCCCTTGCGGAGGTATGTGTGGAAGTCGTCGGCAATTGCATCCAGTAACGCGTCCTCAGTCGTTTTCGCCATCGTTAGTCACTCTCCGCCGCCTGGCTGTAGGTCAACTTGGAAGAAATCCCGCGCGACGGCCCACAACTCGCCAGTTTCGTCGTCAACAATTGCGTCAAGTCGCTCGATCAGCCGCTCCAACTCGTTTCGCCGCAGTCCTTCCAATTGCGGGAACACGTACATGATGATTGGCGAGACGTAGTCCGCAGCGTCCGTCGAGGGAGTGGCCGCGACGTACTCGTAAATATCCTCCACGATGGCTGGCCCAATGGCGCGCTCATCGTTGACCGCTCGCCAGATCCGTCCGACAGTTTCGTAGTGATGCTCTACCTCCGGCACCGACCCGTTCGCTGCCCAGACTGCGACATAATCTGCAACAAGCGCTTCCAGTTCGGAGTCATCGCCATCGTCCCGGTTGGGCAGTTCCGGAATCCCGACCGGAACGAACGCCCAGCGTCGCATAAACGCGTAACTCATCTCGTACAGCGACGTCTTATCGAGCGTATTCATCGTCGCCAGCATCCGCCAGTCCTCGGGGATATAGAACCGGTTCGCCTCGACTTCTTCGTGACTCCGAGACGCATCAAGAATTTGGATGGGGTCACCGTCAGAGCCGTCGAATGGGAGTGTAACGCTCTCCCCGGTCAACGCCGAGAACATCGAGCCGAACGCCTTGTCGATATCCGCTCGGTTGAGCTCGTCGATGACCAACCACTCGTTCGTTGGCGTCCCGTCCTCGTCACGCTGGAACCGATCCAACACGACACCGGGTTCGAATTCCAGCGTATTCTGTGTCGTCGTCTGGTACCCGCCGACCGTATCGAACGTTGACCAGTCTGCCGACGCTGTTACGAGCTCGTAATCCTCAGCTCCCACAGTCGATTCACAGACCTGCCGTGCCAGCTTCGTCTTCCCCGTTCCCGGCGGTCCGAACAACAGCACGTGGTTCCCGTTCACGAGGGCCTGCTTGATGCGGGACTGTAGCCGATCCCATTCCCCTTCTGGGAAGTGGAGGTTCTCTTGTTCGACAGTAACCTTCGAAGCCGGTACAGCGAGTTCCTCCTCGTAGTCCTCGAACCTGGTGATCTCCCCCAACTCAAGAATCCGGTTGTACTCTCGCTCGGTCAGCTCGGTGACGTAATAACTGTTATCTGACGTCACGAGATCGCTATCGGCCAGTTCTGGATCCGACGCCACATCACTCCACTGCGCCCCGTCTAACGACGCCTCCCATTGGAACGTAATTCCCTCGACTGGTTCATCACGCCCCTCCGGTACTTCCTCGTGCAATCCCTTGATCACGCGCACTCGCCCGATAACTTGCTTCGCGGTCGAAACTCGATACACAAGCCCCTTGTCCCCGGGATTGGCACGTTCGTACGCCTCTTGATTCCGCCGTTCTGTTCCATCAGCACTCTCTAGCGCGTAGAACGCCTCCCCACCCTCCTCATGCCAGTCCGTGTTCGCAGCATTCACCCAGAAATAGCGATTCTCGCCATCTTCTTTCCTCTTCTCAGGATCAGGGATCGACGCGTCGGTGAGATCTAGCAGAAACGCGCCTGCAGCGGACGTCAAGTGACAGAGATACGCCTGAATAACGCCTCCGTTCTTATCGATCGGGTACCGCGACTGCTCCTGGCGGATCTCTGGCTTCTGTAGCACGTCGGCGACTGACTCCCGCGGGACCGGCTCGTCGAACCATTCTGTGTTGAGCTCAACGAAATAGTGCTGTTCACCATCGTACTCGTCTCGATACGGGTTATCCACCACCGTCGACACCGCATGGAGCGCCTGGTCGGTGTAATGAAACATCACATCTCCCGGCTCTAACACCGTCAAATCCCGCTGCCACTTCGTATCCCGCGACCGCAAATACTCCTTTTCGAGCTCTTCGGTATGCGTCTGGTTCACCCAGTAGAACGCAACGTCGTCAGGAGCCGCCTCCCGAAACTCCTCCGCAGACACATCTGCGGCAAGCAAAAGATCCTCCCAACTCCAGATCATCGACTGAACGTGCAGCATCGACGGATCCTCCACCCGTCCCTCAAGCCGCTCTCGAAGCTGCTCACATGCTCGATTCAACTCCCGGTACTGTCCTGCATTGAACCCCCGATTCACCGTATACGCCGAGAACTCCGCGAAGAACTCCCGCATCTGCGTATACTTATAATGGATGTACTGATCGGGATGAACGAACATGAGCAGACACGCCGCCAGCCCCATCAGCGATCCCGGCGATGTGTCGATCTCCGAATAGAATTCGCGGAACGCTTCAAGTCGGTCCTCGACATCTTTGGCCGCATCGAAAAAGAACGACAGCGTCTCGGCGGCTGCTTCCGGATCCTCGCGTGAAATCTCCTTAAAATCGCGCCACGCAATTCCGCCATTCGCACCCCCACCCAATATGTACACGGGGATTCGGTTATCGAGACTCACCCGCTCGTCAAGAACTTCGATCAACTCCTCGACATCAGTCGCCGAGAGCCTCGTGATCTCGTGGTCGTTCAGAAACTCCTCTTGGAGGTGCCGCTGATAATGCCATTTCCACGTCTCCCACCCAACGGGCGATTCAGCATTCTCCTCGTATCCACCGCTCCGCCAGATATCAACGAACTGTTCGATAAGCGTATCAACCCCCTCAAACTCGATTATATCATCAAATTTCCGACCATCGGTCTGCTTGGATTCGGTTTCGACGAGCGCTACAGATCGTTGTTCGAGCTTCTCGAATTCGGCTTCGAACCCACGCGCATCGAGGAGTTGCCGTTTTGTTTCCTCGTAGTCAATGTCATCGATTGTCCACTGTTGGATGAGTACATCTGGTTGGAATCGGCCTTCTTCACTGGCTTCTAAATCGATAATCCAGTCCACTCGTCGGTGATGGTGATTCTCCGTTCTCGCAAGTTCGTCTGGCAAGACATCATACCAGTTTTCTGCTTGCTTATATTGATATTCACCAGTAACGACTCCAATAGCCGGAATCTCAGCCCCACCAGCCCACGAATCACCGTCTTCGTATCGCTGCCCATCTTTGATAACAAGTATATCGCCTATCTGGACATCATGAGCGAACTTTCGTAATTGCTCTGCTGGATTTCGAGGATGCTTAGAATCGTCCTCAAGTCCGGTATTGCTAACAATCTCCTCTACATCGGTTAACTCAGATAGATCAGTATTGGCTCCAGGGAAGCCGATGCTCACACAATTGTTCTCTCGAAACAGTCCCCACCAACCGTCATTAAAGCCGAAGTGCCATACCTGACCAATATCACCAGTTATCGTCTCATCAATTGAGTCATCATCCGCTCCGGTTTCGAATCCTAGCGTTTCGAAGAGGTCTTCAATTCTGTGTGTATGGAGATTTGAATCATCAGAAATCCCGGGCAAATTACGGAAGACATCTTTCACCCCTTTTGCCTCGCCATCTACGTAGACACGTTTTGTGTGGCTCTCATACGGCGGCTGGCCTTTGGTATTCCCAAATGCATCAATGACATCATTTCGTGTGATAGCGGTCCCGTCATCTAGTTCCACTGAAGGAGAAGCCGACCCATCGGTCATTATCACGATGATTATCCTTACCGGATATATATCTACACATCAAACAAATATGCGATATGATGGTGATCCCAAGGAATCGCAGCTAATTTTGGCTGTGGGGAATCGCCATACGGCGTTAGAATTATTTATCTTACAGCCATTTTAGTATTGTATACATCATACATCAGGGAGGTTTCACGGAACTCCAGACTCCAGTTTCGCGCACGCACGCCGTTGTCAAGCGTTCGCTTGATATCCAAATTGAAGCCGCTCTCAGTCTGTTTTTTCATCGGGTTAGGGCCTGGATGAGACTCGGTCAAGGAGTCTGTTTGCGGCCGTTGCTGCAGTGGCTGGTTCCAGTCCGTGCCGACAATAGCAATTCACCACCGCTGACCGAATCTGTTCGTCCGAATGCGTTGGGCGCGGATCAAGATAACCCTCTTGCCGGAGGTATTCTCGGAGTTCATCGATTTTATGCTGGCGAAACTGCGGAACATCAGGCAGCCGATCAAGAACCTCATCTGGATCGCCGTCGACACGGTCCGCCAACGCACTCACCTCGTCGATGAAAGTGTTGGTGACAGCGCCACTGGCTTTTAACACGTCGCGGTCGATCGCCTTCCCACGCCCAACTGTATACGCCTCAACGAACGTTTCCAGTGCTGCACCGTGCCGTCGGGCCTGCTCTCGGGACGCTTCCGACAGGAGGCCATCAACGGCACCAATCTCCAGCAATGATCGGAGATGACCCCAGCGCTCGATGCCAGCAGCACGGAGTCGGTACAGTAGCTCCGGGTCCTCGGTCACGTACCAGAGAGGAGCTGAGGCCGCTCCCTGTCGTGGGTCAAACGTTGGGACGTCCAGTCGTTCACGGTATGTCCGGTGATCGTCGCCGTCCGGAGCTGGCACGTCAATTGCAACAGGTGTTTCGAGTGTCGGCGGCTCCGCAATTGGGTCGTGCCCGTCGCCTGCCGCCAGTTGCTGGAGACTGTATTCGACACCTGACTCTTCGAGACGGTTCTCCCAGCGTGCGCGTTCGTCGTGCCGAGCCGTGAAGTAGAATACTTGCCGCCCTGCCCGGGCCAGGTCAACCACGGTATCAAGGACCGTTTCGGCTCGTTGGTCATCGAACGGTGCCAGCGTCTCGTCAAGTAATAACGGGGGCGCAGTCTCCTGCTCTCTATGTTCGACGAAAGCGACCCGAACTGCGAGCAGGACCTGTACGCGCGTCCCACTCGACAAATCGTTCAGGTCAACGCGCCGCTGTTCACCCGTATCGTACGCTCTGAAGGTACCGTCATCAAGTCTGAGTTCAAACTGCCCGTCAGTAATCCGCCGCAAGAGATCATCCGCTCGCTGAAACACCGGCTCCTGATTACTGGTAACCGTCTCCGCCTCGACGAACCCAAGGAGTGTGTCCGTGACCGCGTCGGCCACGTCCGTTTCGAGCGCTTCTTCAAGAGCTCTTAAGGCTTCATCCCGTTCTTGAACAGCGTCAGCAATCTCCGTCGACGCCTTCGCATCCTCGATTTCCTTCTCCAGAGTCGTTTTGTCCTTTAACAGCTCGTTGTGTCGGTCCGCAACCTCCTGCTTTTCGTCTAATTCTGTTTCCAAGTCGTCCCTGTCTCGCTCTTCGATCACTTCCTCGTAAGCATCGTGGTCACGAAGGTCTGAACGCCGATTCTCAAGGGTGGTCTTAGCAGTTCCTTTTGCCTCAACGGCTGCTTCGTACTCCGAGTATTGCTCACACAACGTTGCAAGGCGCTCCCGATCGCCAGGCTCCAAGCCACGCTCAGTGAATAGTGACTCCCGTTCGGCCCTGTACCCGTCGAGTTCCTCGTGGGCCGCAGCGACGCTTCCGTCTACCTCTTTGAGTCGCTGGGTCGCATTCTCGTAGTCGCGCTGTCGTTGTTCGAGACTCTCAACGGCAGCTGTTGCATCCGCACTCGTTTCGACCGTATAGGAGTGCGCGTCGGTCGTGTAGGGCTCGATCGTCGCGCAGAACTGCTCCCGATACGTCTCGACCTGGTCGCTGGCTTCCTGTAGTGCCGCCTGTTTTCCGGCGACGGTTTCGTCAGCAGCCTGCCAGCGTTCGACACGTTCGACTGTCACCGCCAGTTCAATGTCATCCTCGACCTCGGTATCGAACCGGTCCCGTAGTCGCTCTCGGGCCGTCTCCAGTTCATCCCTGACGTCATCGATGTCAAACTGCGCGCGGAGCTCATCCCGCTTCTGAGCCTCCTGCTCGTCAACTTCGATGACCCGCAGACGCTCACGAAGATCAGCTACCCGGTCCCTGACGGCATCAGGTTCCCACGCGGCCGGCTCCGCAAGCCCAGTCTGACGAAACGTCTCCGCATGGGTTGCTCTGGCAGTATTGCCAGTCCCAGTATCATCGCTCCTCGCGGAGAGCGCTGCGTAGCCAGCGAGGACGAGCCCGAGGACAGTCAGCAGGCCCCCAGCCGGATTGACTGTCAGCGCGATCACGACGCCTGACAGCGCCGTCAGGACCCCTGCCGTGATGGCCGCTGCAACAGGGCCTCGACTGCTCGACTCGTCAGTAGCCTGTTCTGGCGGGGCTGCGAGCCAGTTCTCAAGCGCGTTCCGCCCGCTTTCGAGCGTTCCACGATCCGCTGATTCCTTCGACTCCCCAACGAGCCACTCGTCGATGGCAGCTTCGACCTGCGCCTTGCCTTCGACTTCCGCCACCATCGTGACGAACGAGCGAAGTTCGGCAAGGTCGTCCGTATCAACCTCACGGAGGGTCTCGCCGTCAAGATTCAGAGGGATCTTCTCACGAACCTCGTCGCGCTCAGCTTTTGCCTCAGCCACTTCTCGCTCTAACCGATCACGATCGTCTTCAGCATCATCGAGTTCATCCCGGTATTCTCGAAGCGTCTGCAATACCCTATCGTCAATCCCATCTTCCGGTAGTTCCGTGCCAGCCAGTTTGTCAGCGGCCTTACGATGTTTCACGGCCGCTTCCTGCTCAAGGCCCTTCTGGTGTGCTATCTGTTCATCAAGATCGTTGAGTTGATCTAGGCCATCCCCATCGAACGAAGCCAGCTCATTCGGGAATGACGCTACTTCACCGACCCGCTGGTCGTAGGCGTCCTGGGCCTTCCGGTACTCGATCGCTGTCTCAAGCAGATCAACGCGCTCACTCGCATCGGCGGCGGCCACGAGATCCTCTTCGAGTTGACCGAGACGGGTCCGTTCTGCTTCCAGATCCGGCGCGTCCCGCCGCAGTTCCTCGACCTGATCGATGGCTGCCGCCGCCTCTTTCGTGGCACTAATCCCTCGTGTGGCGGGGCTGGCCCCGTCAGTCAGGCCGAACTCGTCACGGATCGCGTCGATATTGAAACCGCCAGTCGACTCACGCTGAATGACGCTTGCAAACTCCCCGTCGTCCGTTTCCTCCTGCAACATGTCGTGCAACGACAATGCGTACCGACGACCACCATCCAGCGACGGCACCGGAATCGCGTCAGCAGGTTCGCCATCACGAAAGTGCTGGCTGACGCCACCGTGCAGTTCGATCCGCCGCGACTCCCCATCGTAGGTGAGATCAGTCCGAACAGTCGCCGAGGACGGTGCCTCATCAGGCCACAACGACCAGCGGATCGCCTCCGCAAGCGTCGATTTACCAGCCGCATTCGCACCGTACACAACATTGACTCTCGGCGAAAACCCGTCAAGCGAGAAGCCAGCCGTCTCAAACCCCGGCGCACGGTCGAGAGTGACAGCGTTAATAGCGACCGGAGTCTCTCGGCCTTCTCCTGTGTCGTGGTCGATATCGGGCTGGTCAGCCTCAGTCGGGACCGGCTCACTCATCTGCGGGCACCCCCTGCTGCTCAACGAAAGCGTCGACGAGTTGCCGAGCCTGTCGGCGGAGCACTTCCTTCGTTTCAGCTTCCGTCGGGCGAGTGTACGTCTCGTCATGGCTCTTGAGCTCCCGATACGCGTTCGAGTCGTGGGTCTCGCGGACACTCCTGTGAGCGGCCTCAATGACATCCCGGTACGGGTCCAGCGGTTC